>ERZ780012.645-NODE-645-length-12340-cov-3.30688_pt1 | contig 12340 bp, 10 predicted proteins | sample MGYA00511869_ERZ780012 | MGnify/ENA primary metagenome ERZ780012 (study PRJEB29588, sample SAMEA2161608) | human gut metagenome | biome: human gut; feature: human-associated habitat; material: faeces | place: Denmark | collected 2008/2010 ... | reverse complement strand
CGGCGGAAGCTTTTTGACGGCGCTTCCCGAGTATTACAGTCTGATCGTTACGCAGGCGCGCGCACGCAGACAGGCGGAGCCGCGGTTCATTCCGTTTGCGCATGGGCCGATTCAGTGCGCGCTGGGCGGTGTGCGGCTCGTTATCATGAATTATTTTAAAGCGTTAGAGCATTAATAAAGAAGGAAATTCCATGCATTCGGAGGAGGTCGCATCGTGAACGAGAGCAAACTCAGAGTCGCTGTCATCAGTTGCGGTATGATTGCAAATGCCGCGCACATTCCCGCCTATAAAAACCTTCAGGACAAGGTCGATATCGTTGCGGTCTGTGATGTAAACCCGATTTCGGCAGAACAGACGGCAAAGCGTTTTGACATCCCCGCTTGGTATACAGACGCGGAGGAGATGCTGCAGAAGGAGCGCCCGGATCTTGTCTCCGTGTGTACGCCGAATGCGCTGCACAAAAAGATGGCGATGCTCGCGCTGTCGTATGGCGCGCATGTTGCGTGTGAGAAACCGATCGCGCTGACTTATGCCGACGCAAAGGAAATGTTCGACTATGCCAGGGAAAAGGACCGCGTTCTCTTTGCGTGTCAGGTCGTTCGGTACAATGAAGAGTATCAGGTCGCGAAAGAGTTCATGGACGACGGTACGCTCGGCAAGGTGTATTATTCCGAGTTCTCGCTGATTAGACGGCGCGGCGTGCCCAAATGGGGCATGTTCCATAGAAAAGATGCCAACGGGGGCGGAGCTCTGTGCGATTTGGGCGTCCACCTGATCGATGCGGCGCTCTGGGTCATGGGAAGTCCGAAATTTACGGCCATCTCGGGTATGGCGTCGGCGGAGATCGCGCACAATGAAACGAACATCCTGACAAGCCTTGCGGAGAGCGGCGCACCGGCCGGCGTGTTCAATGCTCGCAAGTATTCTCCGGAAGAGTTTGAAGTTGAGGAATTTGCCGCCGGCAGTATCCGACTGGATAACGGCTGCTGCTTGAATTTCAAAACTTCCTGGGCAGTCAACTTGCCGAATGAGTACGCCATGTCGTTTGCGGGCAGCAAGGCGGGCCTGCTCTTGCCGAAAGTCGAATTGCTCTCCACGATGGGACACTATCAGGCGGACATTCAGCCGCGACTGTTCCCGCAGGAGCGCAGGTTTGCAAAGGAAGCGTTCCCGGGGCATTTCTTCCTTTTCGAAAATGCGGTCGATCACATTCTGTACGGAACACCTTTGATGGTCAAGCCGGAGGAGACCCTGAATGTCGCCGCCATCATTGACGCATTTTATATTTCTGCTGCGGAAAACCGCGAGGTTCGCGCAGAAGAGATTTTGAAGTAGTTTTTCGATCACACGCTTCGGAAAGCTCAGGTTTCTCACCGCCAGTGCGCAGGGCGGCGTCAGAAGAAAACGACAGCCCATTCAGGGCAGATTTGAAGGAGAAGAAAAATGAAAGTTGGTCTGTATTCCATTTCCTGTTCCGGCACTTGGTTCAATGATCGCCCGGCGCTGACCGTGGAAGAGTTCATTGATACCGCGAAGAAGTACGGATACGACGGCGTTGAGATCGATTTGAAGCGGCCGCACGGCTCGCCCCTCGATCTGGATGAGAAGCGCTGCAAGGAGATCCGCGACTATGCGGCAAAGCAGGGACTGGAGATCTGCGGCGTTGCGGCAAACAATAATTTTGCGACCATCATCCCCGAGGTTATGGAAAATGAACTGCTCATGGTTCGTGAACAGATCCGCGTGGCAAAACAGCTCGACGCGAAGGTGCTTCGTGTGTTTGCAAACTGGCGCGGCGTTGTGAAACGCAACGGCATCGCGACCTATGAGGTCCCCGCGCAGTATCATAACTACTATGGCGCGCTTGATTACGAGCTCCGTCAGAGCATCATCGCCGCGCTCAAAGAGAGCGTGAAGTGGGCGGAGGACGCGGGCATCATCCTGGCGCTCCAGAACCACCATCCGATCATCACGCGCTATGAAGACATGATCGATTTCGTCGAGTGCGTGGATTCCCCGTACCTCCAGTGCTGCTTCGATGCGCCCTGCTGCGGCTGGACGAAGGAGCATCAGAGCGATGAGTACATCACCAAGGCCGTGCATGAGGTCGGCAAGCGCCAGATGATCACGCATGCAAACGCTGAGTTCGTCGAGCATGCGGACGGCACGATCGAGATGATCTCTTTTGACCCGCATGAGCAGCCCGTGCTGACCAACTATCCTGCCTTTGTCCGCGCGCTGAAGGAAATCGGCTACGAGGGATACATCAACTTCGAGTTCTGCCATATGCCGTATCATCATGGAAAGGTTCTCGGTTACAACGACTACATCGAAGACCAGATCCGGATCGCGCAGAAGTACTTCCGCGGCCTGATCGAGAACGCGTAACACATATTTACAGAACAGTTCGAACATTCCTTGACGGCAGGGATGCCAGGAATTGTAAAGATTTGAAAGAATTCATGCAATCCTGAATATATTCTTGCAATATTTGCAAAAAATGTTGCATCCCTGTCGCAAAGGGGCTATAATAACATTCATCAAGAATTAGCATCGGTTTCGTTGGCCGTATGTCCGCACTCGGCGGGCTTTCAAAATCCTACTACATGTGTTAATCATGGGGTCTCCCCTTGATTATAAAAAAAACAGGAGGAAACACAATGAAGAAGTATCTGGCAATTCTGCTGGCTGTCGTCATGGTGCTGGGCGCTGTTGCCTGCACGAAGACTCCCGCCGCAGAGACCCCGGCTACCGAACAGCCGGCCGCTGAAGTTCCCGCAACGGAGCCCGCTGCAGAAGGCAAGACCGACATCAAACTGGCTTCCCACAATGCGGAAATCGAGGGCAACCCTACCGTGTTCGTTACGAGGCTGACATCCAGGAAGCTGCTGCTGCTGCCGCAGACCACGGTCTGAACGTGAGCTACAGCTCCTTCGTCTCCAACTGGGATGCGGCGACTGAGTCCCAGCAGATCGAGAACAGCATCAACGAAGGCTTTGACATCATCCTCGTCAACCCCGTGTCCTCGACCGGCCTTGATCCGATCATCGAGAAGGCGCAGGAAGCCGGCATCGTTTACATCAATGCCGACTGCGAGTACACCTCTACCGATGTTAACATCCTGAACGTCTGCACCGACCAGTATTGGCTCGGCTACAAGACCGCGACCTATGCCGGCGACGTGCTGGGCAGCGGTGCGAAGGTTGTCATGATCGCGGCTCTCGACGGCAACGTTGCGAACACGCAGCGTCAGCAGGGCTTCGAAGACGGCGCCAAGGAGAAGGGCCTCGAGATCGTTGGCGGTCGGTACAACCACGACTGGAATCCGGTCAAGTCGCAGCAGATTGGCACCGAGATTCTGAACTCCGGTATCGAGTTTGACGGCGTCCTCATTTCTCAGTGCGCCGAGAATGCTCTTGCAGCGTTCGACGCAGCAGGCAAAACGTATCCGAAATTCTTCGGCTTTGGCGACACCGGCGAATGGATCCAGAGAATGTACAACCTGAATAAGGACGAGAAGAAGATGGACTTCATGGTCCTCTCCAACCCTCCGGGAGTCGGCGCGAGCGCTCTGAACTTCGGCCTCAACATGATCCTCGGCAAGACCCTGAAGGATGACGTTTACAACGTGCCGGAAATCCACAGCATCTACCTGAAGTCCAAGGTTTGCTGGACCTATGATGATATCAACAACGCTGAGTTCATCGAGAAGGCCCAGACCATGGAGCCCGGCGATGCCCTGACCTACTGGCTCACCATTGACGAAGTTGCTGAGCAGTACTTCAACTAAAAACGATTGCGTTCTTAGAACGCAAAGCTGAACATTTGCCGCTTGACCGGCGGAAGTGATTCCGCCGGTCAAGCTGCTTTCAAAGTGCAGAGCGGAGAGTTCTCCGCACGAAAAAATAGAATCATTCAGTATCGTTATGCTGGTATACAGCGGCAGAGGCCGCTGCCGAGTTTTGAAGATTCGCGCTTGAGGCGCTTTTTATACGTCAATCCAGGGGATGCGGGATGGATGATATTATAGTACAGCAGGAGGAGAGACCCATGTTTGAGTTACGCGGGATCGAAAAGCGGTTCGATGCGGTACGGGCGCTCAACGGCGCATCGCTGCATGTCGAGCCGGGCGAGATCCGTGCGCTTTTAGGTTCCAACGGCTCCGGCAAGTCGACCATGATCAAGGTGCTTGCGGGACTCGTCAACCCCAATGCGGGTGAGATCGTTTTTGATGGCAAGCAGGTCGCGATCAACAGCGGTATTGATTCACGAAATCTTGGGATCGCAACAGCGTTTCAGGATCTGAGCCTTGTGCCGACGATGACCGTGAAGGATAATATCCTACTCGGCAACGAGCCGATGAAAAAGTTTGGCGTCGTTGACAAGAAATCTGCCGAGAAGCGCATTGCCGGGCTTTTGAAGAGATTTAAAATCGATTGCGATCCGAATGCATTCGTGCAGACGTTGACGCCGTCCACCCAGACCATGCTGGAAGTCGCAAAGGCGGTTTCGCTGAATCCGCGTCTGCTGCTGCTGGACGAGGTCACTGCGTCGCTGCATTACGATGAGATTGCTGTCTTGTTTGATGTCATGCGTGAACTCAAGCAGGAAGGCGTTGCGATGATTTACGTCACGCACCGCATGAATGAGATTTTTGAGATTTGCGATACCGCTACGATCATGCGCGGTGGCGAGACAGTCACGGAAGGCGATATTGCAAACTTGAGTTTGGACGAAATCGTCTACTACATGACGGGTCAACGCCCCGATGCGCAGGAGGAGAACCATTTCCATGTCGCTGAGCGCGAGGACAACGTCCCGGTGCTTGACGTCCGTGGGCTTGAGGTGTTCCCGCGTGTGCGCGATATTTCTCTGCGCGCATACCAGGGTGAGATTATCGGAATCGGCGGCCTGCAGGGGCAGGGTCAGTCTGAGTTTATCCGCGCGATTCTTGGTGCCGAGACGATCGAGGCAGGTTCGATTCAATACTGTGGCAAGACCGCCAAGTTCAAGTCGCCCGCAGAAGCCGTCAAGAACGGATTGGGCTTCATTTCCGGCGAAAGAAATCGCGAAGCCATGTTCCCGCTGCGTTCGATTGAAGAGAACATTCTTGCAGGAAAAGTCGCCAAAGGACCGCTGTTTGCTTATATGTGTCCAAAGGCGAACCACAGGTTTGCCAATGAGGCTGTCGAAAAGTATGCCATCAAGATCGGTGAGCTGCATCATCCTGCAAGCTCGCTTTCCGGCGGCAATCAGCAGAAGCTGGTCGTTGCTCGTTGGATCGCCATGAATCCGACGCTGCTGCTGCTGGACGACCCGACCAAGGGCGTTGATATTCATTCACGCCAGGAGATCCACAAAATCCTGCGCAAGTGTGCGGAGGAGGGCATGACCGTTATTATCTCCTCGAGTGAGACGGAAGAGTTGCTTGCGATCTCCGATCGGATCTATGTATTCTACGAGGGCTGCGTGAGCGCCATGCTTTCCGGCGGGAATAAGACCCCCGAGAGACTTGTTGCGGCAATGATGGGTATGACGGGAGCAGCTTCCAACGAAACTGATGGAAAGGAGACGGTGCAGCAATGAAAAAGCTATTTCAGCGTTTCCGCAAGAGCTCCGCATTTGCAGGTTTCATCCTGTTTGCGATCGCTCTGCTGCTTAATATTGTCATTCAGGGCCCAGCGTCCTTCTTTAGCGTAAAGAGCATCAACACGCTCTTTGCTAAGAATATCCCGTTTATCCTCGTGTGTATCTCGCCGAGCTTCCTGCTTATCTCCGGCACGATGGATATTTCCTGCGGCATTCAGCTTGCGCTGGTCAATGTCGTTACGATCATGAGCTATCAGGAGTGGGGAATTCCGTTCATGGTCAGCTGCGTTCTCGGCCTGCTTTCCGCCGTCGTGGCCTCTCTTGTGTGCTGGTTCTGCTGCTCGGTGATTCGTTTGCCTGCACTGCTTGCAAGCTATGCGCTGACCTATGTGATCAAGGGCGTGAACGTTTTGATTATGGACGTTCCGCAGGGAAAAGTACCGAAAGCGTTCTACAAAGCCTATGACGCGCAGCTTCTCGGGTTTATTCCCGCTTCCATCATCGCACTTGTCCTTGTCGCACTCATTTGGATGTATCTGCGCAGAACCAAGTTCGCAACGAATATCTATGCGGTCGGCGGAAATCCGCGCAATGCATATGCGGCCGGTATCGACCCGATGAAGGTTCAATTCCAGGCGTTTCTGCTCAAGGGCGTTATCGTCGGCATTGCGGGACTTTGCCTGACACTCATGATCGCGGCCGGCAACCCCCTCCAGGCGGAGGATTACGGCATCCGCTCGCTGTCCGCTTGTATTCTCGGCGGTCTGACGTTCGGCGGTTGGGGCTCCGTGGCGTGCGCCGTATTCGGCTCGGGCTTCTTTGTGCTGATTTCTAACACGGTGTATTATATCTTCACGCTGCTTTCAAAATTGATCCCCGGTTTTGCGGTTTCTTCCTATTGGCAGAACTTCGTTTCCGACGTTATCATCTTCCTGGGATTGCTGATGACGATCGTTACGGCGAAAGGACAGCGCGAAGCGCTCCGTGCCGGCATTGTTCGCCAGGTCAAGCGCGGGGAGCGTTACGATAAGCCGGCGGAAGACGCGGCGAAAGGAGGAAATGCGCAATGAAAACCAAACAGCTTTCGCTCGGCTCCGGTATGAAGTCGTTTATCCAGAGCAATCCCGCGCGCATGGCGTTTATCATTGCGGCGGTGCTCTACCTTGTTACGATCATCTTGACGCCGACAGCTCTGAACCTGAACGCCATCGGCTCGATCATCATGCTGACGCTGCTTCTCAGCTTTGCTTCCGCAGGCCAGACCATCGTGCTGATCGGCGGCGGCATGGACTTCGGCGTCGGCGCGGTCATGTCCTCAGCGGCGATCCTCACAACGTCGATTATGAAACAGCAGGATGGCCATTTCATCGAGGTGTTCGTCATTGCGATGCTGATGGGCGCCGCGGTCGGCTTGCTGAACGGCGTATGCGCCGTCAAGATCGGTCTGCCTGCTATGATCGTTACCATGGCGGTATCCAACGTCGTTTCTCGACTGCAATATGTTCTTACGCAGGGCAGCCCGCTCGGGTATGCTTCCCCTTCGTTCGTTGCATCCGTGTCGAAGCGCCTGTTCGGTCTGCAATTTCTGCCGACCATCGTGTTGTATGCGCTTGTGATCTTCCCGCTCGTGTACTTCATTTTAAACCGCTCACGCTTCGGCAAACAGGTATATCTTGTCGGCAATAATCCTGTTGCTGCGAGACTGAACGGCGTCAATGTGCATAAAGTGCAGATTCTCACTTATGTGATCTCCGGCCTGTTCTCTGCATTTGCGGGAATGCTCGGCGCGGCGTATATGACCTCTGCGCGCTGCCAGATGTTCGACGAATATGCCTACAATTCGCTGATCGCCGTTATCATCGGTGGCACGACCCTGAGCGGCGGCGTCGGCACATATACGGGCAGCATCGCAGGCTCGCTTGTTATGATCCTGCTTAGCAACATGCTTACGACCGTTGGCATGGCGCAGCCGGTTCGCAATATTTGTATGGGCGCAGTGTTGATTCTGCTCCTCGCTCTTTACAACCGCGAGAAGAACGTGCGCCAGTAAACAAATTTAGGCCTTTGACGAACCGATACGGTGCATAACTGTATCGGTTCCTTTTTCGGAACGTTAGAAAGTGGGTACTATGGAATCTCGTTCAAATAGTCGAGTGATAAGAATCATTACGATCGCGATTCTGTCGGCGTTGTTTGCCTATGGATTTGTCGGATCGATCAGCAACGTGCTTGTCAATGAGATCATCGATGCGTTTTCTCTGACAGGCACCGCACAGGGCCTCAGCGCAAGCCTCATGAATATGGGTTCGCTGATCGCGCTGTTCGTGACGCCTTTGCTTCAGGGACGCATCAGAAAGACGAAGATGATAGTTCTGTCCGGTTTGCTTCAGGTCGCTGCACTTTGCGTCGCAGGCAGTGCGGCCGGCTTTATTCTGTTCGCTACTGCCAATGCGGTCACAGGGATCGGCTGCGGCTGGCTGGATACTTATGCCAATTCTTGTATTGTCGATCTGCACCCGCAAAACAGTACGCGCTATTTAGGCTGGCTTCATGGCCTCTTCGGCGTTGGGAGCCTCATTGCACCGCTTGCCATTCGCTGGATCCTCGGCTGGAGCAATTGGCGCGGCGTGTATTTCGCTTTTGCGGGCGTAATGCTGCTCTCCGTAGGTTGCATCGCGTTCACGAGCCGAAAGGTTGAAAACACAGGCGCTCTATCAAACACACAGGAGTCTCGCCTGACGCTTAAAGAGGTCGGCGCGTATCTCACGGTGAAGCGGAACGTTTTGCTTCTGTTGACGACCGTGATGACCAACATGGTACAGACAGGACTGACCTGCTGGATCGCGCGCTACATGTTTCTTGCATATGGTGAAGTCGCGCTCGGCGCGACCTGCCTGACCCTGTTTTGGATCGCGGCAACGGCGAGCCGTTTTGTGATGCCAAGACTGAAACTCCGCCCGCTTACGATCGTCATGGTCGGTGCGTTTTGCGCGACCGTGCTGCTGAGCGGAGGCATTTTGAGCGGTAGCGCTACGGTGATGTGCGTTGCCGTGTGCCTGTGCGGATTTGTGTCAGGACCGTTTATGCCGATGCTCATCGCGGAATGCGCCACCGGGTATCAGGGAAAAACCACGCTTACGACTTCACTGATGATGATCGTTGGCGGCGTCGCGCGCTTGGCAGTGCCACTGTTGACGGCGTCCGTTACGAGCGCAGTGTCTGCAACAGCAGGAATGCTGGTTCCCGCAGTGTTCGCCGTGCTGGCGGGCGTACTGAGCCTCGCCGCGCTTCGTACGACAACGACACCGACCGCCCATGTAGACAGAGCCTAACGACTGTCCTGACAATACATTTTGAGAGGAACGGACGACGCGTTTCGGTGGTGCGGAGCGCGTCGCTTGTTTTCTATTCTTGAGCCTCTGGCGCAAAGACATGAAAAAAGGAAGCCAAACGGCTTCCTTTCATCTTCGCTGTATTGCCTTTCCACGTGGTGCCCTACCCACATCGAAAGCAGGATATAAAGTACAGAATAGTTCGTTACGCGTATTTAAGGAGGAAATCGGTAATGAAAAAACTATTTACAATACAGCGAAACCTTTTTCTATCCTGAGCATAGTATATCATTGCATCTTGTCAAATGCAAGCGGAATCTGAGGCAAAATTGTGTCAATTCTATTGCTGTTCTGTAAAGATCGGGGTGAAGGCCAAGTCGGCGGAGTCCCTGTCCTGAATATACACGTTTTCGAATCCGAGATCACAGCAATATGTGCAGGCGCGGTCGTATTCGCGGTCCGTCAGCTTGCGGTTGAGCGGCGGTTCCGTGATAGCAGGCGTCGGCGCATACTGGCGCATCAGCGACAGATATGTGGTTCTGGGAAGCATGTCGGCGATGGCATCCAGAACACGCCGCGTATCGTCCACACACCCGGGAAGGACCAAATGCCGCACCAATAAACCGCGCGTTGCCAATCCCGCGTCATTCAGCGTCAGTTGGCCAACCTGCCGATACATTTCGAGAATGGCGTCGCGCGCGACGGGGAAGTAATCCTCAGCGCCGGAGAAGCGCTTGCTCAGTACCGATGAAACATACTTGAGGTCCGGCAGATAGACGTCAACAAGCCCGTCAAACGACGCCAGCGTGTCCGCACGTTCGTAGGCGTTGGTGTTGTAAACGATGGGGACGGAAAGCCCCTGCTGCTTAGCAGACAGCAGCGCATCTCGCAGAACGGCCGTATGGGGAGTCGGGGTGACAAGATTGATGTTGTGCGCCCCGGCTGATTCGAGAAGCAAGAACTGATCGGCAAGTTTTTCTGCGTCCATTGCCTGGCCGAGCGTACCGTCGTGCAGCAAATAGTTTTGGCAAAAAACGCAGGAAAGATTGCAGCCGGAGAAAAATACGGCGCCCGATCCTCGCGAACCGCTGATGCAGGGCTCCTCCCAGAAATGCAGAGCTGCACGGGCGACGCGAGGCAGCATTCCGCCGCCGCAGAGCCCCTGACGTTTTGAACGGTCAATGCCGCATTTTCTCGGACAGGCAGTACAAAGCATCTTAGAATACTCTCCGTGCGCAGACAAAATTGCGCGTCCAATAGTCGGTTTTGCAGGAACGTTTCACCACTTCGCCTAAACTCGACGAGGCGTCGATCATTTTTCCTCCGCCGATATATAGTCCAACGTGTGAAACACGGCTGGATTTGTCGTCACGGAAGAACAACAGATCGCCTTTTTCCAGATCCGACATGCTCGTGATCAGCGTCCAGCTCTCATTTTGACTGTAGCTTGCAGCGCTTCTGCGGCCAACGCTGACGCCGTTCTTCGTTAGGCAGTAGTAGATCAGTCCGGAGCAGTCAAACGTATTCGGCCCTTCGTCGCCGCGCACATAACGCTTACCGATCTGCGCCTGCGCAACGGAGATCACGCCTGCAACATCACCGCTTGCATTAAAATCGCCGCCCGTCGGATACTCCTTTCCGCCGTCGGACGGGGGATCGGTTGGCGCTGGCGTCACAACGACTTCCGGCTCCGGCGTAAGCTCCGGGACTGCCGGGTCGACGATCAAACCGCCGTCGATCGGAGTTGGAGTTGGCTTTGGCGTTTTTTCGACGGGAGCTGAGGTCTTTCCGGGGGAAGCAGTTTTTGCAGGCTTCGGCGTTTTCGTAGGCTTTGGTGTTTTCGCAGGCTTCGGCGTGCTTGTCGGCTTTGGCGTGGGAGTCGGATCGTGATAAGGCCGCGCATCCCCGGAATACAGAATGTCACGGTCGTCTAAATTGTAGATGCCGTCCTCGTCCAGACCGTTTCGCTGCTGGAAGGATTTCAGAGCCTCTTCGGTCGCAATGCCGAAATAGCCGTTGATTTTTCCGTCGTAGTAGCCCAAGCCGTGCAGAAGCTTTTGGATGGCGCGTACATCTGTCCCATCGTCTCCGAGACGAACTTCATAATTTGCAGCGTCGCTGCTGTAAAGCTTTGTCTGCAGTTCACTGTCGGCAATGCCCGTGATGGGCGTATCAAGCGTACGCTGAAACATGGCCACAGCGGCAGCCGTCGCCTCGTTGTATTTTGTGCCGGGCTCGTCCGAGTCAAGATACCCAAGCTCCATGAGGCGGAGCTGCAGCGATTCGACGGCGGGATAATCATCGTTCAGCTGAAGAAGAGAATAATTGGAAACCTGGATCTCATCCGAGGGGGAGGGAGCGGCGGATTCACCGTCTTCCTGACCTTCCTGCCCGACCACGGCGATCCGCGCGGCAGGCGTTGGCGTGGGAGATCCGGCAGTCGGTTCTGTCAAAGCATACGCAGCGTGTGTGTTAGCGGTGCCGATGCGGTCCAGACCGAACGGCAGCAGGACAAAGCAGACAAGCGCAACGGCGCAGATCGAAAGGATCGCGGTTCGCGCACGTTTTGAGAACAGCCCGACAGGGGAAACGCTGGTTGACGGGCGTTTTGCCAACTGTTTGTTTTTGTTCCGCAAATCAAACACCTCAGTACATTTATCAGGATTCTCTTAACAGTATACATGCCGGAGCACGGATTGAGTTTGAACATTTTGCGAATTTGCAGTCTTTTCCCGTCTTGTGCCGACTGTGTTTTGCTTTGTTGCCCGCAATATGTTAGAATGTAGTAAACTCTAAGACAGGAGCGAACCGTATGGCGCTCATACAGGTACAAAATGTATCGAAATATTTCGGGACGCGCGAGCTGTTCCGTGATATTTCGTTTGAAATCTATGAGAATGACCACATTGGGTTGATTGGCGTCAACGGCTGCGGAAAATCAACGCTTTTGGCGCTGTTGATGCACAAAGAGGAATGGGATGCGGGACGCATCTCCCTTTCTCGCGAATGCCGGATCGGCGCTCTGGAGCAAGCGCTGCCGGAGCAGCTTGATGCGACGCTCTATGACATCACGCTGACGGTGTTTGACGGCCTGCGGGATTTGGAACGTGAGCTTGAGAACATTGCCGACCGAATCGCTGCAGGAGACCCCGAGACAGAACGTTTGGTGCAGCGTCAGTTCCGTCTGCAGGAGGCGTTCGAACGCAAGGGCGGCCTGACATATCGAAGCAGAACGCGCGCAACGCTGCTGGGCCTTGGATTTGCGGCGGAGGAGCTGCGAAAAAAAGTCTCAGAGCTGAGCGGCGGCGAGACAAGAAAGGCATTGCTTGCGCGTCTCTTGCTGTCCGACGCCAATCTGCTGCTCTTGGACGAGCCGACAAACCATCTGGATCTGGAGTCTATCAAGTGGCTGGGGGGG
>ERZ780012.642-NODE-642-length-12407-cov-2.5676_pt1 | contig 12407 bp, 7 predicted proteins | sample MGYA00511869_ERZ780012 | MGnify/ENA primary metagenome ERZ780012 (study PRJEB29588, sample SAMEA2161608) | human gut metagenome | biome: human gut; feature: human-associated habitat; material: faeces | place: Denmark | collected 2008/2010 ... | reverse complement strand
CGGTGAAATAATGGGAGTGCGACAGGCGGTTACGCAGAAAGTGGCTGACGCCTGCTCCCACTTTATAAACATAGAAATTTATTAATCTTAATACAGACTTATTAATTATGAAAAGCCCCCTCATCATCGTATGCTGCCTGTTAATGGTATGCGTGTTTGCCACCGCCCAAGAGCCCTGCCCGCAAGTGATCCCTGCCCTTCAACAATGGAAAGGAGGAAAAGGCGAACTGGCTCTGCCCGCCGAAGGTTCAATCGTGCTCTCGCCTGCGGATGAAGCGACGCTCTCGCCTACCGCACAAATCCTGGCGCAAGACTTAAAAGAACTGTTTGGCTGGAACTATGTCATCAAAACCGGAAAACCAGCCGGGAAAGACATCTGCCTCTCACTGTCGAAACCGGACAAGGAACTTGGTGAAGAAGGATATACGTTAACCGTAAACCGCTATGCCGGTATCGCCGCCCCCACCGGTCAGGGCGTATTCTGGGGAACACGTACCCTATTGCAGATACTCCACAACGAACAAGGAAAGCTCCCCAAAGGGACGGCACGGGATTATCCGCTTTTCCCAAACCGCGGCTTTATGCTGGATGTGGCCCGCAAATTCTTTACAATGGATTATCTGAAACAATACGTAAAGATACTTTCCTTCTACAAGATGAACGAATTTCAGATTCACTTGAACGACAACGGTTTTCCGCAGTTCTTCGGCGATGACTGGAACCGCACCTACGCCGCATTCCGACTGGAAAGCGAACGCTTTCCGGGACTGACAGCCAAAGACGGTTCATACAGCAAACAGGAATTTATCGACTTGCAACGTATGGGATTGGAATACGGTGTGCGTATCATTCCCGAAATTGATATTCCCGCCCACTCACTCGCCTTCGCCCACTACAAACCCGAAATAGCAAGTCGGAAGTATGGCATGGATCATCTGGACCTTTACAAAAAAGAAACTTATCAATTCGTCGACAGCCTGCTGGACGAATATCTGTCGGGCGACAATCCCGTATTTATCGGAGACCTGCACATCGGTACCGACGAATACAACAAGAAAGAAGCCGAACAATACCGCTACTTCACAGACCGTTATCTGAAATTTGTTGAGAAATACGGCAAAAATGTACGTATGTGGGGCGGACTGAAATGGCTTCCCGGCAAGACTCCCGTAAAAGCGGAAGGTGTCACGGTCAACGCGTGGTCGTATGACTGGGTGGATCCTGTTGTTTCCCTGCAAGAGGGGTACAAGTTGATTAATACTTGTGACACTTATCTCTATATCGTTCCGGCAGCAGGTTACTACCGGGATTTCCTCGATCACCAGTGGATTTATGAGAAATGGTCGCCGTGGATAATGAACAGGAAACAGACACTTCCCGAAGGTACTCCCGGCGTATTGGGCGGTATGTTTGCCGTGTGGAACGACAAGTGTGGAAACGGGATATCCGAACAGGACGTACACTTGCGCAGTTTCCCCGCCATGCAGGTGCTCGCCGAGAAGCTGTGGAAAGGGGAAAACAAGAATGTCACCTACGAAGCATTTGCAAAGCTGTGCAAAACAACTCCCGAAGCTCCGGGAATTAACCTGTTGGGCAAAGTCCCGGCAGAAACCGCACTGACCGAAGCAGGAAAAGAACTTTCTTTTAATGGGAAAGAGGCCGTCAGTACTCCTTTGCAGGAAGTGGGTTATCCTTATAGTGTGGAGTTCCAGCTCTGTCCGGAGAAGACGAATCCTATCAGCAGCATTCTCTTCCAAGGTCCGCACTCGGTAGTATACACCAACTGGGAGAATACCCGCCGAATCGCTTTCTCCCGCGACGGTTACACCTTTGTTTTCAATTCCTACCGCCTGCCGGCCGATCAATGGACTACGATCCGCATCGAAGGTGACTACAAAGGTACTTCACTTTATATAAACGGTGCATTGCAGGAACGGCTCGAAGGACGCACCATGCAAGTTTACCGGAAGGAATACGACCGCATGGAACACATGACTTATCAGGAAACACTGATCTTCCCGCTGCAACAAATAGGTGATTCACGCAACGGATTCAAAGGAAAACTAAAAAATATCCTTGTCCGCCAGCAGCATTAAGCGTGGAGCCGAAAGGAGAACAACAAAAGAGAGCGACTAAAAAACCGCAGTATCCCAAAATCGAGGATAACTGAAAGTCGATAGTATCCGAACTCTCCTCCTTCGGGAAGGAGGAGTACCCGCAGGGGGAGGTGGTAGGTAAATACACAAGAAGTGGTAAGTAAATACACAAATTGATTATTGCCAACATTGTGTATTTACCTACCACCCCAGCTTTCAGCCACCCTTCCCGCAGGAAGGGAGTTGAAGAAACTACCGACTTTTTATAGTCAAGTTATTCTTTTATTTTTCAGATTCTACCAATACAACACGGTTCAGAATCGGTTGACCGAACTTATCGACACCACCACCGGCAGCGACTTTCAAGTTATCAGCCGGGATTCCATACTTCTTCACCAGCAAATCTTTAACAACCTGTGCACGTTTCAAGCTCAACTTTTCGTTGAAAGCCGGAGTGCCTGTTGCAGAGTCTGCATATCCGTTAATAGTATAGGTAGTACCCGGAAATTCTTTAATCCGGTTGGCAAGATATGATAAGTTCATTTCTTCTTGTGGAGACAGTCTGTCCGAACCAATCTTGAAGAATACAGTACGCGGAGCGATATTAGGATCTGTAATCACTACTTCTTCAGTATCTTCTACCTCTACCGGCTGCTGTGCATTAGCCAACTGCTGTTGCAACTGCATATTAGCGGCAGCCATTGCATTCATCTGGTCACGCATCTGATTCAATTCGATTTCAGAGATAATCTGTGGCGTAGGACGTTGGAATCCGCGGGTCGGGAAATAGTAAGTCACACCAAGCGTAGCACCCAGAATACCGTCATAGTCTGGTCTTCCTCCATGTTCGCCGTCAAATTTGCCTTCCAAGCCTGTTGCACTCAGTTCCAGATTCAAGTCAACGGCATTCGACAAGCGGAAGCGGTTGATGATACCTGCATTGAAAGTAGCGGCATTGGTATGAGGACGTGAATAAGAATGAGCCCAACCGGCACCGATATAAGGGATGATTTCATATACACGGTTCGGATTGTAACCGCCGAAAAGTGCATTCAAGTTAATCATCAAGTCACCGTGCAGGTTCATATAGTCCCACCGTTGTTTGTATGAACCGTCAGCTCTCGGACCGCCCACTACATAATTGGCAGTTTCGTTGGTCGTGAATCCTTTAGCTTGCAGACCGCTGTACTGCATACGCAATCCGAATCCCGGAGTCACCCATTTACCGACAGACACATTAAATGTAGGAGCAACACGGTCTCTGAATTTACCGATATGGTCATTGTTGCCATACAGCACCTGTGCACCTCCTCCGACGGAGAAGAACCAGTTACTCCAGAAAGGGTTCGTTATTACTTGATATTTATCTTGCACCTGAATAACCTCGTATTCAGTTACAGTCATTGTCTGCTGCGCAGAAGCGACAGACGCAACGCCGGCAAAAGCCAGCAACATCAGAATCTTTTTCATATACCTAATAGTTAAGTGGTTATTTAAATCTTTTTCTTTGTTGAACTATTTAAATAACACGAACAAGACTAAAAGGTTTTAGGAAAAGATGATTTTATTTATTTTATTTGAATAAGCGTTCGATATCTTCCTCCTTGATTGTTGTCAAAACCGTTTTCCCGTCCGGCGTGTAATTCGGTGAGGGACAAGCGAAAAGGCTGTCTACAAGGCTTACCATTTCCTCATTGCTCAGTACCTGACCGTAGACGATAGCCGCCGCACGTGCCAGTGTCAGAGCCAGAATATTCTGGACTTCTTCCTTGACATCATTCCCTTTTTCCATAGCTGTATGTAGCATATTACGTACCAATTCCACCGGATTCAGTCCTTCGATGCCTGAAGGAATACCGTTGATAGCATAGCTGCCTCCACCCAGATCGCTCAGATCGAAACCTACTGCCGACAAATCATCCATAATGCTTTGCAGTACGGCAGCTTCCGAAGCGGGCAGCTGTAATATTTCCGGGAAAAGAACACCTTGTGATACGCCCTGTTTCTGCTGGATTTGAACCATATACCGGTCGAAAAGTACACGGATATGCGCCCGGTGCTGGTCGATCAACATCAAACCGGACTTCACGGAGGTCAGAATAAACCGTCCCTTAAACTGCAAATGCTGATTACCCTTCTCAATTACAGGCTCACTGGCATATAAGGTCGAAGAGGCCGCCGACATTACAGTTTCCGTCCTTTCTTCCATAACGGCACTTTCCCCACCCATTAAAGAATCCTCCCAATCCATTTCCGGCTCCGGCTGGGGATTATTCATCTTACTGGCTTTGGTCAGACCGCCATAAAGATCTTCCCAGTCCACCTTTGAACGGCTGTATGCTCCGACGCCCCCGCCTCCCGCAGAAACCTTGAACGGATTATAATCCGAATTATACTGTACCGTGGGAGGTGCAGAGGATAGATTTTGTTCGAATGCAGGAATGTCGGGCATATCTTCCGTATCAAAATCAATGGAAGGAATGGCGCTGAACTTACCCAACGACTCTTTGACTGCCGCCGAAAGGATTTGCCAGATTGCCTGTTCATTCTCAAACTTGATTTCGGTCTTCGTCGGATGAATATTCACATCAATATTAGCCGGATCAACTTCAAAATAAATGAAGTAAGAAATCTGTTCGCCGACAGGAATCAACTGTTCGTATGCATCCATTACGGCTTTATGAAAATAAGGATGCCGCATATATCGCCCGTTGACAAAGAAATACTGATGGACACCTTTCTTGCGGGCTGTCTCTGGTTTGGCTACGTATCCGGAAATCTTCACCATGGTAGTATTCACCTCGATATTCAGCAACTGCTGATTGAGCTTCTTACCAAAAATAGCCATAATGCGCTGACGCAACGGAGAAACCGGAAGATTGAAAAGCTCGGAGTCATTGCTGTAAAGGGAGAAAGCTACTTCGGGATGAACCAGAGCGATACGTTCAAATTCGGCAAGGATATTACTCAATTCGGTGGAGTTTGCTTTCAGGAATTTACGACGGGCAGGGATGTTAAAGAATAGATTCTTTATGGAGAAGTTACTTCCCTTGGAACAGGATACCGCTTCCTGGCTCTCTACCTTAGAGCCTGCAATCACCAGTTTCGTTCCCAGTTCTTCCGACTCGGGGCGTGTTTTTAACTCCACCTGTGCCACTGCTGCGATAGAGGCCAAGGCTTCCCCACGAAACCCCATTGTACGCAAAGCAAACAAATCCGCCGCTTCGCGAATCTTCGAAGTAGCATGACGTTCGAAAGAAAGACGGGCATCTGTTTCGGACATTCCTTTTCCATCGTCAATCACCTGAATACAGGTTTTACCTGCGTCAGTCACCAACACATGTACATTCTGCGCATCTGCATCAATCGCATTTTCTACCAGCTCCTTGATAACGGACGCCGGACGTTGTATCACTTCACCGGCAGCAATCTGATTAGCTACCGAATCTGGTAACAAATGTATTATATCACTCATAGTTCGTTAAGCAGTAAATCAGTTAAGTAGTCGACTACTAATAAATTCTTTCCTTTAGAAACTCCAGCTTCCCGTTGCCAAATAATGCCACAGATAGATAAGGAAAGCAATGATAATCAATATGATTCCGAAAGAGACAGGTTTACGCCCGCTAGCCTTCCGGCGTTTCAGGTGCGTTGTTCCTTCAACAAACTTGCCACGGATATCTTCCGGCTTAAATTCTTTTTCAGGAAGCATTCCCAAATCGCGCTTCGCTTTCTCTTCCATTTTAGCGAGCTTCTCCTTTCGCTCGTCTACATAAATGTATTGATGATTAAAGCCACGAGGTTTTCTCATCGAATTGAAAAACATTCCCATACTACTTCATATTAATTAAGTTTCGCTTATTTGTCTTTGGCCGCCGGTCAGTTGTCGGTTTCAGCATTTCGCCTTCCCGCTTGCCTCTCCAGTTGAAAATATCCTCTTTATTCAGCGGACGCACATAATCAAACCAGGAGAATGTAGGCAGACGTAACTTATCGGGCGGTATCTGATCCATGGGATACATCGTACCGTTGGACTTTCCCACAAATAATCCTTTCTCCATCTTCTTGTCTTTCATATAAAGATGGAGCAAGCTCCCTTCCAGACAGTTGAATCCGGTCATCGTGCTGTCTTTTTCTTCCGGATAAAAGGCCGTCAGCACATTACCAATCACTTCGATATGCCGCATATCCCCATTTTCAAAATAGGCTTTCATCTCCTTACCGGACACTTGGTTATAATGAATGGAGTCTTTCATCTCTACCGTCAACGCCTGATTGATAATGTGGGCCCAGTCGATAGTACTGTCATTCATATAAATCTTGATCTGCTCACCAAGCAACTGCTGACCTTCATTCCAAAGAATAGGGTCAACATACATAGTCATGCAAGAATCTTTTGAGTTATAAACCAGTGAATCGCATACTCCCTGCACATCCGTACGATACATACGTACTTTATGATAAGCTTTCATCAACCGGTACAGAGAATCTGTATTCAAGTTATAGGAAACCATTTGCAGAGTATCACCATGCATAAAAAGACTGTCACCCTGCGAATAGTCAATGGCCACGGCACGCTTGGTAGCAAAAGCAGAGTCGGTCAGTTCGTTATAGAAACAGTAATCGCCCGTCAACATGTTCTTGTTGATCGTATCTGTCATTTTCACATTGTCGAATGCTTCACCATATCCGGACAACCGGTCATAAAATAAGCTATCACCTACCAATTTCTTCCCTTGGTTTGTCAATATGGAACGGTCTAACAGTTCCGCTTGTTCGGTCATTGTATTATAGAATCCACGCTCCGAATAGATATGATTATTATCACTAACGATATTCGAAGGTCCGAGAATTACGGCAATCTTATTTTCTGTGTTATACCTTAATGTATCGGAAGTCAACACAAACTTCGGATTAACCAACTTCACATCATGGTTGAACACGGATTGTTTGGTAGCCGGACTGTATTCACCCCAATCGGAAGTCAACACATTTTCCTCGTCCATCAACGTCCCCCCCTCGAAATAATATCCGAGGTCATAAAGACGGTCGTAGTTCAAACTATCCGTCAGCAGCGTCGTGTTCCGGTTTATCATCTTTACATTTTCACGGAGCTGCGCAATCTGAGTCATTCCATCATAGTAAAGATAATCACCGTAAATGAACAGCGTATCTCCCTGCTCCATACGTACATTACTGAAAGCCTCAACTGAATTGGTTTTCTCAAAGATCAACGCACTATCACAATACATATACATGCTATCGTGACGCATTTTCACATTACCAATCAGCACTTGCACATCAGGACGAGCTAACTTATCCGCCTGACCTTCATCAGCATGGAGCAAATAAACCTTCGTTTTCTTATTCTCCGGCTGCTTCTTCGTTGTTTTGGATGTGTCTGCAACCGATTTTGTAGATGTTCCGGTTGCCTTCGTTTTTTGCTCTGTAGGACGCACCTGCGCTACAAGACATACGCCAAACAGGCATAGAAAGCCTATTAGGAGCCATCTATGCCTGTCTTGTTTATCTTTTTTATTTTGTTTCAGCATATAAAGTCAAGCTGTTAAACATCAATCCTTCTTAATCCAACCCGGATACTTGAAGTCACACTTCTGCCAGTTTTCGTTGATACGTACATAAGTATGTTTCTGCTTATCCAGAATCCACTTGTGCAACATTTCTTCGCGGCGTTTATCCATTACAATTTCTTTCAAGTCCTGATAGTCCTCTGCAATAGTCGCTTTATGACCGTTAATTTTTGCCTTCAGTTTCACAATCGCACAAACTTCCTTTCCGTCTTTCTCATTAATCATTGTAAATGCTTTGGAAATCTCTCCAACGTTCATCTTGTCTACCACTTTGGCAACATCCTGAGGTAGATCCTGCATTTGGAATTTAGAAGTAGTCACTCCTGAATTTTCATTGATATTCACCATGATACCATGATTATTACGAGTATCTTTATCATGTGAAATAACGGCAGCTGCTTCATCGAACGAGAACTTATTTGCACGGATATCATCAGCAATAGAATCCAGACGTGCACAAGCCTCTGTCAGTTCTTTTTCCGAAACTTTCGGACGCAACAGAATGTGACGGGTATTGACACGGTCACCACGCTTCTCAATCAACTGGATAATATGATAACCGAATTCAGACTCAACAATCTTGGAGACTTTCTTCGGATCCTGCAAACTGAATGCCACATTCGCATAAGAAGGGTCCATCATACCACGTCCCATGAATCCGCATTCGCCGCCTTTTATGGCAGATGCCTTATCCTCGGAATACAAACGGGCCAACGTTGAGAAGTCGATTTCTCCTTTTGTCACACGATCCGTATAGTCGCGCAGCCTTTTCTTCACATCTTCGATTTCTGCAACAGGAATTTTAGGTTGCAGCGTGATAATCTGCACTTCTACCTGCGTCGGAATGTAAGGGATACTATCCTGCGGAAGGTCTTTGAAGTAACGGCGTACTTCTGCCGGAGTTACTTTGATTTCCCCGACTAATTTCTGCTGCATCTTCTGTACTGTCAATCCGTCTCGTGCATTATCACGCAGTGTTTCACGAATCTGAGCGGAAGTCTTATTGAAATACTCCTCCATTTTCTCTCTTGAACCGATCTGCTGAATGTACATATTAGTCAGCATATCTACTCGCTGGATGATTTCCGCTTCGGAAACCTCAATACTATCCAACTTTGCCTGATGCAGGAATAACTTCTGAACAGCGATTTCTTCGGGAATCACACAATATGGATCGCCGTCGAATCTGCGTCCATTATACAAGGCGTCCATACGAGCCTCTTCTACATCTGATTTTAAAATAGCTTCGTCACCTACTACCCAAACTACTTCATCAACCACGTTGTCCTGGGCATAAGTTACCACGTTAGCAAAAACTGCCAGGACAAGGGTAACAACAAATCTAAAGTTCACAAACTTCTTCATTCTTTGTATTTAATAATTATATATAATCTTCTTCTTGTCTACCGCCTGCTGATACAGGTCGCTTTTTACTTGCTCCATAAAATTCACCCGTTTCTGATTGACCAGCAAATCTTTCACTTCCGATCGGGCAAACTCATACGGTTTTTCCTCTCCTACTCCACGATAATCGCTCACATTCAGGAAATAATAAAATGCCGTATCTTTCAATTCTACCTGACGGTGTTTGTTTACATATTCTTCCGGTGTATCTACTTTTAACGGAATCATGTCGAGTATATCTGTCACGGAGACCCATTTGTCATAGAAATATTCATATTTCACCGCATTTTGCAAACTGTATTTTTCCAGACTCTCTACTGCATCCTGCTTCTCTGTCTTATACCATCTGCGGACATTATTCAACTGGGGAGCCGTTAACGGCACTTTGATAAACAATCCCTTAATCAACGGATTCTCCAGCTTAAACAATTCTTTGTTTTTCTCATAATAATCTGCAATTTCCTGTTCCGGAATATCATTTATCAACTTCTGATTAATCAGTTCCTGCTGATAAGTATGCATAATCAAAGCTTTCCGGTAGTTCTCCACCAACTTTTCCACATCCACATTATCAGGAATGTTGTTCGCAGCTTTTTCATACAACAAGATTTCCTCCGCCCAACTACGAATATAGTGTTCGGCGAAAAGAATGCTATCATCTTTTGACAATCCAACAGGAAGTACGGACATCAAATCTTCTTTATATAAAAAGTTACCGTCCACCTCTACCAAAGGAGTCTTTCCTTTGTGGTCGCGCTGTTCCTTGCACGCTCCACAACCAAGAAGGGTAATCAGTAAGAGGACTAATATTCGCATTGTCAATTGAAATCTACTTATTTAAGGTACGAAGATAGTGAATAATCGGTTACATCAGTTATTATTAACGGTTTTTAAAACCTCTTGGTTTATTTCAACCTTACCGAAATCCTGCAATTCCCGCATCCAGAATGCGTTAAGATAGCTTCGATAATCCTTCCGGACCTGTTCTATTACCTCTCGATAATCATCCGGGCCTTTCTGTTTTTTGCCGACAACAACAGTAAAAGGATAAGACATTAGAGGTTCAAAATCCCCCTTCTTAAAAACCAGTTTATCTATATATTTATTATCCCCGTCGGCAAAAATTCCCTGTTCAACTTTTATCTTTTCTTCTCCGGATGTATTAAAAGTTTGCCGAAGTACTTCCGCCCATTCTTTTTCCGGGGTTTTCTTCAATAGTTTTTTAGCCTGCTTCGACGTTTTTTTATCAACGCAATGAAGAATAGCACCTTTATATCGCGGACTATCCCAACGATAATCCGAAGTGTGAAATTTAAAATAAGTTGCTAGTCCTGCCCGGTCATTTATGGCAGGCAAATCCACTTTCTGACGAGTTACCTCTGCTATGAGATACTTATCAGTAACTTTCTGCAAAGCATAGCGGACTTCCGGATGTTTCCGCTCTATATTCTTACCTTCATAGTCCAATAACGACTTTGCTATAAATCCATTCAGTTGCCGCTTCACCGCCTGCGGATGCGAAGAAGCAAACTGCTTGAACATCTCTCCCGAATATACCTGTCCATCGATTGTAAACAAAGTCTGCTCCGTTCTGCCAATTGTCAACAACTCGTTCATGCCACTCGGATTGGGAGCATATTGCCAGTCTCTTTTTAGTCGTTCCACTATGGTTTCCGTAGCTTTATCCACCCCCTCCTTACGTATCAAACGTTCTGCCAACTTCTCATAAACCTCTCCATACGAAGGATTTTCTTTCCGGTCAATCACTTTTATAATATGAAGCCCTTCCGGAGTAAAGAAAGGATGGGATATTTCTCCTGTTGACAAAGAAAAAGCTACATTTTCAAATTCGCTCGTTGTTTGCAAACGTTCCAACCACATACTACGCTTATCCTCCGAGTACATTTCCACCAAACGGGCAAAATCCAAATCTGACTGAGTCCTTAGCGACTGCCAGATAGAATCTATTCGGTTTTTCTCTTCCTCCAAATGCTTGGCAGTTATTGTCTGAGGCAGATATTTGAAAATTTGCATTATCCGTACCCGACTCCCCAATCCTTTCAAACCTCTATCCTGATACAGAACACGAATACAACTATCCAATACCTGCTTATCCGTCAAATAAGATTTGAGCAACTGACTTCGCCACGCTTCCTGTAGTTTTCGGAACATAGTAGTCGTATCAAGTCCTGCAACTTTGGCCGCTTCAACCTTCAATTTCGATTGAGCGAAAAGTTCCGCATATTCCTTCGGAGAGAGTTTTGCATCTGCATTACCAGTCCGATGCCGATACGAATACTCAAACTCCGAACGAAGTATATCTTTTCCATTCACCCGCATCAGCACCGGGTCTTCCTGTGCAAAGACCGAGATACCGAAAAACCAAAACCAAGCTACAAGCAGACCTCTTTTCATCATCAATTCTTATTTTCCAAACTCTAAAAACCAAACATTAACTCCATAAACAACGAACGGTGAGCAGCGAACACCCTGCAGATCGACACAGTCTGTTCACCGTTCACCGTTAATAGTTCACCGTTTATATATGCTGTTATTCCGGACGGCTATAATTAGGCGATTCACTGGTAATCGTCACATCGTGCGGATGACTTTCCATTACACCGGCATTTGTGATACGGGTAAATTTGGCATCGTGAAGTTTTTCAATATTGGCAGCACCACAATATCCCATACCTGCACGCAAACCACCTGTTAATTGATAAACAACTTCGAACAATGTACCCTTATAAGGAACACGGGCAGCAATACCTTCCGGAACCAATTTCTTCACGTCAGCTGTTCCACTTTGGAAGTAACGGTCTTTTGAACCATTCTCCATAGCTTCCAACGACCCCATGCCACGATATGATTTGAATTTACGTCCGTTGAAAATAATAGTATCACCCGGAGATTCTTCTGTTCCGGCAACCAATGATCCGATCATTACACTATACCCACCGGCAGCCAATGCTTTCACGACATCACCGGAATAGCGCAAACCACCATCGGCAATCAAAGGAATACCTGTACCTTTCAGCGCTTTTGCTACATCATATACAGCCGACAGCTGGGGAACCCCCACACCGGCAACCACACGGGTCGTACAGATAGATCCCGGTCCGATACCTACTTTCACAGCATCAGCACCAGCTTCCACCAAGGCCTTAGCAGCTTCTCCGGTAGCAATATTACCTACAACAATATCAATGCCCGGGAAGCGTTTCTTAGCTTCTCTCAGTTTCTCAATAACGAATGCAGAGTGTCCGTGAGCCGTATCAATAACAATGGCATCCGCACCCGCATCAACCAAAGCCTG
>ERZ780012.640-NODE-640-length-12426-cov-1.99846_pt1 | contig 12426 bp, 6 predicted proteins | sample MGYA00511869_ERZ780012 | MGnify/ENA primary metagenome ERZ780012 (study PRJEB29588, sample SAMEA2161608) | human gut metagenome | biome: human gut; feature: human-associated habitat; material: faeces | place: Denmark | collected 2008/2010 ... | reverse complement strand
GTCGTGTGTGAAATTAAAAAGCTGTTAAGGTGTAATCCCACGCTTCGATGCCGCAATATAGCCGTTATAGAGCGTACTGCGGGAACATACGACAAGGAACTTTCCGAGAGTTTTAAAAAATACGGTGTTCCGATGTTTGAGGATAAGCGCCGGCCTATCGGTATTCAGCCCGTAATGGTATTTGTCAAATGCCTACTGGCACTTTGCGCCGAGGGCTTTTCTACGGAAAGCTTTATGAGGCTTTTGAAAACGGGTCTTACCGCCTTGTCGGGTGATGAAATATCCGAGCTCGAAAATTACGCCTTTTTATGGAACATCGACGGCTCGAAATGGCGCAGAGATTTTACGGAAAATCCCGACGGTCTCGGATTTGATGTGACCGAAAAAAGCCAAGAAAAATTGATAAGACTGAATGACATCCGCAAAAGATCGGTTTTACCGGTACTTGCCTTTAAAAAGGATTTTGAAGAGGCTGACGGCGAAAAAAAGTCGCGGCTCATATATGAGTTTTTAATCAAAAACGGCGTTACCGAAAGACTGCGAGAAAAAATTGAATACCTCGTTTCGTCTGGTGATACCGTTCTCTGTGAGGAGCAGGATACAGTTTGGGCAACACTTATGGATATGCTCGGAAAAATGGCGTCGGCGATAGGCGAGACGGTTATAACGGCAAAACGGTACAGCGAGCTTTTTAATATACTGCTGTCTGCCGTGACACTCGGCTCGTTGCCGCAGGAGCTTGACAGCGTAACTGTCGGCGCAGCGGACAGAATCAGGGTTTCCGACTGTAAGGTGGCATTTGTTATCGGTGCCGACAGCGGAGTTTTTCCGCTTGCCCCTTCAACCGAGGGACTTTTAAGCGACAGCGAGCGTAAGGTGATGGGGGCTTTGGGCGTTAAGCTTGCCGAAACCGCCGAATATAAAGCTGTTGACGAGAAGCTTACGGCTTATCGTGCCGTAACTTCGCCGTCGGAAAAGCTTTACGTAACCTATTCGCTTTCGAATTTTGACGGTACTTCTATGCGCCCGTCCGAAATAGTAAACAATATTGTCACAGCTTTTCCGACAGTACCTAAGCTTGATACGGCACTTTCGGAGCCGCTGTATTCCATAGAGAGCGACGCCTCGGCGTTTAAAGTGCTTGCAACCGGCTACTGTGAAAATACTGAACTTGTTGTAACGCTGAAAAAATATTTCGGCGAAAAAAACGAGTATTCTTCCCGGATAAGGTCTCTCGACAGGATTGCTTCGGGAGATAAAATGAAAATCCGAGATTCGAAAAATGCAATTTCACTATTCGGCAAGAGTATGTATGTTTCCGCGTCTCGTGTAGAAACGTATTATAAATGCCCGTTTGAATATTTTTGTAAATTCGGTTTAAACGCAAAGCCGAGAAAAACTGCCGAGCTTGACCCTGCGCAGAGCGGTACGGTTATTCATTTTGTGCTCGAACACGTTTTATCATTATATCCGAAGCCGCAACTCATTAAGCTCTCAGACAATGACATTAAAAGTATAGTTAAAAATTTACTATCGGAATATCTCAACGAGACAATGGGCGGAAAAGAAAATAAGGAAAAGAGATTTTTATATCTTTATAACCGCCTTTCGGACTCGCTTTTTGAAGTCGTTAAACGAATTACCGAAGAACTCAAGGTGTCTGATTTCACACCCACGGGATTTGAGGTGAAAATAGATGAGGACGGCGAAATTCCGCCTTATGCCGTACCGCTTCCCGACGGAGGATTTCTGAAAATCAGAGGCTCTGTGGACAGAGTGGACACAATGAGAAAAAACGGCAAGACATATTTGCGTGTCATAGATTATAAGTCCGGAGGAAAGGATTTTGTCTTGTCCGACGTGCTTTCGGGTCTTAATATGCAAATGCTGATATATCTGTTTGCCATCGGAGAAAACGGAGAGGAAAAGTACGGCGATGTTTTCCCGAGCGGAGTGTTGTATATGCCCGCAAAAAAAGGCACAGATGCTCTCGGCAGAAAAGCAACAAGCGAAGAAGTGCTTGAGCAAAAAATCAAAAATTCAAGACTCAGCGGCATAGTCGTAAACGATAAGGATGTCATAGAGGGCATGGACAGAGATGTCAGCGGTCGTTTTATAAATGTAACTTACGATAAAAAGAGCGGCGGCTTTAATGGCGATTTGTTGACCGCTGCGGAGCTTGGAAGGCTTAAAACAGAGATAGACGGAATTTTGCGCGAAATGGCAAATTCTCTGAAGGCGGGAAATGTTGAGGTTCTCCCGTGCGAGAAAACAAACGAACGTGATGTGTGCGCCTATTGCGATTATTATGCCGTTTGCGGATTTGAGCAGGGCGCTCCCGTCAGAAAAATAGAAAAAATGTCGCTTAAAGATGCGAAAAAAGCACTGAATAAGGAGGGTGACGACGTTGGCTGAAAAAAAGATACAATGGAATAAGGCTCAAGTAAAAGCAATTGAGTCTCGCGACGGCTCGGTTTTAGTTTCGGCGGCGGCAGGCTCGGGTAAAACGGCGGTGCTTGTTGAGCGTGTTATCGAGCGGATATGCGACGAAAAAAATCCTTGTCCGGCTGACAGCTTGCTTGTCGTTACCTTCACCAAGGCCGCAGCAGCCGAAATGAAGGAACGTATAAATGCGCGCCTTACCGAGCTTTTACAGTCCGACCCCGGCAATCGTTATCTCTCAAGACAGCGTATGATGCTGCCTGCAAGCGACATTTGCACAATAGATTCGTTTTGCTCAAAGCTTGTAAGAGCAAATTACGATTCCGTCGGCATTACTCCGGATTTTCGCACACTCGATGATAACGAAAAAAATCTTTTAATAAAAGAGGCTGCCGACAAAACCCTGGAGGAGCTTTACGAAGAAGGCGCAAAGGAGTTTAAAGCGCTTACGGAGCTGTTGATAAGCGGCAGAACCGACAATAAGCTATCCGAGGTTATATATAAGCTCTATGAAAACGCCTGTGCATACGCTTTTCCGAAAAAATGGATTAACAGCGTAGTAAGGCTTTATAATCCGTCACTCTTGCCGCAGCAGACGCCGTGGGGGCAGAAAATATTAAAGGATGTAATCGAGCAGCTGCGTTATTGCGGCGAAACACTCGGTAAATGTGCGATTATGCTCCGCGAAGAGCCGAGACTTGAGGCAAGCTATTTACCGGCTGTTTACTCTGACAGTATGTATTATAAAGCGACGTATGATGCGGCACGTCGCGGCGATTGGAACCGCGTTAAAACGCTTATCGACGGGTTCAAGCCGGAAAGGCTCGGTACTGCGCCGAGAGACTTTTCCGACTCGCCTTTAAAGGAACGAGTTAAGTCGCTCAGGGATAATTGCAAAAAAATATACGCATCTCTCCAAAAGGAGGTTTGTGTCACAGAGGATGAATTTTGTGAGGATACGGCAGCACTCAGAGCTGTAATTATTAAACTGTTTTCAGCGGTTATGCTGTTTTCAAGGCATTATTCCGAGCTTAAGGAAAAACAAAATGCGTATGACTTTTCCGATATTTCGCATATGGCACTTGCTTTGCTCGTAAGCAGAAACGATGATGACACAGTTGACAGAACGGAGCTGGCAAAAGAGCTTTCGCATAAGTATACCGAAATACTCATAGATGAGTATCAGGATACAAATAAGGCGCAGGATATGCTTTTCAGAGCAATATCCGATAACGAAGAAAATCTTTTCATTGTCGGTGATGTTAAGCAGAGCATATACGGCTTCAGACTTGCCATGCCGGAAATATTTTTGCAAAAACGCAAGCACCTTCCCGACTTCAACGGCAAAAATTATCCTGCCAAAATAAATCTTGACGAAAACTTCCGAAGCCGCAAAGAGGTTACAGAATACATCAACTATGTGTTCTCGAGAGTGATGAGCGAAGACAGCTGCGGCATAAATTACGATGACTCCGAGTCGCTGAAGGCGGGTGCCGATTATGAAAAATCTGCCTTTCCATGCATATAGTAGAAAAATCAAAAATCGACTGTGAATATCTTCCCGAGGCGTCACACATAGCCGATATTATAAATAAGCTGGTTGCGGAAAAAATGCCTGTAAAAACAAAATCCGGGTACAGACCGGTAATGTATAAGGACATTTGTATACTTATGAGGGGATTGAACGATGCTGACGATTATTTTGATGCGCTTACAAAGAAAAATATCCCCGTGTATTATCAGAAAAAAGGCGGCTTTTTCCAAAACACCGAAATAAACGTGATGCTGTCGTTTCTTGAAATTATTGATAACCCGTTACAGGATATTCCGCTTCTCTCGGTTCTGGTATCGCCGCTGTACGGCTTTACTCCCGACGATCTTGCTGTTATCAGAACACAAAAAAGAAGCGGCTATCTGTTTAACGCCGTTTCAAATAGCGGTCTTGAAAAGTGCCGTGATTTTATAAAGAGTCTCACTGAATACAGAGAGATGAGTACCACCTGCTCAGTCAGCGACCTCTTGCGCTCTATATATGAGAGGACGGCATATCCGTCAATAGTTATGTCAATGCCTGACGGCGATACGAGACGTTTGAATTTATTGCTGCTGCTGCAATATGCCGAAAAGTATGAGAGTAATTCCGATTTGGGGCTTTCGGGCTTTGTTCGTTATTTAACCCGTACAAGAGACAGCAAGAGCAGCATTGACTCTTCCACGGGCGTTTCGGAATATGCCGATGTTGTAAGAATTATGACTATCCATGCGAGCAAGGGCCTTGAATTTCCCGTTGTCATTATCGCAGGCTGCGGAAAGAAAATGAATACCAGTTCCCTGACGGATTCGCTGATCATCGACCCTGCCGCAATTCTCGGAGCGGGTATGAAACGAATTGTTGCCGAAACAGGCAGAGTGTTTGAAACTCTTCAACATCGCGCCTGTCGTCTTTCGATACGAGACAGCGAGCGGGCAGAGGAGCTGCGAGTTTTATATGTTGCAATGACAAGAGCGAGGGAACGGCTGATAATGGTCGGCTCCTCCGAAAACCCGGAAAGCCTCGTAAAAAAATGCGGGGCATCCCTTTGCGGTGACAAAACACCGTCGCCCGTACTCATAAAAAAAGCCGGATCTTATCTTGAAATCTTAATTTTGAGCCTTATGTGGCACAAAGATGCAAAGCTGCTCAGAGAGTTTGCGGCAGTCTCCGAAAGTTATACCTATAATCCGAATTTTTCGCTTAATGTTGAGTATGTCACTTCGGTATCAACCGGAGAGTATATCACCGAGGACGAAGATGCGGTTTCGCCTGATGAAAATCTGCTCAGGGATATTGAAAAACGGACTTCATACGTATACGGATATTCTCGTCTTTCCGGATATGCCGCAAAAATGTCTGCGTCTTCAGTCGAAAACAGCTCGCGCAGTCTTGATTGGTATTTTACAGCCAAGCCTGACTTTCTGTGTAAAAATGATATGACTCCTGCGATGCGCGGAACGGCAGCACACCATTTTCTCGAAGTGTGTGATTTGGATATGGGTGCACAGTCCGTGGAAAAAGAAACGAAAAGGCTTGTTTCTCTCGGTAAATTGACGGAAGTCGAGGCGGCGGCAGCAGACAAAAAAATGCTTGAGCGATTTTTTGAAAGCAATTTGTTCAAGCGAATCAAGAATGCAGATAAGATATACAGAGAGCAAAAATTTACAATTGCCGTTCCGCTCGGCGAATTAAACAGCGATGTACCTAAAGAGTTCTCGTCCGAAAAGGCAGTTGTCCAAGGCGTTATCGACTGCGCTTTCTTTGAAAACGGAGAGACGATTGTTGTTGATTACAAGACCGATAACGTGAAAGATGAGGAAGAGCTAAAGCGCAGATATTCCGGGCAGCTTTCGATTTATAAGCGTGCCGCAGAGGAGATTTTTTCACAGCCCGTCAAGGAAACGCTTATCTTTTCACTCCGACTTAATAAAACTGTGGTTTTGGATATATAAAATTTGAAAAAACGCTTGCTTTTTAAAGCCAAGTGTGATAGAATCTCTATCGCTGTTAAAATGTAACTTAATATGTATTCCCGAAAGAGGTGACAGATAATGAAAGAAGGCATACATCCCGAGTACAAAGAGACGACCGTAAAATGTGCTTGCGGCGCCGAGTACAAAACTCGTTCTACTAAAGAAAATATCCGCGTTGATATTTGTTCTAAATGCCATCCGTTTTTCACCGGTAAGCAGAAGCTTGTTGATACCGGCGGACGTGTTGACAGATTCAAGAAGAGATACAATCTTGATAAGTAATTTAGGGAAGCGGTACTTTGGTACCGCTTCTTGATTTTTATAAGGAGAGCGGTGAAAGATATGCCGAGCTATAAAACGGTCAAAAAAAGAGCCCATGATGAATTTACCGAAAAGAGGTCACGTTTTATAGGCTATGTTTGTCCCGTTCAAACGGTGGAGGAGGCAAACTGCTTTATATCCGAAATAAAGCAGAAGCATTGGGATGCAAAGCACAACGTTTATGCATACATATTGCGCGACGGCAATATAAAAAAATATTCTGATAACGGCGAGCCGCAGGGAACGGCAGGCGTACCCGTATTGGACGTTCTCGAAAAAAGCGACGTCAAAGATGTCTGCGTTGTCGCAACAAGGTACTTCGGCGGCATACTTTTGGGAGGCGGAGGACTCGTCAGAGCGTATTCGCATACCGCAAAAATAGCTCTTGATTCCGGTGTGATTGTCACTATGGCAAAGTGCGACGAGCTCTGTGTATTGTCGGATTACAATTATTACGGTAAGCTTGCGTCGCTTATTCCGGAAAACGGGGGAACGGTGATTTCTGCGGATTTTGCCGACAACGTAAAGGTTAAATTCAGTATTCCGTGCGAAAAAAGCGATAATATAAAGAATTTGATAGTCGACACTTCAAACGGCAGGTTTTTTGCCGAAAAAATCGGCGAGAAATATGCCGAAACGGAAATTTTGAAATAAAAAGAGGGAAAAAGCAAATTTTCGAGTATATATAATTGAACAGAGAACAGAGGTGATGTTATGTCTGACGTAATACGCGAAACAACGATGAAAATCGAACGTGAAACACTGTCCGAAAGAGCTTGCCTTTCCGAAAACAGCAGGGGCAGGCAAAGAGATGAAGACGAATGTCCCATAAGGACTTCTTTTCAGCGCGACCGTGACAGGATAGTACATTCCAACGCGTTTCGCAGATTGAAGCATAAAACTCAGGTCTTTTTGTCTCCGGCGGGTGACCACTACCGCACAAGACTTACCCATACCCTTGAGGTTGCACAGATTGCGCGCACAATAGCCCGTGCGTTGAGACTCAACGAGGACCTCACGGAGGCGGTGGCACTCGGCCACGACCTCGGTCATACACCTTTCGGCCATGCAGGCGAGAGGGCGTTAAACGATGTTTGCTCGTTAGGCTTTAAGCACTATGAACAGAGCCTTCGCGTTGTGGACAAGCTTGAAAAGCACGGACAAGGGCTCAATCTTACTTATGAGGTACGCGACGGTATAGTTTGCCATACTACCGGTAAAGAAGCCGATACTCTTGAGGGCAGAATAGTAAAATTGTCCGATAAGATAGCGTACATAAATCATGATATAGATGATGCGATTGTCGCGGGCGTGCTGTCTGAGGACAGTATTCCGAATGATATAAGAGAAGCTCTCGGCAAGAGTAAGTCAGACAGAATAAATACGCTTGTTATGTCGGTAATCAACAACAGCGGCGACGATATAGTCCTCGGTAAAAATGAAACAGAGCCGTTTTCGGAGCTGTGTGATTTTATGTTCCGTAACGTCTATACAAATCCGGTGTGTAAGGGTGAGGAGAAAAAAGCCGAGGCACTTATAAAAACGCTGTTTGACTATTTTGCCCATCATCCTCTTTCTATGCCTACCGAATATGAGTCGATATATTTAAGCGAGGGTGCCGAAAGAGCCGCTTGCGATTATGTTGCCGGAATGTCCGACAGCTATGTTCTTCACGTGTATAATAATTTGTTTATTCCTAAGTCCTGGATTGGGTGGGACAGTCTTTGAGAGAGGTGATGTTATATGGCTTTAAGCGATGAATTTCTTGATGATCTTCGCCGCCGCGCCGATATTGAATCTACCGTTTCCTCGTATGTTTCGCTTAAACGAAAGGGCAAAATATTGACGGGACTTTGTCCGTTCCACAACGAAAAAACACCGTCGTTTACCGTCTATCCCGAAACGCAGTCGTATTATTGCTTCGGGTGCGGCAACGGCGGAGACGTTATAACCTTTATACGAAATATTGAAAATCTCGATTATATGGAGGCTGTTAAGCTTCTTGCCGACAGACACGGTGTTTCCATGCCGCAGGACGGATATGATTCGGGACTCAGCAAAAAAAGGACCGAGATGTACGGTGCCAACCGCGAGGCGGCAAGATTTTTCCATGCGAAGCTCTATTCGCCGGAGGGCAGGCAGGGCCTTGAATACTTTTATTCGCGTGGTCTTACCGATGATACGATACGTCATTTCGGGCTCGGATACGCTCCTGATTCAAAAGATGAACTAATAGAATATCTCATATCAAAAGGATATAGCCAACAGCTTCTGTATGATGCAAATATTCTGAGATTATCAGAAAGGTATGATAAAAAAATCTATTACAATGCCTTTAGAAAAAGAGCAATGTTTCCGATTATTGATTTGCGCGGCAATGTTATTGCCTTCAGCGGAAGACGTATTCACGATGCGGACAGCGACCGTAAGTATGTAAATACAAGCGACACGCTTGTTTATAAAAAGGGCAGCAATCTTTTTGCCCTTAATTTTGCAAAAAAGTCCAAGAGCGATTCGATAATTCTGTGCGAGGGTAATCTTGATGTTATTTCACTGCACCAAGCAGGTTTTACAAATGCCGTAGCGGGTCTCGGCACAGCTCTTACGGAAGAGCAGGCACATCTGCTTTCCCATTATGCGGGCGAAATTTTTATCTGTTACGATTCCGATGAGGCAGGCCAAAAGGCAACAAGAAAAGCGATAAACATACTCGGCAAGACAACTCTCAAGGTTCGTATAATACATATGACCGGCGGCAAGGACCCCGACGAAATAATACAAAAATTCGGTGCCGAAGGCTTCAAGCGTTGCCTTGATTCTGCGGCGAACGACGTTGAGTTTTCGCTTCTTTCCGAACGTTCAAAATATGATATATCGTCTCCTGCCGGCAGAAGCGATTATTTAAAAGCAGCGGCAGCTGTTTTGGCGTCGCTTAACAGTCCGGTTGAGCTTGATATATATATTTCGAGGCTTTCGGAGGAATTTTCGGTGAATAAAGACGCGGTGGCTGCACAGGTTAAAATCGAACGTGCAAAACGCGCTAAAAAACAAAAAAACGAATTTTATCGCGAAGTGCGTGATTCGGTTATAAATCAAGGCGATAAGATAAATAAGGTCAACACACAGCGCACGAAGGCTCTTCGGGCAGCAAAAGCAGAGGAGATACTCATAGCGTCGTTTATGTCTGACCCGGAGCTTTACCGAAAGCTTGAAAGCAAACTGACTCCGGAGCTTTTCGTTACCGATTTCAACCGACGTGTTTTTTCGGCAATATCGGAGCGAATTAAAGACGGAAGACCGGTTGGGTTGTCTTTTTTAGCATCGGAGTTTACTCCGGAGGAGATAAGCGTTATTGCGCGAATAGAAACTGTTTCAACCGATATTTCCAATTCTGTCAGGGAATGTGAGGATTGTATAAACGTTCTCAAGAAAGAAAAGAACAGACATATCGATGTGAAACCGTCTGAAATGTCCGATGAGGACTTTATGAAGCTGTTTAAATAAAAAATACATAGATGTGTGAGGGAAAAATATGGACAACAACACAAACCACACCACTGCCGCGGCAGCGGGCGAAAAGAAAAACTCCGTAAAAGCATTGCTTGAAAAGGGTAAGTCGACCGGTAAGCTCACTACGCAGGAAATTGACGCCGCGATAGTTGAGGAAGATTTCGATATGGAAGAGCTTGATAAGCTCTACGAAACCATCGAAAGCATGAATATAGAAATCATTGATGATTTCGGCGATGTCGAATTGGACAATCTGAACTTTGATACCGAATTGCCTAAGAGTCAAGATGCCGCTGCGGCAGCAAGTGCCGATACGCATAATCTTGCCATGGATGATCCGGTCAAGGTGTATCTTAAGGAAATAGGGCGTGTTCCGCTTCTTACCGCTGAGGAGGAGCAGGTGCTCGCAATGCGTATAGCCGACGGGGATCAGCAGGCTAAACAGCGTCTTGCCGAAGCAAACCTTCGTCTTGTAGTCAGTATTGCCAAACGTTATGTCGGCAGAGGTATGTAGTTCCTTGATTTGATTCAGGAGGGCAACCTTGGCCTTATAAAGGCGGTTGATAAATTCGACTACACTAAGGGCTTTAAGTTCTCCACCTATGCCACATGGTGGATTCGTCAGGCTATAACAAGAGCGATAGCCGATCAGGCAAGAACCATAAGAATTCCCGTTCATATGGTTGAGACAATCAACAAAGTTAAAAAGACAAACAGCCAGCTTCTCCATAAGAACGGCAGAGACCCGACGGCAGAAGAAATAGCAGATGAGCTTCAGATGCCTGTGGAGAAGGTGCGTGAAATCCTCAGAGTCGCACAGGAGCCCGTTTCCCGTGAAACCCCGATAGGCGAGGAGGAAGACAGCCACCTCGGAGACTTCATTCCGGATGACGACGCTCTGGCACCTGCAGACGCTGCGTCCATGCTGCTTTTAAAAGAACAGCTCGGTGAGGTCCTCAAAACACTTACCGCACGTGAAGAAAAGGTGCTTTCGCTTCGTTTCGGACTTGAGGACGGACATCCGAGAACACTTGAGGAAGTCGGCAAGGAATTTAATGTAACAAGAGAGCGTATTCGTCAGATAGAGGCAAAGGCTCTTCGTAAGCTCCGCCACCCGAGCCGCAGCAAAAAGCTCAAGGATTTCCTCGACTGATAAAACCGCAAAAAGCTTCCCCGAATGCCATTCTGTCGCATTCGGGGATTTTTTTGTTAATAAATTCTTAATTTTACGTTAATTGACAGGCGTTAATTAAATTGGTATAATATAAAATATTAGATAGAAATACTTTACATATAAATGTAAAAATCAGGTATAATACCGGCACTGATTTCAGCTTACTGCCGGAAATGAGGAGAGAAAATGAAATACAAAAAGAACGATATTCTGAAGTATACCGGAAAATATGCAGATATTTGCAGAGAAACGGGTTATATAGACCCGGTGCTTTATGATGAATACGGCGTAAAACGCGGACTTCGCGATAAAAACGGAAACGGCGTTTTGGCCGGACTTACTTCAATATCTAAAATCAAAGCCTTTGAGGATACGCCCGACGGAAGAATCCCGTGCCCGGGTGAACTTTATTACCGCGGCATAAATGTTGTGGATCTCATAAAAGGCAGAAACGGCAACCGCTTCGGCTTTGAGGAGGCGTCATATCTTGTTTTGTTTGGCAAGCTCCCGACCGAGGACGAACTGAAGGAGTTTATTTCGATTTTGTCGTCACTCAGAACTTTGCCCACAAACTTCACACGTGACGTTATTATGAAGGCTCCGAGTAAGGATATTATGAATTCTTTGACCAAGAGTGTTCTGACTCTTGCGGCTTATGACAGCAATGCGTCTGATATTTCACTCGATAATGTGTTAAGGCAGTGTCTGAGCCTTATAAGCTTGTTCCCTATGTTATCGGTATATGCTTATCATGCCTACAATCACTATCTTTGTAATGACAGTCTTTATATTCATCGCCCCGACCCGAAGCTGTCTACCGCAGAGAATATATTGCGTATGCTGAGACCCGACAAGAGCTACACTCCGCTTGAAGCTCTTGTTCTTGATACTGCGCTGATCCTCCATATGGAGCACGGTGGCGGCAATAACTCGTCCTTTACTACTCATGTCGTCACCTCCTCAGGCTCCGACACTTATTCTGTTATGGCGGCTGCTCTGTGCTCGCTTAAGGGTCTTAAGCACGGCGGTGCCAATATAAAAGTTGTCCGTATGATGGAGGACCTCAAAAAGAACGTCCGAGACACGTCGGATGAGGATGAAGTACGTGCCTATCTTAACAGACTTCTCAATAAAGAGGAATTTGACAAGAAGGGGCTTATATACGGTATGGGGCACGCGGTTTATTCCGTTTCAGACCCGCGCGCCGAGGTGTTTAAGAGTTTCACTAAGGAGCTTGCCGACGAAAAAGGCAGAAGCGGCGATTTTGCTCTTTATAATACGGTTGAAAGGCTCGGCAAGGAAATAATAAGCGAGAAACGCAAGATTTATAAAGGTGTCAGCGTAAATGTGGATTTTTACAGCGGCTTTGTTTACAGTATGCTTGGTATTCCCGTGGAGCTGTTTACACCCATCTTCGCAATAGCGCGAATTACCGGTTGGTCGGCTCACAGGATAGAGGAGCTTATAAATAC
>ERZ780012.634-NODE-634-length-12527-cov-2.09622_pt1 | contig 12527 bp, 10 predicted proteins | sample MGYA00511869_ERZ780012 | MGnify/ENA primary metagenome ERZ780012 (study PRJEB29588, sample SAMEA2161608) | human gut metagenome | biome: human gut; feature: human-associated habitat; material: faeces | place: Denmark | collected 2008/2010 ... | reverse complement strand
AATATAATACCCAGCAATAGAAGAAGGAATATTATAATCCGCTTAGTTTGTTTTCTTTCCATGATAGTTCTATGTTTATCTTTTTGACGATAGAAGATGAGAATAACTGCAATCATTAGTCTTAAATTTATTTAATATCTCTTTGGGGGTCTTCATTGGACAAATCCCTTATTTTCATTAAAATCATCTTTATTTTTGGCAATAATCGTTATATATTTGTTATTATAGATAAGAGTATCAATTATTTAATTTGAAAAGAATATGAAAAAGAAACAGACAGGGGTTATATTGATGTTGGCTGCTCTCGCTTTAATGAGTATACAGCCGGTAGAGGCGTGTACACGTGCCGTTTACCTCGGCCCGGAACAGTTGGTGATAACGGGGCGTACAATGGACTGGAAAGAAGACATTATGTCGAATATCTATGTTTTCCCGCGTGGCATTCAGCGTGTTGGGCATAATAAGGAAAAAACGGTGAACTGGACTTCCAAGTATGGAAGTGTGATTGCAACCGGTTATGATATAGGAACTTGCGACGGTATGAATGAAAAGGGCTTGGTGGCTAGTCTACTTTTCTTGCCCGAATCTATTTATTCGCTTCCCGGTGATATCCGTCCAGCAATGGGAATCAGTATTTGGACGCAATACGTGCTTGATAACTTTGCCACTGTACGTGAGGCCGTTGATGAACTGAAAAAGGAGACTTTCCGGATTGACGCTCCCCGTATGCCGAATGGAGGACCGGAATCTACTTTGCACATGGCCATCACCGACGAAACAGGCAATACGGCTGTGCTGGAATATCTGGATGGAAAGTTAAGCATTCACGAAGGGAAAGAATATCAGGTAATGACAAATTCTCCTCGGTATGAATACCAGTTAGCTATCAACGATTACTGGAAAGAAGTCGGCGGATTGCAGATGTTGCCGGGAACGAACCGTTCGAGCGACCGTTTTGTCCGTGCCTCTTTCTACATTCATGCCATTCCGCAGACTGCCGATGCAAAAATTGCTGTTCCCAGTGTGCTGAGTGTGATGCGTAATGTTTCAGTTCCATTTGGCATTAATACTCCGGAGAAACCTCATATTTCTTCTACCCGTTGGCGTTCCGTCTCCGACCAGAAGAATAAGGTCTATTATTTTGAATCCACATTGACGCCGAATTTGTTTTGGCTTGATTTGAAAAAGATAGACTTTAGCCCGAAAGCTGGTATAAAGAAATTGTCTTTGACGAAGGGAGAGATTTATGCAGGAGATGCGGTGAAGGATTTGAAAGATAGTGAGTCATTTACGTTCCTTTTTGAGACTCCGCTCATGTAGTAGTTTCTTGTTATCTATAAAATAAAACGGTGGACAGATGCTTGATTGTAAGCCTGCCCGCCGTTTTGTTTATACCGTTTATAATAATGGTTCTTGTGTCCACTTTACCGTCCGGCATATTCCTGATGAAATTCGGCCACAGCTTCAATGCCTTTCCTGAAAATATCCAGTGAGAAGTTCTCATTCGGCGAATGGATAGCGTCTGATTCCAGACCGAATCCCATGAGTACGGTTTTCACTCCTAGTACCTGTTCAAAAGTAGAAATGATAGGAATGCTGCCGCCACGGCGTACTGCCAACGGCTTTTTCCCGAAAGCTATTTCAAAACCTTTTTCGGCTGCCTGATAGGCTGCAAGTGAAATCGGGCAGACATAACCTTGTCCGCCGTGCATCGGTGTTACTTTCACTTGAACTGTTGAGAATGTAATCAGTGAACATTTGCGAAATCTTATGATGATCCTGATGCGGAACCAGTCGGCAAGATACTTTGGCATAAGCCTTTGAAGGGAGCACGGTCTTTGAACCTTCTCCCGTATAACCGCCCCAAATGCCGCATACATCAAAAGACGGACGGCAGCTATTGCGTTCCAGTGTACTGTATCCTTTCTCTCCGAAAAGTTCTTTTACGCCGATTGCTTCCTTATACTTCTTTTCATCGAAAGGAATATGGGCTATCATTTCACGTTCAGCTTGCGGTACTTCTTCCACGTCATCGTAAAATCCGGGGACGGTGATTCTTCCGTCTGTATCCGTCACCTTACTGATTATCCGGCAAAGCACATTGATAGGATTGGCTACCGCACCTCCGAAGTGTCCGGAATGCAGGTCGCGGTTCGGTCCTGTTACTTCGATTTCCCAATAAGCCAGTCCGCGCAGGCCGGTGGTTAATGACGGAAGGTCGGCACCCAACATACTGGTATCCGAAACAAGGATAACGTCCGCTTTCAGCAACTCTTTATGTTCTTCACAGAATGCCTCTAGGCTGGGAGAACCGATTTCTTCTTCTCCTTCGAAGATAAACTTCACGTTATTCCTCAATAACCCGTTTTTAAGGAGATATTCGAAAGCCTTCACCTGGATGAAAGACTGTCCTTTGTCATCATCTGCTCCGCGTGCCCAGATATATCCGTCCCGTATTTCCGGTTCGAATGGTTGGCTTTTCCATAATTCGAGTGGTTCGGCAGGCATCACGTCATAGTGTGCGTAAACTAATACGGTTTTTGCGTCTGGGTCCACAATCTTCTGTGCAAAGACAATCGGATTGCCTTGGGAGGGCATTACCAATGCTTCATCCACTCCCGCTTCGAGTAATAACTGTGCCCAGCGTTCGGCACATGCCAGCATATCGTCATGATGTTCGGGCAGGGCGCTGATACTGGGAATACGGATGAGGCTGAACAAGTCCTCCATTATTTGAGGTTCGTTTGCTGCGATGTATTTCTGAATTTCGTTCATATAAAGATAATAATTAAAGCTGGGTGGCTTTGTCCAGCAAATAATAATCAAGTATAGTCATAGCGGCCATTGCTTCGACGATAGGCACGGCACGGGGCAGTACGCAGGCGTCATGGCGTCCACGGGCTTTCAGTGTTGTGTCGATTCCATCGATATTGACCGTTTCCTGTTCCATTAGCAGAGTGGCTATCGGTTTGAATACAACACGGAAGTAGATATCCTGTCCGTTGCTGAGTCCTCCTTGAATACCTCCGGAGTGGTTGGTATGTGTTTCAATCCGTCCGTTGTTATTGTAGAAAACATCGTTCTGTTCGGAACCTTTCATTTTCAGTCCTTTGAATCCTTCGCCATATTCGAATGCTTTGGCGGCATTGATACTTAACATAGCATTGCCCAATGCAGCGTGCAACTTACCGAAAACGGGTTGCCCCAGTCCGATAGGACATCCTTTGATAACGCAGGTCAGCGTACCGCCGATTGTATCACCTTCGCCTTTTACTTTGTATATAAGGTCTGCCATTTCCTTTGCTTTGTCAGGGTCAGGGCAACGCACGTCGTTAGTTTCTATCAGGTCGAGGTTGTAATCTGAATAACTGCCTTCCAACTTGATAGCGCCTACTTGTGAGGTATAAGCGGTAATGCTGACTCCTAATTGACGAAGTGCCAGTTTAGCCAGCGCACCGGCCACCACACGCGAAATCGTTTCGCGTGCCGATGATCGCCCGCCGCCGCGATGATCGCGTATTCCGTATTTTACGGTGTAAGTGTAATCGGCGTGTGAAGGGCGGTATACGTTTTTCAGATTATTATAGTCGTTGGAATGTTGATTTTCATTCCATACGATGAAACCGATGGGACATCCGGTTGATTTTCCTTCAAAAATGCCGGAAAGAAACTCGACTTTATCAGCCTCCTTACGTGGGGTGGTCAGGATAGATTGTCCCGGACGGCGGCGATTCAACTCTTGTTGTACAAATTCTTCGTCGATAGTAATTCCGGAGGGAAATCCGTCAATTACTCCACCAACTCCTTTGCCATGAGACTCACCGAAACTTGTGAGTCGAAAGATATTGCCAAATGAATTAAACATAGTTGTGGCTTTTTTAAAATTACTCTATGCAAATATAACAAAGTTTTCGGTAAGAATGTTGCGATCTCAAAATATCTTCAAAAAACGAACCAAATTGAACCTTTTTTCTCCTTTTTAGTTTATAATTGACGATTTATTGTAATAACTAAACCAAAGACGTATGAAAAAGAATCTATTGTATTTATGGGCATTAATCTGTTCAGTCGCTCTCTTTACAGCTTGTAGCAGTGATGATGATAATGATATAAGTGGTAATAATCCTCCTGAAGAAGAAGTAGTCGTTACAGCTCCTGATGTAGTGGGCACTTATTGGGGTAATCTGGATATATCAATGAAACCGGATAATTCCGATCAGGAAACAGTGATTGGCAATGGGATAGCCAAGTTTATCACCATTTCCCAGGTCAGCGATACGGAAGTAAAAATGGAACTGAAAGAATTTGAATTGTTTCTCAACGGAACGATCATGAAGTTCGGCGATATTGTAATAGACAAATGTACGGTGAAAAAAGAGACTGACGCCTCGACTTTCACAGGTCAACAGAATTTGACTTTTTCGGGAGATGCTGCCGCTCTCGGCACTTGTGCCACCACAGTAGAAGGAACAGTGGAAAGTGGAGCTCTCACTATGAATATCAATGTAAAAGTAGCTACATTGCAACAGACCGTAAAGGTTACTTATTCCGGAGTGAAGCAGGTGGAAGAATCCGGTAACAACTAATTTTATCTCTGAATATATACTACTGCTTTTCCGCTTCCATATCTATGGATCATTCCTTTTTCGATGAAAGAGTTCAATTGGAGTATGGCATGTGTTTTGTTTACTCCGGTGATACTGCAATAGTTAGTCCGGTTGATGCATAGGTGCTTTCGTCGGAAATCCAGTAGTAACTTCAGGCATTCTTCTTCCGATATATTCTTTTGGGAATGTAATTCAGCAATAACTGTTACTTGTTTATTAAAACGCATATCCGAATCCGATATTGAGGTAAATCGGATACATTGCAAAAGTGATGGTATGAAAATCATTTTTAAAGATATTATTCAGTCCCCAGGTGAGATCAGCATATATATTAAGGTGTTTGAAGGCTCTCCATCCGGCACCTGCCTGTAATCCCCATTGGAAATGTCTCAAATCGTTCGAAAAGTCGTAAGTGGCAACCTTGTTGTCGGTAAACTCTACTTTAGGTCCCGTCGGGTTGTCTTCACGTAAATAACCGTCGTATACATGTCCCGAAAATTCTCTTGAAAGGATGTATGAGAAATAAGGACCGGCTTTTATGTTCCAGCGATTGTTCAGTTTATAAGTAGCCATTAGAGGAATGGTGAGTCCGGCAGTGTGTACTTTTGTTTTTACGCCTCCTGTCCATACGCCGCTGATTCTTTCGCCTCCCTGTCCCAGAATTTCCATACCGTAGTTCTTTACGGTGGCGTTGGTAGTCATTGCCTTATTTTCGAGCCGTAGTCCTACAATAACACCTAACTTGTTCTGAACGGCAAACCATTTTGTTACTTCTCCTCCGATACTGATAGCAAGTGTCGGATTGTAACCATTGATAGAGCGAATCTCCACCGGAAGAGGGAACGGAGCTGTGCCGCCAATGCTGAATCCCGCTTTTATTTCGTATTCCAGTCCGTGAAGGGCGGAACGGATAAGGGTCTTGTTTCTATCGACCTGTGAATAGCCGGGTAGCGCTATTCCGATACAGGCAAGCAAACTAAATAGGTATGGATAAATTTTCATCTTCATTGTCGGTATAAAGTCGTTATGGTTTAATGGTCCAAGTCCGAGCGGTAAATCAATTCAGCTTCATCAATTAATAAGGTGCTTCCGATAGCTCCGTTGAAGTGGTCTCCTTCCAGACTGGATGTAAATACGATAGATATATTATATTTTCCCATTGTCAATTTCTCCTTGTCGATGAATTTTCCCGGAAGGGTTGTGAACGGGAGTTTAAAGTAAGTCCATTCGTCTGTTTCCTTGGCGTCTTTGATACGTGCCATAGAAACCAGGTTAGGACTGGTGAATGCATTCGTCCCATCGAGAGTGGGGACGGATACGCTCGTTTCGTACATGATAGCATATATATCACATATATCACGTTTCCCTTCGACAGGTTTGCCGCCTTCGGTGAACTGGTCTCCCGCCTTGTATTTATAGTAACCTGCCAGATAAGTCGGCACGTGCCGGAAAGGAAGGCCGAACTTCGTTGCTTGCAGGGGATTGCTCATGGCATTGTTCACGTCGAATGAACCGATAAACAAGTTGCCGGCGGCAATAGGCATTCCGACCAATCCGCCAAAAAATCCGGTACTGCGTGTCACGAGCGAAAGGCATTTTCCATTTTTCCCGTTTGCTATTTGGAAAGTAGGGTAGTCGTCGGCTGTTTTTGCTACTCCGGTCATGGCGTAACCGGCGTTGCCGCTGGCCCATTCCATGATGACTTTATCATTTTCCCTTTCCACAAATATGTAGTATTTCTTTCCGCTGATGGTATCTTCGAAATTGTAAATTGTAGCAAGTTCCGTATCAATGACTGATATGGCATAAGTCTTTTTCCAAATTCCGTCAGCGGCTGTCACTTGATATTCCTGCGGCGAATTGAAATTGCGTTCTGTACCACTGGCGGGTGTGATCGTAGCTCCCGAAGTAAGTGTAAATTCTGGTGCAAGGGCGGAGATATTCGTTCCCGGAGTGACAAAGAGGGTTACGGAATTATTATTGATGATAGGACTAGTCGTCATTGTTATTCCCGGTAGCCGGCAACTTAGAATGTCTGCCTCTGCATTGGGAGCTTCGTCGCGAATGCAAGAAGATGTAACAATAACCAGCAGCAAATAGATAATCACGTGTTTTGCTTTCATTTTTCTATCAATTCTTTCTGTTAAAGTTTGGTATATGGAAGGTTTTATAACAATATGGAAATTTATTTGTTCATTATTGAATGTATGATAAAAAAGAATTTCCTATTTTTGTAGGAACAAAACTAAAGAAGTGCATGATTGAATCTGAAAGACAGCAAATTATAGAGCTGATAAAAAAAGAAGTAATTCCGGCTATTGGGTGTACGGAACCTATTGCTGTGGCACTTTGTGTAGCCAAAGCAGCAGAGACATTGGGCGTGAAGCCCGAAAAAATTGAAGTGTTATTGAGTGCCAATATCTTAAAAAATGCAATGGGAGTAGGTATTCCCGGCACAGGCATGGTGGGACTTCCTATTGCCGTTGCTTTGGGTGCATTGATCGGTCGGTCAGCTTATCAACTGGAGGTGTTGAGAGACTGTACTCCGGAAGCGGTGGAACAGGGTAAACAATTTATTGCAGAAAAAAGAATTCGTATTTCTTTAAAGGAAGATATTACGGAAAAACTGTATATCGAAGTAATTTGTAAGTCCGGTGACAAAACTGCGAAAGCCGTGATTTCCGGCGGACATACTACCTTTATATATATAGCGATGAACGAAAATGTACTGCTCGACAAGCAGCAGGCTACCGCCGAGGAGGAAGAAGAAACCTCTCCCGAACTGAATCTTCACAAAGTTTATGATTTTGCCCTGACAGCTCCTTTGGATGAAATACGCTTTATCCTCGATACAGCCCGCCTCAATAAAGCGGCAGCCGAACAAGCTTTTAAAGGCAACTACGGACACTCCCTCGGAAAGATGCTGCGTGGAACTTATGAACATAAAGTCATGGGTGACAGTGTTTTCTCCCATATTCTTTCTTATACTTCGGCTGCTTGTGATGCACGTATGGCAGGTGCAATGATCCCTGTAATGAGTAACTCAGGCAGTGGCAATCAGGGAATATCCGCCACACTTCCCGTAGTTGTCTTTGCCGAGGAGAATGGTAAGACAGAAGAAGAACTTATTCGTGCTTTAATGTTAAGTCACCTCACCGTAATTTATATCAAACAAAGTTTGGGACGTCTTTCTGCCCTGTGCGGTTGTGTGGTAGCTGCCACCGGTTCCAGTTGCGGGATTACGTGGCTGATGGGAGGAAACTACAACCAAGTAGCTTTCGCTGTCCAAAATATGATTGCCAATCTGACGGGAATGATTTGTGACGGGGCGAAGCCAAGCTGCGCTCTGAAAGTAACCACAGGAGTTTCAACAGCCGTATTATCAGCAATTATGGCAATGGAAGACCGTTGCGTGACTTCCGTTGAAGGAATTATCGACGAAGATGTAGATCAGAGTATCCGTAATCTAACAAGAATCGGTTCGCAAGCCATGAATGAGACGGATAAAATGGTGTTGGATATCATGACGCATAAGGGATGTTGAATGGAAAATTAGATCATTAGAAAAGAAAAATGGAGAATGAAACTGTATGAGTTCATTCTCCATTTCTTATTTATTTACCATTGGGTAATGGCGGTGAATTCTTACTTATGGCAGTGACCGCCTTCGCAGCCACAGTCGTCGCCACATTCATTGTCACCACAGCCGCCACCGCAACTGTCGCATCCGCAACCGCAGCCTTCGCCACTCATCAATTTAATCAGTTCCTGAATTTCTTCGTTAGTAGCAGGACGGCTTTCGATGATTTCACCTTCAAAAATCAGGTCGGCACCGGCCAACGGGTGATTGAGGTCAACTACTACAACGTCCGGTTTGATTTCCACTACGCCGGCGTTCACACGCTGGCCATCGCCAGTCTGCAAAGGTACGATGTTACCTTCTTTGATGTGTTCGCTATCGAATTTACCGTCAATTTCGAAGATATGTTTCGGAAGGTCGATAACGTGTTGTTCGTCATATTGTCCGTATGCTTTATCTGCCGGAATGGTAAAATCGAATTTATCACCTTTGGCAAGAGAAGTTATCTGGTTTTCGAAGTCTTCGAGAGTTGTACCTAAGCCTGAAATGAATTGAAAAGGATGTTCAGCTTTTGCTTCTTCGAACAATTCTTTTTCTCCATCTTCCATTGTATATAGTTTGTATGCAACGGTAATGTACTTGTTTTCTGCTGTTTCCATTTGATATTTTTATTTCTAAATTAATAAATTCCTAAAAAGATAGGTGGGCAAAGATACGAATTATTTGCTTGCTCTCCGGTATGGGGAAGGTAAATTTCAGATTATTAAGTGCTTTTGTCAGAAAGACGGGAAGAAGTGTACGGTTGGATAATAGTTGCAAATTCAACTGTTAAGTGATAAAATAGAGAAATAATGCCGCTCTTATCTTACAATTTTTAGTTTTTGAGTGATTTTTTTATTCGATTTGTTTGGAGATAATAAAAAAGCCCTTACCTTTGCATCACGAAAATAAAGAAAAGAAGATATGAATATGTTACATACATCTATTAACCTAGCAGTTTTGCATATTATTCGCGTCGTGGTGGTCCCATCAAGAGCGTGAGAAAGGTTTTGTGTTGTATGTGTTCGTACCATAAAAGATAGAATTTAGAGCCTTTCTCACTTGTGTGAGGAAGGCTCTTTAATTAAAAGATAGATTGAAATGAAAAAGCAATTACGCAGTTCGTTTAGTACGCAAGGCCGTCGGATGGCGGGAGCCCGTGCATTGTGGGCAGCCAACGGTATGAAGAAGAGTCAGATGGGAAAACCCATTATAGCGATCGTAAATTCATTCACACAGTTTGTTCCGGGGCATGTACATCTACATGAAATCGGTCAGCAGGTGAAGGCGGAAATTGAAAAGCTGGGATGCTTCGCTGCGGAGTTTAATACAATAGCTATCGATGATGGTATTGCTATGGGGCATGACGGAATGCTTTATTCACTTCCTTCACGTGACATCATTGCAGACAGCGTGGAATATATGGTCAATGCACATAAGGCGGATGCAATGGTATGTATCAGCAACTGTGATAAAATCACTCCGGGTATGTTAATGGCGGCTATGCGTCTGAATATTCCTACCGTGTTCGTATCAGGCGGGCCAATGGAAGCTGGCGAATGGAACGGTCAGCACCTCGATCTGATTGATGCGATGATTAAATCGGCCGATGAAAGCGTAAGCGATCAGGAAGTAGCGAATATCGAACAAAATGCTTGTCCTACTTGCGGATGTTGTTCCGGCATGTTTACTGCTAACTCTATGAACTGTCTCAATGAAGCAATTGGTTTGGCGTTGCCGGGCAACGGAACTATTGTAGCTACTCACGAAAACCGTACACAGCTTTTCAAAGATGCAGCCAAACTGATTGTAGAAAACGCTATGAAATACTATGAAGAAGGAGACGAGAGTATACTTCCCCGTAGCATTGCCACCCGGCAGGCATTCCTGAACGCTATGACATTGGATATAGCAATGGGAGGTTCCACCAATACAGTTCTTCACCTGTTGGCGGTAGCTCACGAAGCGGAAGTTGATTTTAAAATGGATGATATAGATATGCTTTCACGCAAAACTCCCTGTCTCTGCAAAGTAGCTCCGAATACACAGAAATATCATATTCAGGATGTAAACCGTGCCGGTGGTATCATCGCTATTATGGATGAACTGGCGAAAGCCGGTTTGGTGGATACTTCCGTTCGCCGGGTAGATGGAATGACGCTGGGGGAAGCTATCGACGAATATTCAATCACCAGCCCGAATGTGAGCGAAAAAGCAATCAGGAAATATTCGAGTGCAGCTGCAAATAAATTTAATCTTGTACTCGGTTCGCAAGGTATGTACTATAAAGAGTTGGATACAGACCGCACTAATGGGTGTATCCGTGATTTCGAACACGCTTATAGCAAAGATGGCGGACTGGCGGTATTGAAAGGAAACATCGCACAAGATGGTTGCGTAGTAAAAACAGCAGGTGTGGACGAAAGTATCTGGAAATTCACCGGACCTGCCAAAGTCTTTGATTCGCAAGAAGCAGCCTGTGAAGGTATCCTTGGGGGCCGAGTCGTCAGTGGCGATGTTGTCGTCATTACGCACGAAGGTCCGAAGGGTGGTCCCGGTATGCAGGAAATGCTTTATCCTACCTCTTATATTAAATCTCGTCATCTCGGAAAAGAATGTGCTTTGATTACCGATGGACGTTTCAGTGGTGGAACTTCCGGATTGAGTATCGGACATATATCTCCCGAAGCGGCTGCCGGAGGTAATATCGGAAAAATTGTAGACGGAGATATTATCGAAATTGACATTCCCGCCCGGACGATTAACGTACGACTAACAGATGAAGAACTGGCTGCACGCCCGATGACTCCCGTCACTCGCGACCGTTACGTGCCAAAGAGTCTGAAAGCATACGCCAGCATGGTAAGTTCCGCCGATAAGGGAGCAGTGAGAATCATCGACTGATATTCATCTTCAATATAAATAAAGAATGAGTAAAGACTTAATAACAGGTGCGGAAGCATTAATGCGTTCCTTGGAACATCAGGGAGTGACTACCATCTTCGGTTATCCCGGAGGTTCTATCATGCCGGTATTCGATGCTTTGTACGATCATCAAAATACATTGAACCATATCTTGGTTCGCCACGAACAGGGAGCTGCTCATGCAGCGCAAGGTTTTGCCCGCGTATCGGGTGAGGTAGGTGTTTGTCTGGTGACAAGCGGTCCCGGAGCAACGAATACAATCACCGGTATTGCCGATGCAATGATAGACAGTACACCTATCGTAGTTATTGCCGGACAGGTAGGGACGGGTTTTCTCGGAACAGACGCTTTTCAGGAAGTCGACTTGGTAGGTATCACCCAGCCTATCGCTAAATGGAGTTATCAGATTCGCCGTGCAGAAGATGTAGCTTGGGCGGTGGCACGTGCATTCTATATTGCCCGTAGCGGTCGTCCCGGTCCGGTAGTATTGGACTTCGCCAAAGATGCACAGAATGCAAAGACAAAATACGAGCCGGCGAAGCTGGATTTTATACGTAGTTATGTTCCGGTGCCTGATACCGATGAAGATTCTGTGAAGGAAGCTGCCGAACTGATAAATAATGCCGAACGTCCGCTTGTATTGGTAGGACAGGGGGTAGAACTCGGAAATGCACAAAGTGAACTGAGAGCCTTTATTGAAAAAGCTGATATGCCTGCCGGATGTACATTGCTCGGACTTTCCGCTTTGCCTACCGATCATCCTTTGAATAAAGGTATGCTGGGAATGCATGGTAATTTAGGTCCGAACATCAATACCAACAAATGTGATGTCCTGATTGCTGTCGGTATGCGTTTTGATGATCGCGTGACAGGTAATCTGGCTACTTATGCCAAACAGGCAAAAGTAATCCATTTTGATATAGATCCTGCGGAAGTAAATAAAAACGTGAAAGTAGATATCGCTGTTCTGGGAGATTGCAAAAATACATTAGCTGCCGTAACCGGATTACTAAAAGAGAACAAGCATACCGAATGGAACGATAGTTTTAAAGAATATGAGAAGGTGGAGGAAGAAAAAGTAATTCGTCCCGAACTTTATCCGGCTACGGATTCACTGACCATGGGCGAAGTAGCACGTGCCGTAAGTGAGGCAACCCACCATGAAGCAGTATTGGTGACGGATGTCGGTCAGAACCAGATGATATCTGCTCGTTACTTTAAATATTCGAAAGAACGCAGTATTATTACTTCCGGAGGGCTTGGAACAATGGGGTTCGGACTTCCCGCAGCTATCGGAGCCACTTTCGGTGCACCGGAGCGTACCGTCTGCGTGTTTATGGGAGACGGCGGACTTCAAATGAATATCCAGGAACTCG
>ERZ780012.631-NODE-631-length-12599-cov-4.84813_pt1 | contig 12599 bp, 13 predicted proteins | sample MGYA00511869_ERZ780012 | MGnify/ENA primary metagenome ERZ780012 (study PRJEB29588, sample SAMEA2161608) | human gut metagenome | biome: human gut; feature: human-associated habitat; material: faeces | place: Denmark | collected 2008/2010 ... | reverse complement strand
CCCACCCAGGGCGGGGGAAGGGGTCATGCCGGAGCAGCCGCTGGTTTCCACGAGTGCTTCTTCAATGATGCCGTTTTTGACATTCAGCGTCAGTTTGCAGGTGCCCTGCTGGGGAGCGCACCAGCCCACGCCGTGGGTCAGGCCGGAAATATCCGTGATTTCCCTGGATTGCGTCCAGTTGCCTTCCTGCGGGATAGGGGCCGGACCATGGTTGCAGCCTTTCTTGACGCAACACATTTGTTCGATTTCGTGTGTAAACTGCATGGTATTAGGATGTTAATATGAAGATAGAGCTGCAGTCATCGGACAGCCCTACCTTGAGCGGGACGGATCATACCAGCAAATTCCCGATTAGCAAACACGAATGATTGAAAATCGGTTAAAAGGCCTCATAATCAGTCAGGAGCCCTGCCCTGCATGAAGTCACGACCACGCCGACCCTTTCTCAACAAATTGGCAATCATCTTTGTCCCAATATTGATGATTGGCTTCTCCTTATTCATGTGGGCATGGCAGGTGGAACCCAGGCGTGTGGAAACCGTCACGGCTGCGATGGAGATGCCTCAGTGGAAGAGAAAAGAAGGCCCTCCCCTCCGCATCGCGATTGCCGGGGATTTCCATCTGCGTCCGAACGGAGGCGATCTGGCACACAAGTACATGGAAACAATCATGGAAGCTCGGCCGGATATGATTTTCCTGCTGGGGGATTATGCCAACGGCCACACGAGGGAGAGCAGCATGGCCCCGGAGACGGCCCGGGAATATTTCAAGATGTTGAAAGCCCCTCTCGGCATTTTTGCCGTGCAGGGCAACCATGACCAGTATTACGGCTGGAACTTATGGCGCAACATGTTTTCCGGGCTGGGCATCCTGCCCATGTGGAATGATTCCCTGCTGCTGCACCTTCCCGGAGGCCGTGAGCTGCAGCTCTCTTCCGTCAGGGACGACTACCACCTGAGAATCAGGCCGGAGGAATTGCCTCTGCGTTTTTCCCCGGATATTCCGCATATCCTTCTTTCACATGTACCCGACATTTTTCCCCTGCTGGCTCCCGGCACGGCGGACCTCGTCATCAGCGCGCATACCCACGGAGGCCAGATATGCCTTCCCGGAGGCAGGGCCCTGGCAAACATCTCACGAGAGAAGGTCAAATTTTCCTATCCCTGGTCCCAGCTGAACGGAACTCCCTTCCTCATTACCCGAGGTTTGGGATGCAGCGTTCTTCCCCTGCGCTTCTGCTGCCCTCCGGAAATCATCGTGCTGGAAATCCAATAAGAAACAACTATCCGGATAACGCTCCGTCCCCTCATGCCCTTTATTTCTTATTCATATTGTATTTACATATTGTTCACAACAATATGTGCAGCCATGTTTCTGAAATCCTGCTCCACGCCAGCCGCGGCTCCGGAACCCGTGGCAGGCTGGTATGAAGGAACCCTCTATGAAGACAAGCCTTTCTACATCACTAAAAACGCCATCAGCTGGACCAGCGGAAGAAAAAAGGCGGATTTTGGCCGCTGGACAGCCGTCAGCGTGTATGACCCATCCATACGCATGCAGGCGGAGGGCGGTCGTTTCAGCATTACTCCCGGCTATGGCTGGGACGGCGTCACCTGGGGGTCCACCCCTCCGGATATGCTCCTCCCTTCCCTGTTCCACGACGCCATGCTGCACGCCAAAATGAATGGAGCCCCTATTTCCAGAAGCCAGATTGACCTGGCTTTTTACGATATCATGACCAGCCAAAATTCCTGCCGCAAGGGATTATACTACCGTTTTGCGCGTCTTTTCGGCTGGTGCTTCACCTTTCCACAGCATCCGAATACTTTGATAATCAAACGAGAGTAGTATGGCATCGGAGAATTTTCCGGAAAACCAGTTACCCGGAAGGATGAACAAGGAAGAAAAATTCAACCGTCGTTCCGCTGTTTTGTCTTGCCTGTTTAATTAGTTCAATCTAACTTTCGTTGTCGAACCAATAATCAGAACGCATGGAAATCACTATTATCTACGGAACGGAAACCGGCAATTCGGAGAGTCTGGCCCAGGACGCGCGGGCAAAATTGACCAAGCTCGGCCATCAGGCAAAGGTGGTTGACATGGAAGGTATGACGGTGGAACAGTTGAAGAATGCGGGAACGCTGCTGGTCATCACCAGTACGTGGGGGGACGGAGAACCTCCCACCAACGCAGAGGCCCTCCATCAGGAATTGAAGGACTCTTCGGAAGATTTGTCCGAGGTAAGCTACGCCGTTTTTGCCCTTGGAGATGAATTTTATGAAAACTTCTGCCAGGCTGGCAAGGACTTCGATTCCTTCCTGGAACGTTTGAAAGCGCAAAGGCTTCTGCCGGTAGTGCTTTCCAATGGAGACCATGATGACACCTTCCCGGAATGGGTGGATGCCATCGCGGAAAAACTCTCCTGATGTTTTTTCAAGATTTCAGTCATCTTATCTTCAAAAGAGCACTTCTTCCGGGACGAACGCCTGGAGGAAGCACTTTTTCCTAAAAAAAGCAGGAACTCTCTTTTTCCGGTTCGGGCGCAAGGGGGGGATAATTCCCTGATTTTTTCTTGAATTAAAGGCGGATAAAAGGAACGAATCCACTACGGCGGAACAAAAAATCCACGTTTATCACTCAATTGGCGTGGCTTCGGGAATGTATTCATTTCCGGCTGGGGCCGTCCGGCGAATTTCCGTGACAAAGCCCAGCACACGATCAACATCCAGTTGGGACAGGACGGAACGGACATCGTGGTCTTCCAGAAAGCGGGTCAGCTTGACGTCATTGTATAAGCCCTGCATATCCCCCTTCTGCACCAGAAGACGGATGGCGGGGTCTTCGCTCAGGCTTTTCAGGCTTAGCACGCGGCTGGTAATGCGGGAACGGGGCATATAGCAGTCCAGCTGGGTGCGCCGCTGGTCGGAGAGCTCCGGACTGAGCGTCACCAGGTAGGCGATCATTTTTGCCAGGGAAAGCCGTTCCGGATCATGCTCCGGAGATATTTTTTCCAGCCAGCTCAGGTGGGGGTTGTCCATGATGGACTTTTTGATGGAATAAATGGCAGGGAGGGAAATGGTGCGGTTGGGGTCCATGTGGTACAGGGCCAGTTCTCGGGCGCGGGTCATTTCCGCCATGGAGCCGTAAAAGAAGATGCACATGACTCCCACCCAGCATACGACTGCCGCCATCAGTACCGTCGTGACGATTCCCTTGGCCCCGCCGAAGCCCATGCGCCGTCCCCAGGAGAAGACGTCGCTGAACCAGAAGAGACCGTGCATAAAGACAAAGAAGACCGCCGCCGCGCCTCCGACGGACAGCACAGTGACCATCCATTCCCGAGGATCGCTGGTGATGAAAGAGAGGTAGGTGAAACCGTATTTGGATAGCCAGAAGTAAGCGGCTACGGAAGAGAGCACTGCCGCACCGAACAGGAGCATCTTAATCATCCCCTTCAGCATGCCGAGCACGATGAAACCCAGCAGCAATGCGCCCAGAACCAGGTAAAATGTGAGGGAGGAATCCATGAGTGAGGGAAAAGAAGCCGTGAAACCGGTTGTGACAAAGCCCTCTGGCAGCGTTGGCGCAGGTAGTGGTCGCACAGGCAGAGCCAGGCCATGGCCTCCACAATGGGCACGGCGCGCGGCAGTACGCAGGCATCATGCCGTCCCCTGCCCTTGAGCCGGGCATCCTCCCCGTCCCTGTTGACCGTCTGCTGGTCAATCATCAAGGTGGCCGTAGGCTTGAAGCCGATGCGCATCAGAATGTCCTCCCCGTTGGAGATGCCTCCCTGAATACCGCCGGAGTGGTTGGTGGCGGTACGCACCCGGCGGCCCTGCATGTAAAAAGGGTCATTATGTTCCAGACCGGTCATGCCCGCCGCTTCAAAACCGGAACCCACGGCGAAAGCCTTGGTGGCGGGAATGCTCATCATGGCGTGGGCTAGCGTAGCGTCCAGCTTGTCAAAGACCGGGTCACCCAGCCCGGGAGGGCAGCCGCGCACCACGCATTTGACCACGCCGCCCAAGGAGTTTCCGGAGTCACGAGCTTCCTTGATGGCAGCGATCATGGCTTCCGCCGCGGAGGAATCCGCCGTACGGACGATGTTGCTTTCAATAACGGAAGCCGTCACGGCCTCCCAGTCCACGGAAGCTTTCACATGGTGAACCTGATCCACCCAGGCTATGACCTCCATGTCGGGAAAAGCCTGCTTCAGTACAGCCCTGGCCACGGCTCCGGCTGCGACGCGGCCGATGGTTTCCCGTGCGGAGGCCCGGCCCCCCCCTGCCCAGGCGCGAATACCGTATTTAGCGTCGTATGTGTAGTCCGCATGGGAAGGCCGGTACGTGCTGGCCATCTCGTCATAGGCGGAAGAGCGGTGATCCTTGTTCCGAACACTGATGGCGATAGGCGTTCCCAGGGTTTTGCCGTCCAGCACTCCGGAAAGGATTTCCGCGCGGTCTTCCTCCCTGCGGGGGGTTACGATGTCGCTTTGTCCCGGCCTGCGCCGGTCCAGCTCCCGCTGAATGTCTTCTTCCGTCACCGGGACGAGGGACGGGCAACCATCAATCACCACGCCTACCCCAGTTCCATGGGATTCACCCCAGGTAGAAATTCTGAACACCTGACCAAAACTGCTGGACATGGCGGCATTCTAGACGGCGGCGTTCATCCGGTCAAGCCGTGGGCATCCGCAGCGGGACATAAAAAACACCCCTGTCCTCAAAGGACGGGGGTGCTGAAAGAAAAGTACTCCCTTGAGAAGGAGTTGCCGTCTTAGTCCTTCAAGGCGGAAGATGCCTTGAAAGCAACCGTCTTGGAGGCGGGAATATTGATCGTGTTGCCGGTCTTCGGGTTGCGGCCGGTACGGGCTTCACGGGTCTTGGTAGCAAAAGTACCAAAGCCAATGATCTGCACCTTGCCGGATTCCTTCACGCCTTCCTTGATGGATTCCAGTACAGCGGCCAGAGCTTCTTCAGCGTGCTTCTTGGTCGTATCAGCACCCAGCTTGCTTTGAATCAGTTCGATCAGTTGAGCCTTGTTCATAGGACTTCGGTGAATAGCATATGGAGCCCTGACAGTAAAGAAAAAATGCGGTATGAAGGAAAATCAGGACCTAAAACGGCGTTAATTGTCGTCATCCGGCAGCCTTTCCACTGCAGCGCCGATGGCCAGGAGTTTTTCGTCGATCATTTCATAGCCTCGGTCAATATGGTACAGGCGGTGGATTTCCGTAGTGCCTTCCGCCTTCAGCGCCGCCAGCCCCGGGGCGGCGGAGGCCCGCAGGTCGGAGGCCATGACGGGGGCGCCGCTGAGCGTTTCCACTCCGGAAATGACGGCGGTGCCGTTATCCACCTTGATGTCCGCCCCCATGCGCTTGAGTTCGGAGCAGTGCATGAAACGCTGCGGGAAAATAGTATCCTTCACCACGGAGATGCCCGGCGTGGTGGCGAAGAGAGCCGTCATCTGGGCCTGCATGTCCGTGGGGTAGCCGGGATACGGGGCAGTCTTGATTTCTCCGCATTTGGGCGTTTTCCCGGCAATGATGGTGACCGTATCCCCCCGCTCGTTGAATTCCACGTGGTGGCCGCACTTCCGGAGCAAATCCGTCACCACAGTCATGTGTTCCTCACACACGCGCCGCAGGGTCACGCCATCCCCCATCATGGCCGCCGCCACCATAAAGGTGCCGGCCTCAATGCGGTCCGGGATAACGGTATGGTTGCAGCCACGGAGCTTTTCCACTCCCTCAATGACGATCCGGCGCGTTCCCGCACCTTGAATATTGGCGCCCATCTTGATTAAAAAGTTCGCCAGATCCACCACTTCCGGTTCGGAGGCTGCGGATTCAATAACGGTGGTGCCTTCCGCCAATACGGCGGCCATCATCAGGTTGTCCGTTCCCAGAACGGTGGGGCCGTGGTCGCCGCTCAAATCCACCGTGGCTCCTTTCAACCCCCTGGGAGCTTCAATAATCAGGTTGCCGCGCTCAATCTGCACCTGTGCCCCCAATGCCTGGATGGCCCTGATATGCAGATCCACAGGACGGTCGCCAATCACACAGCCGCCCGGCAGGGGAATCACGCACCGCTGCATGCGGGCCATCAAGGGCCCCATCAGGCAGATGGAGGCGCGCATCTTGCGTACCTGTTCATAAGCGGCTTCGGAATGCAGACTCCTGGCTTCCACGCGCACATTGCCGCTGGACCGTTCCACGGAGGCTCCCAGCTGGCCCATGATCTGAACCATGAAATTGGTATCGGAAACATCCGGAACCCGGCGCACCACTACAGGCTCATCCGTCAGCAGGGATGCGGCCAAAATAGGCAGGGAGGCATTTTTGGACCCGCTGATATTGACGGCTCCCCTCAGCGTAAAACCTCCATGTACGACAAGCTTCTCCATAGTGGGTTGCAATTAGGTGACGGATTCTACACATTTAAAACGCCCATGCAACCCCAAAGAGCCCCCGGAACGGGACAAATTCCCGGATGTTTCTCTTCCCCCGAAAAGAGGGAAGGAAAACGGCATGGTAAAAAAGCAGGAGCCGACCAGGTTCTGTAAGCCAGATTTTGTCCACCGGACAGAGCCGGCTGTGCGGTCATTTTTCTCACGCGGACCGCGGTCAGACGTTCCGCGCGCCCATTCGCTTTCACGAAACGGATGCGACTAATACCCGGGGATCCGGCGGGCAGGCGACCCTTCCCCTGTTTGTCTTGCATCGCGCGGGGTTTACCATGCCTCCTTGGTCACCCTCGGAGCGGTGAGCTCTTACCTCCCCTTTTCACCCTTGCCCGGCATGAGGAGAACCCCATCCGGGCGGTTTGTTTTCTGTGGCACTTTCCGTCCGGGAACCCTTGGGAGATTCCCGTCTCCCGCTTTCACGGGACACGCTGCCTTGTGATGTCCGGACTTTCCTCTACTCCGGTCCGGAGACCGGAACAGCGACCACCCGAACCTGATCGGCATGGACTACATACGCTTTCATCGGCTCGCGGTAAAGCCCAAAGCAGACATGGAAAGAATTTTGTTTCTTTCTTCCTTCCGCTTCCTTCTTCAAGCCAATGGGCGCCCTCTTCCCTGAATAAGGTAAAGCGGCCACAGGACTGCTCCCGTGGCCGCTCCAACTTACTACCTATGAAAACCAGCTTGATCCATTGATCCTGAAAAGCTCTCTCCTTCTTTTCAGGGGGATGCAGCCGATAACGCACATGAATATACGCCACCGTCCCGGAAAATCAACTCCATTCTGGAATGTCCCCTGATGCCTCCGCCCGTCTCGTAATTGGCTTGATTCGGCAGCCGATACAGGGTAGTTCTTCCGGAAACTCATGAACCTTCATTCCCATTCCATTTCCTCCCTGCAAGGGGTACTGACCGTACCCGGAGACAAAAGCATTTCCCACCGCGCCGCCATTCTGGGAGGCCTGGCGCAAGGAGTGACGGAAGTGGATAATTTTCTATGCAGTGAAGATTGCCTGAATACCCTGCGCGCCATGGAGCAGCTGGGCGCCAAAGTGGATGTGCTGGAAGAACGGCAGGGATACGGTCCCGTCCGCTTCCGAATTACGGGCGTCGCCATGAGCCCCAAGGCTCCTGAACGGCCCATCGACTGCGGCAATTCCGGTACGGGCATGAGGCTGTTGGCTGGGATGCTGGCCGCCTGCCCCTTTGATTCGGAAATGTTTGGGGACGCTTCCCTGAGCTCCCGCCCCATGGGCCGCATCATGCAGCCGCTGGAACAAATGGGAGCGCGGATTGAAGCCCGGGGAACCAAACCGGGCTGTGCTCCGCTGAGCATTCACGGCGGGCGGGTGCACCCTATTTCCTACGCGCTTCCCATGGCCAGCGCCCAGGTTAAAAGCGCCATTAGATTGGCGGGTATGTTTGCGGACGGAACCACTACCGTGCGCCAGCCGGCCGCCACCCGCGACCATACAGAACGCCTGTTCCGCCATTTCGGCGTTCCCTGCACCGTGGATGGCCTTACCGTCGGAACCTGCGGGCCGGCTCTCCCCGTCGCCCATAATTTGACAGTCCCGGCAGATATTTCCTCCGCAGCCTTCTGGATGGTAGCCGCCGCCAGCCGTCCGGGGTCCCGCCTGACGTTGCGCCAGGTGGGGCTGAACAAGACGCGGAACGCCGTCATCAGCGCTCTGCAACGGATGGGCGCGCGAATGGACATCGTGCCCACTTCTCCGGAAGATGCCGGCGAACCATACGGCGATATTACCGTGTACGGTTCGGATTCCCTGCACGGCACCAGCCTCCTCCCGGAAGAAATACCCAACCTCATTGACGAGATACCCATCCTGGCCGTAGCGGGAGCCCTGGGCCGGGGAGACTTCATCGTCCGAAACGCCCGCGAATTGCGCGTCAAGGAAACGGACCGCATTGCCACCACGGCTGCCAATCTCCGGCTCATGGGCGTGGATGTGGAAGAATTTGATGATGGCATGGTTGTTCACGGCGGCACTCCCCTGAAGGGAACGGAATTATCCAGTTATGGGGACCACCGCATCGCCATGAGCTTCCTGGTGGCCGGACTCAGCGCACAGGGAGAAACCGTAGTGACGGATGCGGAATGCATCAATACGTCCTATCCCGGTTTTGAACGGGATCTGGCTCAGTTCCTGTAAAAAACACAAGATTCCAGCCGGATTTCACCCCGTCCATGGAATAATGCCGGAAGAAGAAAAGAATCTTGCGGCATCCCGGCAAATATTATGCTTCCCGTTCCTCCCCCACTTCTCTGGCGCGGCACAAATCCCGCCAGCCGGGAAAATTCCATTTGTTGGGAAAATCCCGGCACTGGCGGGGTTTAACGGGATTGATCCGGCAGCCGTCTTTCGTCAGCATCATGCAGGCGCCGTCTTCCGCGTCCCGGATGGACAATCCGCGCCGGTTGGCTCTCAACCGGCAGCATGTGTCAATAAAAACCTGTTCGTCCATGTCCAGGAAACGGGAAATCTCGCGGATTTCATCCGTCTCAATGCACACATCCCCGGCCCAGCGGCAGCACGCGCCGCATCTGGTGCATTCATACCGCACCGCTTTTCCGCCGTTTTCCATACGCATTTAAGTGAAAATTCCCCTGATGACGCCTATGTTCATATGGGCGTTCCTCCATCGCGGGCTATTGACGGCATGTTCAAAATCCTGCGGCAATTTCCCGATGGAGCCGGACATCTGCTCCAGCCCCGTCAGAATCTGCCTGATTCTGGAACGTGCGATGAGCGTAGGCTGATTGGTCCACTGGAAAACCTCGCTGTCAATAATATAGCCTTCATCAATCTTGGTAATGTACTGGGGAAAGCAAAGATGCGGGTTCTGCTCCACATAAACGCAACGGCCTATCGAACGCTTGGAGCGGAGAGGGTGAAAGAAGCGCCGGATGCTTTTAATCCAATCCGGCGCTTCCGACAAACCTTCCGCATGCACCCACATGGTGGCCAGCTGTTCCACGGGATAAAAGTAGGAATATGTATAAGCGGCCTTATAGCGCGTGCAACCGCGCCATGCATGGCGCAGACGCACCATATCCGCCTGTCCGGAAATCAGCAGGTCCAATGCCCGTTTCAACTGCTTTTCCAGGTTTTCCCCGCGCAGGTGTTCCCAGATCATGCAGTCATCCTCCGCTAGCAGCACGTAATCCGTATCAAGAGCGTTGACCGCCGTATGGAGGGCTCCTATAAAACCGCCTTCCACCGGGGCGGCCACCGCGGAAAGCCCATGGGAAAGGGCCGTCTCCCGCACCTTGACGGCACTTTCCGGAAAAACGGCGCATGCTTCGTCAAAATAGCCAAGCAGCCCGGACCTGCCATAGGAAGCCAGAGTCATGGCCAGCGTATAAGGGGCGTTATCGCACAGCAGAGCCAGGCCGACTTTTTTATTTTGAAGAAGAATTCCCATCGCGTAGAACGTTTTTGCAGTCTAAGACAACAGAAAGTGCGTTTCCAAGCAAAATAATTTTAAACAAATGTACTTTTTCCTTGCCGCTTTTCAGGCAAAGGGAAAATATAATCCGCCCTGTTTCGTCATCATGAAAGCATACGTTATCTTAAAAAACTCACTGCTGGCGGCCGCTATCGGCTGCGCTTTGTCCGGCTGCTACGATCCTTATTATGACAATTTCAGCGTGTCAGGCTCCTACAGCAGCGGAAGTTCCGGCGTGTCGTACATGTATGACAGCTCCGGCTACCCCATTTACGGATATTATGGAGGAAGACCCATTTATGCCTACGACACGTTCGGAAGCCCCATTTACTCCATCAACCTGATTCGTCCGAATTACTATATTCCCACGTGGGGGCCGGCTCCCTATTACCGCGGGCATTATGTCCGTCCCCATAACTGCCGCCCCATGGCAAAACCGCCGATGAAACCCCACTTCAGGCCTGACCATTTCCGTCCGGGAAACAACAGGCCGGCCCCTCAGCCCGGACGGCCCAATCAACGGCCGGACTTTGGAAAACCCGGCAATTTACAGCGGCCGCCAGTACATCATCCGGGAATCAACCAGCCCGAACGGCCTTCTCGCCCTTCCTCCAATAATCCTTCCCGTCCCGGCGGCACGAATCGCCCCGTCATCAACCGTCCGGAAGACAATCGTCCCTCCAGACCGGATTTCGGACGTCCCAGCCGCCCTTCCACCCTGCCGTCTTCAAGGCCTTCCGCCCCCAATCCAGGCCACTCCGGCATCAACCGCCCCGGCAGGCCCTCTCCCGTTTCCCGGCCTTCTTCCCCGCCCCATTCCGCCAGCGCACCCGGCAGGCCTTCTTCCCCTCATTCATCTGCGCCATCCCGTCCATCCCCTTCACCGAAACCCTCCAATCCCGGGAATTCCCACGGAACGCACAGGAGATAAGTTTTCCTGAAACGCTATTCATCGCAGGGCTGTTTTGTTCCGGGGATGCAAAACGGCCCTGTGTCATGGCTTTGTCCAGGCAGCGGCCAACCTTCTCCGGGATTGTTCAAAACCCGCTTCCCGCTGCGGGAGAGAACCGCCTTGCCGGAGAAAAACGTTTTCCGGTGCTTGAATGCCGGAATCCGTTTTTCAATGCACCAGCCCCATGGACAGGAGAACCAGCGTCACGATACCAATGGCGATGCGGTACCATCCGAATACGGAAAAACTGTGCCTTTGCAGATAGGATACCATCCATTTTACAGCCAACCATGCGGAAAGCCAGCTGACCGCCGTCCCCACGGCAAGAGCTTCCCACCCGAAGGATTCCAGCATCAGAGCTCCGTCCTTATACGCATCATGGACCGTGGCCGCGCCCAAGGTAATCAATCCCAGCAAAAAGCTGAACTCCACGGCCGCTTCCACGCTCAACCCCACGAACATGCCTCCCAGCATGGTCATCAGGCTCCGGCTGGTGCCGGGGATCATGGCCACGCACTGGAGTGCGCCCACCGTCAGCGCCTTGGCCGGCGTCAGGCTTTCAATGGAGGCGCCGGAGTCCCCTTCATTGGAACGGCCCCCCCTGGCGCGCCAGGCGCAATACGCCAGAATAACGCCTCCCCCTACGATCCATGAATAAGCCACCGTATATGTGTTGAACAGATATTCTTTAATCAGTGAAGCGCAGCACAGGCCCACCACGGCGGCGGGAAGGAAGGCCAGAATGAGGTTGACCAGCAGTTTCAGCCCGGCGGGATTATTGCCGCGCACGCCCTGCGCCATGGCCTTTATCCGCGGAAAATACAGGCTCAGCACCGCTAGGATGGCTCCCCCCTGGATGCAGACGGCCAGGGCATCCAGAGCTTCCTTGCTCTGGGACATGTTCAGGTGGCCCGTGGAGCTGACCGGCAGATATTCGGTCAGGCCTTCCACAATGCCCAGGATAATAATTTCCAGAAGGTTCATGATATTGGCGTGGGTTGGATGTATTTACAGGTTGTAGGGAGAATTGTTGTTGTTGAAATCTTCTTCAAACCGGGCGATTTCCTCCCGGGTGCGCGCGGCCTCCTTGCGTTCATGCATCCAGGCCAGAATGATGCATATTTCATACAGCGCATACATGGGAACGGCCATCAGCATCATGGTAGCTACATCCGGCGTAGGGGTGATAACCGCGGCCAGGACGGCGATAGCCACAATGGCATAGCGTCTCGTGGACTTCATCATGTCATAGGTCAGCACCCCCAGCTTGACGAAGGGCATCACTACCACAGGCAATTCAAAAGCCAGTCCAAACATTAAAATCATCTGCGTGGCGAAGGACAGGTAATAGCCGATGCGCCATTCATTGGAGATGCCGAATTCCAGGGAATAGGTGTAAAAAAACGTCAATACCCGCGGGAGGACGATGAAGTAACAAAACAGCGTCCCGGCCAGGAAGAGACCGAAGCCGACAGCCATGCACTTGTACAGCAGCTTGCGTTCATGTTCCAGCAGCCCCGGAATGATGAATTGCAGCAGGAAGTACAACAGAAGCGGGAAGGAAATGACCACTCCGGCATACAGGGAAAGCTTGATGGTCAGCATAAACGCCTCCCCGGGCTGGAACGCGCTCATCATCTTGAGGGCCCCCCGCCCCGTTCCGTCTGCCAGCACGGCTCCTTTGGAATACAGGGCTTACGCCACATACCTC
>ERZ780012.627-NODE-627-length-12637-cov-3.2932_pt1 | contig 12637 bp, 10 predicted proteins | sample MGYA00511869_ERZ780012 | MGnify/ENA primary metagenome ERZ780012 (study PRJEB29588, sample SAMEA2161608) | human gut metagenome | biome: human gut; feature: human-associated habitat; material: faeces | place: Denmark | collected 2008/2010 ... | reverse complement strand
GCATAGCCCTCATCGGTGTGGAAAACGACGGGGAGCCTCCTTTCTCCCAATTTGCAGACTTGCCGCAAGCCATGCAGGGCACGGAGGGAATGTTCCAAATATTGCTCAGCCATAACCCTACCCACTGGAGGCGCGAGGTACTGCCCCGATCGGATATTTCACTGATGCTTGCAGGACACACCCACGCCATGCAAGGCATCTTGTTCGGACACTCCCTTGCCGAACTTATCTATCCGGAATGGAGAGGAATGTACTACGAAGGCAAAAGGGCTTTGTACGTAAATATTGGCATCGGCTATGTGGGACTGCCGTTCCGGTTCGGGGCATGGCCGGAAATTACAGTACTAAAATTAGTAAGAGAGAAAGAGTGACGAAATAAGAAAAAGGTATATCTTTGTAGCAATAAAAAATCCGACACCTATGAAGATACTTTATATCACTTATCAGGTTTGCTTTGCGTTGCCTATTTTATTGGTACTGACTATCCTTACAGCATTGGTCACCATTATCGGTTCGCTGATAGGGGGGGCGCATACCTGGGGGTACTATCCCGGTAAAATCTGGTCACAGCTCATCTGCTATATACTGCTTATTCCGGTGGAGGTACATGGAAGGGAGAAAATACACAAACGTACTTCCTACGTGTTTGTGCCCAATCACCAAGGTGCCTTCGACATATTCCTGATATACGGATTCCTGGGACGGAACTTCAAATGGATGATGAAGAAGAGCCTGCGCAAAATCCCGTTTGTCGGCAAGGCATGCGAGAGCGCAGGACATATCTTCGTCGACCGTTCCAGCCCCAAGAAGGTGCTTGCCACCATGCGGCAGGCAGAATCATCTTTGAAAGACGGCGTGTCACTGGTAGTATTTCCCGAAGGGGCACGTACCTTCACGGGACACATGGGGTACTTCAAGAGAGGTGCTTTCCAGTTGGCAGATGAACTGCAACTGGAAGTGGTGCCCGTCACTATAGACGGCTCGTTCGAGATTCTTCCACGCACCGGAAAGTGGATACACCGCCACCGGATGATACTGACCATCCATGAACCTATTCCTCCCAAAGGGAAAGGGGCAGAAAACATCAAGGCAAGCATGAACGAGGCTTATGCGGCAGTGGAGAGTGCATTGCCGGAAAAGTATAAAGGGATGGTGAAGAACGAAGACCAGGACAGATAAAGACATAATGACAAACGGGAATGCCTGAATATCTTGATAGGATATTCAGGCATTCCCGTTTGTCATTATCAACTCATTCCTGTTTATTTCTGTCCTCCTACAGAAGCATTTTGCTTCATGCGCTTCTGCTCTTCAATCAGCTGCATGTTCTCCTTCGCCTTTGTAAGGAAATCCTTCACCAAAGTATTCTCTTTAAAAGACAAGGGAGCAGTTCTCATGATGTCCTCAATCTGCGGAGTCATCACCGGATAGGGCAGTGTGCTGCACATCATCATGAATACACTGGGGCCCAGCACATTCTCAAAGTTATCTACAATGAACTGCCGGACGTAGTCGTTCATCTCCTTCACAAGTGTTTCGCCTTCCTTTGCCAACTGCCCATGCACATCATCCAGATTGGCACCGTCCAGCACCATACGCGCCTCTTTCCGTTCCAGCTCCTCTATCTTCACTTCCAGGGAATTGCGCTTGTCTATGAACTCGTACAGTTTGTCATTCAAAGAGGTTCCTTTGGCAATCAACTGGGTATTGGAGATGGAAACTACGATTTTGCCATCTTCCAGCACCAAAGGCATAATACCCTCTTGATCCATATAAAGAGTCACCATCATCACGGAATCGGCCCGGCCTTTCATCTTGAAATGCCCATGGATAACCTCTGCCGAGTCAACATTCACCCATTGCCCGTCCCGAAGCGTCTTGAGGAACAACATCTTTCCGTCAAGGCTGGTTACCGAGGAACTGCCCTCTATCTTATACTTGCGGTTGCAAGAAGTAAAGAGCACAAGCAGGAGCAAAAAGGGTAAAATGCGGTTCACACTCATTCTAATCATGCAAGAAACGATTTTTGAATTACACCCAGCAAAGGTATTAATATTCCTTATAAACCGAATAGAAAGAAAGGATTTTTCATTCGGTTTACGTATTTTTGCACAATTATAAATCATAAAAATAGAGAAAATATACATGTCAACCTATGCACCTTTTGCCAAACCGCTCTATGTAATGCTGAAACCGGTAGGTGCGGTATGCAATCTGGCATGCGATTATTGCTATTATCTGGAGAAATCCAAACTATATAGAGACAACCCCAAGCATGTGATGAGCGAGGAACTGCTGGAAAAGTTCATCGAGGAGTACATCAACTCGCAGACCATGCCCCAGGTTCTGTTCACCTGGCATGGCGGAGAGACGCTGATGCGTCCGCTCTCTTTCTACAAACGTGCCATGGAGCTGCAAAAGAAATATGCCAACGGACGCACCATAGACAACTGCATACAGACCAACGGCACGTTGCTGACCGATGAATGGTGCCGGTTTTTCAAAGAAAACAACTGGCTGGTGGGTGTCTCCATAGACGGGCCTCAGGAGTTCCATGACGAATACCGGAAGAACAAGCAGGGCAAGCCCTCTTTCGTCAAGGTGATGCAGGGCATCAACCTGCTGAAAAAGCACGGTGTGGAATGGAACGGAATGGCAGTGGTCAATGACTACAACGCCGACTATCCGCTGGACTTCTATAATTTCTTCAAGGAGATAGGATGCCATTACATCCAGTTTGCCCCCATCGTGGAGCGCATTGCCCCTCATGGGGACGGACGCCATCTTGCCTCCCTGGCAGACAAGGAAAAGAGCACGCAGCTGGCAGACTTTTCCGTCACGCCGGAACAATGGGGAGACTTCCTATGCGCCTTGTTCGACGAATGGGTAAAGCAGGACGTGGGTACTTACTACATACAGTTATTCGACTCTACCCTTGCCAACTGGATAGGCGAACAACCGGGTGTATGTTCCATGGCAAAGACTTGCGGCCATGCAGGCGTCATGGAGTTCAACGGAGACGTATATGCGTGCGACCATTTTGTTTTCCCCGAATATAAACTGGGCAACATCCATCAGAATACACTGGTGGAGATGATGTACGGAGAACGGCAACAAGCCTTCGGACTGATGAAGCAACAATCTCTCCCCACCCAATGCAGGGAGTGCGAATGGCTGTTTGCCTGCAACGGCGAATGCCCAAAGAACCGTTTTGCACGTACAGCCGACGGAGAGCCGGGACTGAATTACCTTTGTGCAGGATATCATAAGTTCTTCAGTCACGCAGCCCCATACATGGACTTTATGAAGAACGAACTGATGAACCGGCGTCCGCCTGCAAACATTATGGAAGCAATAAGAAACAATGCCATAAAGCCATAAGCCCACAAGCGATGACAATGAAATTCAAAGACATTACTTAATAATTGATTATATGAAGATTACATTTAAGAAAGGTTTGCTTGCGGCCATTGCCGCACTGACAGTCTGCTCTGCGCGTGCAGACGAAGGAATGTGGTTGTTGCAACTGATGAAGCAGCAGAACTCCATCGACATGATGAAAAAGCAAGGACTGAAGCTGGAGGCTGACGACCTTTATAATCCCAACGGCGTGTCACTGAAAGATGCTGTAGGTATCTTTGGCGGTGGCTGTACCGGCGAAATCATCTCTCCGGAAGGACTGATTCTGACCAATCACCATTGCGGATACGGTGCCATACAGCAGCACAGCAGCGTGGAACACGATTATCTGACAGATGGTTTCTGGGCCATGAACCGCAGTGAAGAACTGCCCACCCCGGGATTGAAATTCCGTTTCGTGCACCGCATTGTGGACATCACCGACCTTGTCAACGCTAAAATAAAGGCAGGCGAAGTGACGGAAATCGATGCACTGACTTCCCCGTTCCTCAACAAACTGGCAAAAGAGGAACTGGAGAAGAGCGATTTGAAGGGTAAACCGGGCATTGAAGTGCGCGCACTCCCCTTCTATGCAGGAAACAAATTCTATATGTTCTATTATAAGGTATACAGCGACGTGCGTATGGTTGCCGCTCCTCCCTCCTCGGTAGGTAAGTTTGGTGGTGAGACCGACAACTGGATGTGGCCGCGCCACACGGGCGACTTCTCCATGTTCCGTATCTATGCCGATGCCAACGGAGAGCCGGCTGAATACAGTGAAAGCAACGTACCCCTGAAAACGCCGAAGTTCCTGCCCATCTCCATCAAAGGTCTGAACGAATGATTATGGGCTTCCCCGGCAGCACAGAACGTTACCTCACCCAGAGCGAAGTGAAACAACGCATGAACGCCGTGAATCAGGCAATGATTGATATGCGCGGCGTACGCCTCGAAGTGCTGCGCAAGTATATGGATGCCAGTGACAAGACCCGCATCCAGTATGCCAGCAAGTTTGCCGGAAGCAGTAACTACTGGAAGAACTCCATCGGTATGAACAAGGCAATCATCGACAATGACGTGTTGGGCGCCAAAGCCGAAATCGAGAAAAAGTATGCCGCCTTTGCCCAAGGAAAACCCGAATACGAGGGTGTGGTAGAGAAAATTGATGCCATCATCGAGAAAAGCACCCCCACGCTGCGCCAGCTCTACTATACCAACGAAGCATTGCGCGGTGCTATCGAATTCGGCAGTACCTACCTTATTATGGATAACATAAAGAAAGCGCTCGAAGAGAAGAACGACTCATTGCTGCAAGCTTCGAAGAAGCAGTTGGAAAATGCATACGATGGTATCCACAATAAAGACTACGACCACGAAGTGGACCGCGCCGTAGCCAAAGCCATCCTGCCCGCCCTTGCCAAGGCACTGAACGCCGACGAGCTGCCCTCCTTCTACCAAACCATCAACGGAGAGTTCAAGGGCGACTACAACGCATACGTAGACAACATTTACGACAACTCCATCCTCTCCAACCGCAAGAACCTGGATAAATTCCTGGCAAAGCCCACCGTGAAAGCCATCGAGAAAGACCCTGCTACGGCTTACTCGCGCTCCAAGAACGAAAAGCTGCAGGAACTCGGAAAGCAATACATGGAACTGGAAAGCGGAATGGAACTGCTCCACAAGGCCTACATCCGTGGCTTGGGTGAAATGAAACAGCCCGTCCCCTCCTATCCGGATGCCAACTTCACCATGCGTCTGACCTATGGTAATGTAAAATCATACAGCCCACGCGATGCCGTACACTACGACTACTATACCACTACCGACGGTATCCTTGAAAAAGAGAATCCCGAAGACCGTGAATTCGTGGTATCCGCCAAGCTGAAAGAACTGATTCAAAAGAAAGACTTCGGACGCTACGCCATGGCAGACGGCACCATGCCGGTTTGCTTCCTCACGACGAACGACATCACCGGCGGCAACTCGGGCAGCCCCGTCATCAATGGCGAAGGACAGCTCATCGGTACTGCTTTCGACGGCAACTGGGAATCTCTGAGCGGTGACATCAACTTCAACAATGACCTGCAGCGTTGCATTGCACTGGATATACGCTACGTGCTCTTCATCCTCGACAAACTGGGCAATTGCAGTCATCTGATAAAAGAAATGAACATTATAGAATAAATTAAAGCCTCTGAGAGATTACCTCCCATACTGAATGGCATTCAGTCGTATAGTGAATGCCATTCAGTCGTATACTTAACCCTATTCAGTCGTATACTGAATAGCCCCCCTCTCAGATGCTCTTCTAACGCACATCACCATGAAAAGAATCCTATTATCATTATTCATTACATCTTCTGTCCTTGCCGCACACGCCGACGAAGGTATGTGGATGCTCACCGACCTGCAAAAGCAGAACGAAGTAGCCATGACGGAACTCGGACTGCTCATCCCCACCAACCAAATCTACAATCCCGACGGCATTGCCCTGAAGGATGCCGTGGTGCATTTCGGCGGTGGCTGTGCCGGCGAAGTCATCTCTGCCGAAGGCCTGGTACTGACCAACCACCACTGCGGCTATGGCGCCATACAGCAACACAGCTCGGTGGAACACGACTACCTGACCGACGGTTTCTGGGCTATGTCCCGCGAAGAGGAGCTTCCCTGCAAGGGACTCACCGTCACCTACATCGACCGGATACTGGACGTGACAGACTACGTAAACGAACAACTGAAAACCGACGACGACCCGAACGGCACCAATTATCTGTCTCCCAAATACCTGAAGACAGTAGCCGACCGCTTCGCCAAGTCCGAAGGCATCGCCCTGACACCCGGCCGCAAACTGGAACTGAAAGCCTTCTACGGTGGAAACAGATACTATCTGTTCGTAAAGACCACCTATAGCGACATCCGCATGGTAGGCGCTCCCCCCTCCTCCATCGGCAAGTTCGGTGCAGACACCGACAACTGGATGTGGCCCCGCCACACGGGAGATTTCTCCATGTTCCGCATTTATGCCGACAAAGACGGGAAACCCGCCGCTTACAGCAAAGACAACGTTCCCCTAAAAGTGAAGAAACATCTCACCATCAGCCTTGACGGCTATCGCGAGGGCGACTTTACCTTCGTCATGGGATTCCCCGGACGCAACTGGCGCTACATGATTTCCGACGAGGTGGAAGAGCGTATGCAAACCACCAACTTCATGCGCCACCACGTGCGCGATGTCCGCCAGAAAGCTCTGATGAAACAAATGTTGCAAGACGATGCCGTACGCATCCACTATGCCAGCAAGTATGCATCTTCTGCCAACTACTGGAAAAATGCCATCGGTATGAACGAAGGTCTCGTCCGTCTGAAAGTATTGGACACTAAACGTGCACAGCAAGAGGCACTCCTGGCACGCGGACGCTCGCTGAACGACAATAGCTATCAGCAAGCATTCGACCAGATACGCGCCATCGTAAAGCAACGCCGTCCAGCCCTCTACCACCAGCAAGCCATTCAAGAAGCACTGGTGACGGGACTCGATTTCATGCGTATCCCCAGCACCGCAGGACTGGTATCTGCCTTGAAGAACAAGGACAAAAAACAGATTGCAGCAGCTAAAGACAGCCTTCAGAAGGCAGCCGACCGCTACTTTGCCTCTGTCCCCTTCCCCGAAGTGGAACGTATTGTTGGCAAGGAAATGCTGAAAATCTACATGAAGTATATCCCTGCCGAACAACGCATCGGTATTTTCCAAATCATAGACAAGCGTTTCAAGGGCAACAGCGACGCTTTCATCGACGCCTGCTTTGAACATTCCATCTTCGGCAACAAGGAGAACTTTGCCAAGTTCATCCGCAAGCCCAGCCTCTACAAGATTAATACAGACTGGATGGTCTTGCTGAAATATTCCATCACGGACGGCCTGCTTCAGACCTCCATTGCCATGATGGATGCCAATAAAAACTACAATGCCGCCCACAAGGTATGGGTAAAGGGCATGATGGACATGAAACTTGCCAATGGTCAGCCCATCTATCCGGATGCCAACTCCACCTTGCGCCTGACCTACGGTCAAGTACTCCCCTACGCTCCGGCAGACGGTGTGAAATATGATTACTACACCACTCTGAAAGGAGCTATGGAAAAGGAAGATCCCGACAATTGGGAGTTTGTAGTCCCCGCCAAACTGAAACAGCTGTATCAGGCAAAGGATTTCGGACGTTATGCCATGCCGAACGGCGAAATGCCCATCTGCTTCATTGTCAACACAGACAATACCGGTGGAAACTCCGGCAGCCCAGTGTTCAATGCCAAAGGAGAACTGATAGGTACCGGCTTTGACCGCAATTACGAAGGTCTGACTGGCGACATTGCCTTCCGTCCGTCCTCCCAACGAGCAGCATGTGTAGACATCCGCTACACCTTGTTCATCATCGACAAATACGCGGGAGCTTCGCATCTCATTGAAGAGATGACGATTAAATAATGATTTAGCGAACAAATCCTCCTCCTATTTTGTTATCATTACAAATAAATAAAAACAGAAAGGAAAAAATTATGGAAAAGTTTGAAGAATTGATACAATCAGAAAAGCCCGTTTTAGTTGATTTCTTTGCAACCTGGTGTGGCCCGTGCAAGGCGATGCATCCGGTACTGGAAGAACTCAAAAACGAAATAGGAGATGCTGCCCGTATCGCCAAAATAGATGTAGACCAGCACGAAGAACTTGCTGCCCGCTACCGTATACAAGCAGTACCGACATTTATCGTATTTAAGAAAGGCGAAGCCGTATGGCGCCACTCGGGTGTCATCAGCGGTAAGGATTTGAAAGCCGTTATAGAACAAAACTCTTAACAAGAAGAAATGAAGAAGATTATAGCAATGGTTGCCCTCGTGTTTTCCTGCATGCTGGCCTATGCTCAAACAAACGGAGAAGTTATCGTCATGAACAAAGCCATGTTCATCAAGGATGTGTTCGACTATGAGAAATCCCAGGACTGGAAATACAAGGGAAACAAGCCTGCCATCATAGACTTATATGCCGACTGGTGCGGACCTTGCCGCATGGTGGCTCCCATTATGAAGGAACTGGCCAAAGAGTATGCCGATAAAATCGTTGTCTACAAAGTCAATGTGGATAAGGAAAAGGAACTGGCAGCGTTGTTCAATGCAACAAGCATCCCTCTTTTTGTATTCATCCCTATGAATGGAGAGCCTCAGCTCTTCCGCGGAGCAGCCGATAAGGCTACCTACAAAAAGGCGATTGACGACTTTTTACTGAAAACAGAATAGTTCATAATAGAAAGAAAAAACTCCTGACTACCTTTACAAAAAGGCAAGTCAGGAGTTTTTGTATCCTATTCACTCAAAACACGATAGGCATCTCTTTCCATTCTCCTCCGTGTAGTTCCATCACCGATTCATACCCAGCCTTCCTCAAGGCACGCAAGGCTTCGGGACGTCCGTTGCTTATCCGTTCCGGATAGTGTGAATCACTGTTTACCTGCACACGTACACCCAAATCATGCAGGTAGGAGAAGTACCGCTCATTGGGGTAAAAAGTACCCAGGTCATGATAGGCTTTGGTATTGACCTCTACCTGATAGCCGCGACGGGCAATATCTGCGAAATACGCCCTAACCAGCTCATCATACCAAGGCTCGTCCAGCAATCCCGGGCGATAGCATGCTGCATTGTAGTGCATCTTATCGGCATGGCCCACAATATCGAAACCACCCAGCTCGAGCATCCTCGTCAACCTACCATAATAGAGACGGACCACATGCTCCAAATCACTGCAGAAATGTCCGTCTACAATGGTCTTAAAGGTATCCGCAGATACATCTACATCCACCACTTCCCCTTTGTCATTGTAGAGAAGATGTACAGAACCAATACGGTAGTCCAACGGCAACTCCCTGAAACGGGCGATGGACGGATTACTCGCTTCATTCAGATAATCAATCTCCAGACCGATATACAGTTCGATACGTCCGGCATACTTCTCCTTCAGACGATGGAATTCAGATAGATAGTCGTCCATGATATCCCACTCCATAGTCCATGCCGTAGAAAAAGGCAATGGAGCATGCGATGAAAAGCCATAAGATGTAAAACCTTCACTCAATGCAAAACGCACAAAGTCCTCCATGCCGGCACGCCCGTCACAATAAAGGCTATGGCTATGATAATTCGTCAGATTTCCCACTTTCTCAGTTCTAATTTTTAATTCTTAATTTTCAATTTCGAACTTCAGTTCGATTCTATCTCACTCAGCTCCAGCCAGCGCAATGTTTTTTCGTCAATCAAGTCCGACAATTCCGGCAAACGTTTCGACTTCTCCGTCAGTTCGTCCACAGACAAAGTACCGCTGCACAAAGCCTCTTCAATTGCATTCTTTTCGGTTTCCAGGTCAGCTATCTCCTGCTCCAATTGTTCAAACTCGCGTTTTTCCTTAAAAGACATGCGCCGCTTTTCGTTCAGACGCACCTTCGCCGTCTTGTCCTCCTGAGCCTTGGCGGCTTCTTTCTCTTTCTCCTTTTCTTGATGGACTTTCGCATCTTTCCAGTCGCGATATTGTGTATAGTTGCCGGGAAAGTCGCGGATGTCCCCTTGTCCGTTGAACACTAACAGATGGTCTACCACTTTGTCCATGAAATAACGGTCGTGGCTCACCACAATCACGCATCCTTTGAAATTCTGCAAATACTCTTCCAGCACATTCAGCGTCACAATATCGAGGTCATTGGTCGGCTCATCCAGCACCAGGAAGTTGGGATTGCGCATCAGGACCGTACACAGATAGAGGCGGCGGCGTTCTCCCCCACTCAGCTTGTAGACATAGCTGTGCTGTGTCTCGGGAGTAAACAGGAAATGTTGCAGGAATTGCGATGCCGTCAGCTTCTTGCCGTTGCCCAGTTCTATGACTTCGGCAATGTCCTGCACTACATCAATCACTTTCATCTGCTCGTCAAACTGCAAGCCGTCCTGCGAGTAGTAACCGAAGCGGACCGTCTCGCCAATGTCCAGCGTACCGCTGTCTGCCTGCTCCAACCCCATCAGTATCTTGATGAAGGTCGACTTGCCCGTACCGTTATTCCCTACGATACCCATCTTTTCGTAACGGGAGAAGATGTAGGAGAAATCATCCAGAATCTTCAAGTCACCAAAGGATTTGTACAGATGGTCTGCCTCGAATATCTTACTGCCTATATAAGAAGCCTTAACGTCCAGCTTTACATTGTCGTTGTTGAAACGCTGCTTTGCCACCTTCTCCAACTCGTAAAAGGCATCCTCCCGATAGCGTGCCTTGTGCCCGCGGGCTTGCGGCATGCGGCGCATCCATTCCAGCTCTGTGCGGTAGAGGTTATTGGCACGTTCTATCTCCACAGTCTTGGCCTCGATACGCTCTTGGCGCTTCTCCAGATAATAACTGTAATTGCCTTTATACTGATAAATCTGCCGGTTGTCTATCTCTACGATTTCGGAGCATACACGGTCGAGGAAATAACGGTCGTGTGTCACCATCAACAAGCTGAGTTTATTCCGGCGGAGATATTCCTCCAGCCACTCCGTCATATCGAGGTCGAGGTGGTTGGTAGGCTCGTCCAGTATCAGCAAATCGGGTTCAGTGATAAGGGTATTGGCAAGTGCCACACGCTTCAACTGCCCGCCGGACAGATGTTTTACGTGCTGACTGAAATCACGTATTTTAAGTTGAGACAGAATCTGTTTCGCCTTCTGCTCGTACTCCCAAGCTTTTTCATGGTCCATACGCACCAGAATTTCGTCCAAGCCGGGATGCCCCTCCGTTTCCATGCAACGTTCATATTCCTTGATTAACTCGACAGTACTGTTGCCATGATGGAAGCACGCTTCGAGCACGGTCAGCTCTTCGGGATATTGCGGGTCTTGTTCCAGATAACCCACACGCAAATCACGACGGAAGGAAATGGTGCCATTGTCATACCCTTCCTTGCCGGAAAGGATATTGAGCAATGTCGTCTTGCCACTGCCGTTCTTGGCTATCAACCCGACACGCTGTCCCTCGGACAAGCCCAAAGAAATATTTTCGAATAGTACCAAGTCACCGAACGACTTGGTCAAGTTTTCCACCTGAAGAATTGAATTTACTGCTGCCAATGCTTTAATAGTTGAAAAATGAAAATTGAAAGTTGAAAATCACAGTACCGAGATGACCGGACCTTAGAACAAGGAGCTGTATATCTCCGGCAGATTCACTTTACCTCCTGCCTTTACTTTGCTCCAAACCAGCTTCATGGGGTCTATCCATTCACCGGTAGACGTGTTCAGCAATATGGGCGCTTCCCGGTTTCCGTCCACCAAGGTACGCCATTCCATACCGTCCACTTCATTGGCGAAAATAACACAAAGCACAATGCCAAAAGCCAGCCACGCATCTTTCTTTTTAGGGCTGATGTTGCTTTCTTCCATCATCTGCTGCATCTTGGCAATGTCTTCCTCGGCTCCCTGGAAATCCTTCTTCAACAATTCCTTTATAGTAGTATCCACCCACTCGTATGCTTCATTAATCTGGTAGATTTCCGAAAGGCGCACCGGAATTATCTCCGCCGGATACTTCACTCCATCCTTCCGCGTTTCCAGCGAAGCGATAATCTTCTCCGCTTCTGCAACTGGCTCTCCTTTCTTCACCGTAAACGAACATTCAAAGGCAACTTCATCCGCGCCCGTTATCCATAAATGGGAAGTATAGTACGCACCTTCTTCCTCGAACATCTCCTTACTATATGCACATTCCATCCGGCCTATCCTAACCGGAATGGCAGAGGAGTTTTCCCGTAACTCTTGCTTCACGGAGTCCTTGCCATATGTAGCATTCCCTTTGAAAGCCGAAATGCGAAAATTACCGGTCCACTCATTGGGGTTATAAAAAAGGAAAGAGCCTTCCCCGTCCTCGAATTCATTCCAGTCTGCCGGATAAGTCATGGAGAACCATGCCCCCGGAGAGATAAATTTCTTGCTTTGTTCCATATATAGACTAATCTTTGCAAAGACAGTTCCTACCATCTCAGCTATTTCTCGCAAAGATAGTACAAACCGAATGCAAAATAAAATGAACTTGTCCATTTTTTATGCTGAGGTGCAGCCTATCTTCGGTTTTAGGGCAAAAGTAACATATTACCGCCGTTGATATGCAAACAAACGAAACAAAAAAACAGCCGATTCTCACGAACCGGCTGGGGCGCTCATCACATCT
>ERZ780012.624-NODE-624-length-12663-cov-3.4333_pt1 | contig 12663 bp, 8 predicted proteins | sample MGYA00511869_ERZ780012 | MGnify/ENA primary metagenome ERZ780012 (study PRJEB29588, sample SAMEA2161608) | human gut metagenome | biome: human gut; feature: human-associated habitat; material: faeces | place: Denmark | collected 2008/2010 ... | reverse complement strand
CTGGACCGATCGTCGCTGATCCTGAATCTGGACATACGGAAAGACCTGTTCGAGCGGCCGTTGTATATCGTGAACGACAGGGATGAGCTCGTGGCCGCCTCTTCTGCGCGGACGCTGCCGGAGACGCTCGGCTATGCGGCGCTTTCCGAGCAGCCGCCGCAGTTTTCCGTCCGGCTGAAGGGCGAGAGCTATACGGTCATGCAGGCAAATGCGGGTCATTTCGGCTGGAAGTACGTCATGCTCATTCCGGACAGTCTCATCCTGAAAGAATTCCGCCGGACGCAGCAGCTGCTTTGGTTTACAACGATTGCAGCGATCACGGTCGGCGCGGCGTTTGCCGTATATTTCAGCAGACGGAACTATTTGCCGCTGAAAGATCTGGTCAGCATCATGGCAAGCGAATCGGGACAGGCGTATGCGCGCAAAGAAAACGAGTTCTTTTTCCTGAAGAAGGCGACACAGGGGCTGTCTGCTGAACGGCAGGCGCTGGAGGCGCGGCTTTCATCTCAAATGGAAAACCTGCGGCGTCTGTTTTTGACGCGGCTGCTCAAGAACGAACTGCCGGAGAACATGACCGCCCGCGAGGGCATCCGGCTCTATGATGTGCCGTTTCCGTCCGAGCGGTTCCTCGTGATGGCGGTGTGCCGCCAGGGCGCTTCCGCGGCGGATACGCGGCCGGGAAAAGAGACAGCGCAAAAGCAGAAACGATGGATCCGTGAGACGCTGGAGCGGAATACGGATGCGGGCGATTGCGGCTTTTGTCTGGACATGGCCGGAATGCAGGTCTATCTTGTGAGCTTTGCAAAGGATACGCCGGAAGAGGTTGCCTGCAGAAGGGCATACGCCGCGGCGGAGCGCAGCCTTGCGGCGCTGGAGACGCTGGGCGTGCAGGATCTGATTGTGGCTTCGAGCGGATATGTACAGGGCGTGGCCGGGCTGCCGCAGGCATATCTCGACGCGTATATGGCTGCGGAATACTGCATCGTGATGAACAGGACGGGACTGAACCATCATCGGGACGTCGCGTTCGGCATGGCGGATGAGGACGGGTTCTACTACTACTATTACCCGCTCCAGGTGGAAATGCAGCTGACCAATGCGATCAAATCGGGCGACTGTGCGCAGGCGGAAAAGGTGCTGGACGAATTGTTCCGGGTCAATTTTGAGCAGTGCGCCGTGCCGCGCGAGATCGCGCAGTGCTTCATGTTCAACCTGACCAGTACGATCATGCGCATCATTTATGAATTGAACCTGACCACGGTGGACGACATTGAGCAGAGCGTTTCAGCGATCAAAGCGCTGCTGAACTGCCGCTCCATTCCGCAGATCCGAATAGAGCTGGATCGCGTCATAGCAAAGCTTACGGACTATACGCGGGAGCAGCGGACGCAAAACGGCTTTGCCGCGGGGATCTGTGCCTATATTGAAGAGAAATATGCGGATGCGAATCTTGACATTCCCATGATTGCAGAGCATTTTGCGCTGACGCCCTCGCATCTGTCGAAAAAGTTTAAGAACGCGGTGGGGATCGGCCTGCTCGACTATATCAATCAATACCGGGTAAAGAAGGCGGCGGCCGCGTTGGGCAGCACGCAGGACAGCATCCAGAAAATCGCGGAGAACTGCGGATTCTTAAACTGCAACACGTTTATCCGTGTTTTCAAAAAGTACGAGGGCGTAACGCCCGGACGGTATCGCGAGATCAACGGCGAACGATGATCCCGGAAGGAGCGGGGGGTTCTTTCGGAAAAAAGGAAGGCGTGCGCAAACCGAGACATGAGCGGGCATCGAAAGGCGGCAAAACGGACGATTCACATGTGAACCGTCCGTTTTTTGACGCAGACAGGGCATGCCTTCCGCCAGCCCCCGGACAGGGTCGTTATGTTTTTTCCGGAAAGGCAGACGCGTTGCCTTTTTAGGACAGAAGCCGGCTGCGCAGTGCGGGCAGCGCCGCAGGGGCAAACGTTTCTGCGGCAAGAAGTATCGCCCCCTCACAGGGAGAGAGCAGCGGCGGCGCAAAGGACAGCGATTGCGGGGCGAGCTGCGCCTCTGCATAGCGGCGGACGGGATCGCGGATGAGATCCGAAATTTCAAACAGTCCGCCTACATAGGAAGCGGGAACGGTCTTTTCGGGAAATCGCAGCTTATTTATGGAGCCGCAGAGGATGCCGGCAAGGTTCTTCGCTGCTTCATCATAGCTTGCAAGCGCAAAGGGGTCGCCCATGCGCGCAGCCTCCAAGAGGATGGACTGCAATGCCGCCGTCTCCTTTCGCGACGGAATAAAGCGCTTTTCCGCCAGAGAGATCAGATCGAAATCGTTTTGCAGCGCCAAGTGCTCCCGTACAAGATCGTAAAGCGCCGTGCGGGGCAGGCGGCGGTCGCTTTGCTGCGAAAACAGCTGAAGCAGCTGCTTGCCCAGCCAATAGCCGGATCCCTCGTCGGAAAAGAACTCGCTCCAGCCGCCGCAGCGCGCCACAGTTCCGTTCGCGTCTCTGCCATAGGACATTGCGCCCGTGCCGCCGACGATACTGACGCCGGGAGAGAGTGCAAACGCGCCCGCCCAACCGGCCGCAACGTCGTTTTCAAAGCAAACGAGGTGCGGGGAAAGCGCCGCGGAGATCTCCCGCATGGCTGCGCCGTCCTCTGCCGGGCTTTCGCCGTAGCCGGGCATTCCGAAGCAGACGGCGGCTCTGCGCCCGGCGGGCAGACAGGCGGCAATGCCGTCGCGCAGGGCGAGGATCACTTGCGCAATCCCGCTCTGCCGGTAATATGTCGGCCCTGCAACGGCCTCGGCATAAAGCGCTCCGTCAAGATCCGCCGCGAGGAACCGCGTCTTACTGCCGCCGCCGTCGATGCCGATGAAACAGTCCGTCCGCATATCGATCAACCCTTGACCGCGCCCGCAGAGAGGCCGGAGATGATATAGCGCTGGAAGATCAGGGAGATCAGCACGGGCGGGAGACTGGCAAGCACGCCTGCGGTACAGGCCATGATGAAGTCGGCGCCGAATTTGCTCGAAAACTCCGTGATCAGCACAGGGAGCGTCTTTGCAGCGGTCGTCGAGGTGAAGTTGACAGCATAGAAGAACTCATTCCATGAGAGGATGAACGCGAAGATGACCGTCGCAGCCAGCCCCGTAGACGCCATGGGAAGCACGACGGAGAAGAACGCGCGCATTTTGCTGCATCCGTCGATCATGGCCGCCTCTTCCATCTCCATCGGGATGCCGTCGATATATCCTTTCAGCAGCCAGATCAAATACGGGAGCACGAAAGATAGATATGTGATAATGAGCGCCCATTTGGTATCGAGCAGCCGGAGCCGCAGCATGATCGTGTACATCGGGATGATGATGGCGATCGGCGGGATCATCTGCGTGAACAGCGTTGTGTTCAGCATGAGCGTGCGGCCGCGGAACCGGAACCGGGAAAAGCCGTAGGACGCGATGAGCCCGATCGCAAGGGCGATGAACGTGACGGTCAGAGTGATGATGAGGCTGTTCTTGAGTGCAGACAGGAATTGCGAGGCCGCATCCGTGGTCTTTCCTGTGGTGCCGAACAGCATTGCCTTGTAGTTGTCAAACGTCGGATGCTCGGGGAACCAGCGCATCGGCCGTTTCAACAGATCCGCTTTTGTGGAAATGCTGGAGATCACCATCCATGCAAACGGTGCGACGACCGAGATGACGATGAGCAGGACAAGCAGATAGAGAACGACGCGGCCGAGCTTCTTTTTTGTTTTTCTGCTCATTGGACTTGCCTCCTTTTACGGCGCGCTTTGCGCGGAAGTCGGGCTTCGCCGTCCTCGCGGCCCATAAAGATCTTGATATAGGCATAGGTCAGCGCGAAGCAGATCATCGAAAGAACATAGCTCATCGCCGAGCCATAGCCGAATTTCAAGAACTTGAACGACGTCTTTTGAATAAAGTATGTGATAAATTCTGTGATCGCCATAGGCCCGCCCTTTGTCATGATATAGACCAGGTCAAAGGTCTGCAGCGCCCAGATGGTTTTCGTAATGAGAAGGATGAGCACGACGGGCTTGATGAGCGGCAGCGTGATCTTCCAGAAAGACTGCCAGGGATTGGAGCCGTCGATAGAGGCGGCTTCGTAAAGATCCTTTGAGATGTTCGCAAGCGCAGCGATCGTGAGCAGAACGACGTAAGGCGTTTCTTTCCAGATGTTTGCAACGAGCACGCAGACAAAGGCGGAGACGGGTTTGCCCAGCCAGACCTGGTATTGGTCGATGATGCCGAGCTGCGTCAGAAGCGCGTTGAACACGCCGTAATTCGCATTGAAGATCCATTGCCACATGATCGCATTCACGACGGTGGGGAGCGCCCAGGGCAGGATCATCAGGCCGCGGACAAAGCCGCGTCCGCGAAATTCCTGGTTGAGCACCAGCGCGATCGCGACGCCGAAAACGATTTCTGCGGACACGGTCAGAACCGTGAACAGCAGCGTCAGGCCGACGGAATTATAGAAAGCGGGGTCGGAGAACATGGAGATGTAGTGCTTGAACCCCACGAACTCATATTCCCCCGTGCTGAGCACAAGGTTATGAAAGCTCAGAAAGAGCGAGTAAAGGATCGGTATGATGAGCACGCCGAAGATGACGAGCATACTCGGCAGAGTCAGGAGCCGGGGCAGACGCGGATCCGTCAGCGAATGCCGGATCGGCTTCATGGCGGGGGTGCGTTTTTTTCTCATAATCGGTGCTTCCCTGTTGTTTTTGAAGTATCGGGAGGTGTCGTCCTTTGAAGAGGGGCGGAAAGGAAAGCCCCTTCCGCCCCGCGCTTATCAGGCAGACTGGCTGCCGCAGAGCGTGTCGATCATTCGTAATCCTTCATTGCGGCTTCGCACTGCGCCTGGATCGAGGCCAGACCCTCGTCCACGGAGACCTGACCCAGCAGGATCTTCTGCGACTCGATCGTCAGAATGTTGACGAACTCGTCATACCAGAGCACGTTGGGCAGACCCTTGGCATAGCCAATCTGCTTGGAGAAGTTCTCCCAGAACGGGAACTTGGCGAGCAGATCCGCGTCGGTCAGCAATTCCGTCCAGATGGGCAGAGAGCCGAGCGCGAGGCAGCGTTCCTTGTCAAGTTCCTTGCTGGACATGTACTCGATGTACTTCCATGCCGCTTCCTTGTGCTGCGAGGTCTTCGGGATCGCCATGGCTTCCGGCAGCGTCAGGATGAGCGGTTCTTCGCCTTCCGCATGGAGCGCATAGTCCGCGACTGCGATCTGGTCGACGATGTTGGAGGTTTCGGGATTGTTGGCGGTCGCGTAGACGCTCGGCCAGGCCTGGATGAATAGGAAGGTGTCGCCCATGCAGAACACGTTGCAGATGGCTTCCTGGTTCGAGGTCAGCGAAGCGGGATCGATGAGACCGTTGTTGATGCCGTCCACGAGGAACTGGTAGGCCGCCTTCGTCTTCGGGTCGTTTGCCATGACGGGCTTGCCGTTTTCATCGATGAGCTTTCCGCCGAAGGACTGTACGGCAACGAGCAGCTCGTTCGCGCCCGCCCATTCCTGCGCATAGCAGTCAACGTAAGCATAGTTGGCGAGTCCTTTTTCCTTCAGGATCTGAGCGTCTGCAATGACCTCATCCCAGGTCTCGGGCGCCTTATCGATGCCGGCCTCTTTGAGCTTGGCCGCGTTGTACATATAGAAGCGGGTGTCGTTGTTCCAGGTGATGCCGTAGAGGTGGCCGCCGGAGGAGAATTTCTCGAGCAGACCCGGCACCATGCCGCTCATGATCTCGTCGGAAGCATAGCTGTCGAGGGGCTCGAGCCAATCGTTGTGAACGAACTTTTCGACCCAGGCGTTATCGAACTCGATGACGTCGTAGGAACCGCCGCCCGCAGTCAGATCTGCGGTCAGACGGTCGGCGACCTGATCCCAGCCCATGTTGATGAGCTCGACCTCGATGCCGGTCTCCGCTTCAAACTGACGGGTCTTTTCCTCGTGGAAGCCGATGGCGTCCATCTCGTGCCGCGGGAGAATGACCGTGATCTTTTCACCGGTCTTGGGGACTTCGGCCGCCGGATTGTCCGTGCCTGCGGTCGCGGGAGCGTCCGTCTGCGTGCAGCCTGCGGCAGCGAGGGATGCAAGCAGCATCAGAGCGGACAGAATGAGACACAAAGTACGTTTTTTCATAGAGTCCTCCGTTTTTTGTTTTTTTTCGGGAGACGGCCCCGGAAAGTTTTGTTTTGCGGCGATTGTTCTTTTGACGGTTCGTTTAGAAGCTGTGCGGTTCTTTTGATCCTGAAAATCGGCGACGGGTTTCTTTCTGTTGCCTCATTATAGGTAAACCATATCCGGAAAGGCAATCTTCAATTCCCGCGATGTATCCTCAAAAACGGTGCGGAAAGGCTTCCGAAACGAGTGTAATTTCAGTATTCGTCAGGAAAATCGACCGGTTTTCCGAACGACGGCGAACCGAGACATTGCATTCGGACGGGATACGGGCGGGCGCTCAGGCGTCATAGGTCTCCAGCACATATTGGATCTGCCGGAAAACGAGGCGCTCGGCATCGGGCGTCAGCCGCTTGGCGATGACTTCGTCGAATTGCCGCGGGAAGAACTGCGCAAGCAGACCGGACGGAACGGGGGCCGCGTCAAAGTTGCGGAAAAGCCGCGCCTGCGCCGTCTGCACGGAAGGCGTATCCATGTAGTAACGGCAGCGGTCGGAAAGGCTGTATTTCCGCTGAAGCATGAGCGACGCCTCGTCGCCGTGGTAGTGCCGGATCCAGTTTTTGGGCTCCGCAAGCATGGCGGCTTCGAGCACAGCCTGAAAATCGGAATATCCGCCTGCGGGAGTTTCCGGATAAACCGCACGTTCGATGGCCTCGAGCGCAAACAGAGCGCTGCGCATGGCAAAGGTCAGAGCGGGCCCGACCTTCAGGATCGCAAGTCCGTCGCGCTTCATAGCCGAGAGACAGGCTTCGGGCTGATAGTCGGTGGAATGCCCCTCCATGGCGATGGAAGGATAGGCAGCTGCACAGGCAGAGAGCGCTTTGGCCTGTTCGTGCTGATAAAGAAACACCTGGTCGTCTCCGAACTCGACACCGGGCTGCACGCCGACCGCGATGACGCGCTGCCAGGCTGCGTCGAGCTGCCGTGCGGAAAAGGCGGCGCGAAAGAGCGTCAGCTCCTCCTGCATCGCTTCGGGGCGCGTGACCGCGAGAGCATCTTCATGCGTGGTCGCGCCGCCGGGAATGGGGACTTCACTTCCGACGACATAGACCGGGAGCCGGCCTGCGGGGTGGCTTGCTTCCGCGACGGCTGCAAGACGCGCGGCGCGCGCGGCGACTGCTGCGGGGCTGAGGGGCGCTGCGGGGTCGTCGCTGGCAAGGCGCATGCTGCAATCGAGATGGATCTTCTGAAACCCGGCTGCGGCAAAGGCGGCAACAAGCGCCTCCGCTTTTTGCATGGCTTCGGCTTCCGGCTCGTCCGACCAGACGAGCGGGCCAAGGTGGTCTCCGCCGAAGAGGATCCGCTCGGGGTCAAAGTCCTGCCGCGCCGCTATGCCATGTACATAGGAAACAAAATCCGCGGGCGTCATGCCCGTGTAGCCGCCGAACTGGTTGACCTGGTTCGCGGTGGCCTCAAGAAGCAGCGGCTTGCCCGTGCGCCTGCAATGCTGCATGGCCGCAGCAATGACCAGTGCATTGGCGCTGCACACGGAGCAAACGGAAGCCCCGCTGCCCGATTTGTTTTGCCGGATGAGATCGGAGAAGAAATCGACTGTTGAAAACATAGCATACCTCCACTTAAATGTACATACATTTAAGTCAAGGATACCAGTCGAATTTGCAATTGTCAATGCGAGGCGCGCCGTTTGACAAACCCTCGGCGGAAAGATAAGATGAAAACAATGAACACGGAGCGTGAGAAGAGATGATCCAAAGCAACGGCAAGGTGTCCCTGTATATTCAGATCAAACAGAAGATCCGTGAAAGGATCGAGACGAGCGATTCGAAGAGCGGCACCAAGATCCCGGGGGAACATGAACTTGCCGCCATGTTCGGCGTGAGCCGCGCGACGCTGCGAAAGGCGCTCGACGACTTGGAGCGGGACGGCCTCGTCACACGGCGGGCGGGCGACGGCACCTATATCTGTGTGCCGAAGATCGACCAGCGGCTGGGCGCGTTTTACAGCTTTTCAACAGAGGTGCGGGCGCTCGGAATGGCGGCGGCGACCGAAGTGCTGGAGTTCGCCTTGCTGTATGCAGAGCCGATGCTTCAGGCAAAGCTGCGGCTGAGCGGGGAATCGCTGATCTATCGGATCCGCAGACTGCGGCTTGCGGACGGGATCCCGTTTGCACTTGAGACCTCCTGCGTGCCGCAGACGCTGTGTCCGCATCTGACGCAGGAACTCGTGGAACGATATGGACTCTATGAGGCCATGGAAAAGAGCGCGGAGCTGCATCCGGACGAGGCGCAGGAATCGTTTGAGGCCGTATTGATGACGCGGGAGGATGCTGCGCTGCTGCGCTGCCCGCTGCCCTCCGCCGCACTGCATCTCGAACGCATCACGACGGCAAACGGCGTTCCGGTAGAGTATTGCAATTCGATCGTTCGAGGTGACCGGTATCAATATCATGTGTATCTGAGACAGAACGAAAGAAAAAAGATTTGACGGGAACGGGGATCCCGGGTACAATAGACACGTAAATGTACGTACATTTTATGTACAATTCTGTTAATTGCAAGGAGGATCCCATGGAGAGCAAGACCTATCTGGAGATTTCTGACCAGTACCATGCGCTGAAAAGGACATTGGACTGCTGCGATGGGGCAATGGAACGTATGCGCGCATTCTATGCGTCTGCGGAGGCGGAGCGTATCGTTGTGATCGGCTGCGGATCGAGCTACAGCCTGAGCTGTGCGCTGGCAAACAATGCGCGGCAAATGCTCGGGATCCCTTCCATGGCCATCGCGGGCGGCGACCTGATGATCCATATGGAGAATTACAGCGATGTATTTGCAAAAAGAACGCTGCTCGTAACGCTTTCGCGCAGCGGTTCGACGCATGAGATCCTCTATGCTGCACGGGAGATCCGCGCGGCGTTTCCCGCGGTGCGCATCCTGTCGTTCGTCTGCACGGAAGGGTCAAACGTCGCCGCAGCGTCCGATGCCGCGCTGGAGTTCCCCTGGGCTTTCGATGAGAGCGTTTGTCAAACCCGTTCGGTCACGAATCTGTTTGGCGCATCGCTCTATGTATTTGCGGCGCTGGCGGGGAGAACGGACGCAATGGAGAGCCTGCGCCTGCTTGCGGAACGCGGCACGGACTATCAGGACGGCATGAAGGAAACGCTTCGCACGCTTGCAGAAATAGATTGGGCGAACGCCATGGTGCTCTGCGACGGCGAGAGCTTCGGCGTTGCGGAAGAAGCGGCGCTGGCCTTCAACGAGATCGCTTACGCGCCGTCCAACTGCAAGCATGTTCTGGACGTTCGTCACGGACCGGTCGTATTGATCGATGAAAAGACGGTGGCGATCGCCAAACTGACGCGGGAGGGCTTTTCTTATGAAAAGTCGCTGATTGACGATCTGCTGGCGAAGAAAGCGACCGTCCTTGTGCTTTCCGATGAAGAATTGCCCGCGATCGAGGGGGTCGCCGCCCAGTTCTCGTTCGGTGCGCGGCTGCATGATTCCGTAAGCGCAATGCTCGTGCTTCCGGCGGCTCAGCTTCTCAGCTATGAGAAAGCCCGCGCACGCGGACTGGACCCGGACAATCCGGAGGGCCTGGACGCCTGGATCGCGCTGAAATAAGCGCGGCGGGCAAAGCTCGCCAAGAAAACAGACATATTCCAGAACAATAACGGGAGCATACCCATGCCGGGTGCGCTCCCGTTTTGCTTTCGGGCGTTTCGACGGTCATTCCTGCGAAACCGTATAGAGCGAATAGAAGTAGCCCTTGGCGGCCATGAGCTCGTCAAAGCTGCCGCGTTCGACGGTCCGGCCGGAGCGCATCGCCAAGATCCCGTCGCAGCGGCGCAGGAGCGCGGCATCGAGCGCGTGCGTCACAACGACGCGCGTAAGACCGTTGAGCCGCAGGATGGAATCCATGACACGGGATGCGGTTTCCCGATCAAGCGCTGCGGTCGCTTCGTCAACGAGCAGAACGGGCGCGCGCTGGAGAAGGCTTCGTGCGATAGAAATGCGCTGCCGTTCGCCGCCGGAGAGGTTCGCGCCGTTTTCGCCCGCGGGGTAGTCCGCGCCGCGCGTCTCGATGAGCGCAGACAGACCGGACAGGGCGACCGCCTCGTGCAAGGCTTCCTCCGGAAAATCACGGAACATGGTGATGTTGTCGCGCAGAGAGGCGTTGAATACGAAGACATTCTGCTGCACAACGGACACAAGCGCATAAAGCGAGGCGCTGTCGACGGAGGACAGCTCGCGACCGTCAAAGCAGATCTGTCCCGTATACCCGCTGTACGCGCCGAGCAGGAGCTGCAGAAGCGTAGACTTTCCGCTGCCGGAGCCGCCGACCACGGCATAGCATTTTCCGGCGTCAAAGCGGACGGAGACATCATGCAGGACCTCGGGACCGCCGGGATAGGCGAAAGAGACATCATGAAGCGCAATACCGTCATGCAGTTCTGCCGGGATCGGCGCGCCCGTCTCGCGCACATTGTCCGAGACGGCCTTTGCAAGCTTGTCCATGAGCGCAAAAGCGGCCTTGCGCCCTGCGAGAATGGAAGGAAGCTCTGCGATCGGCTGAACGATAAAATTCATGAGATTGATGAACGCGACCGCAACACCGGGGGTAATGCTGCCGTCGCGCAGGGAAAGATAGCCGGCTGCGATGAATACGCCGATCTGCGCTGTGATGGCTGCGACGGAGCCGGCCGTACCAATGCACTTTGCGATTTTTCGCTTGTGCTGCTTTGCGTCCTCGGCCGCCGCGTTGCTTTCGGAAAACAGCCGGAAGATCTCCCGCTCCGCACGAAAGGTCTTTACCACGGAGAACCCCGTGAGGCTGTCGCGCAGCGCGGAGACAAAGCTGTCGTTTTTGTTGGAGACGTGTTTTTCCGCGACGGCAAGCCGGTCGCCCGCAAGCAGCGATGCAAGCAGGGGCAAAATCGCAAAACCGGCCGCCGCGAGCGTGAGCAGCGGGCTGTAAAGGAGCATCATCGTTAAAGAGCCCGCAAATAGCGCGAGATCCATCACGAACTGGAAGAGCTGCTCGAGATAGCCGGTTTCGATCGCGGCCGCATCGTTTGTGAGCGCGGAAAGATAAGCGGCGGTGCCTTCACGCTGAAAAGCGGCAATGCTCTTTTCCGTGAGACGGCGGAAGGCATAGTCCTTGTACTGCCGCATGGCGCGGGCATAGAAGCGCGGCGCGGAAACATAGCTGAGCAGCGCGATGAGAACGGTCGCTGCAATGAGCGCGGCCGAAAGCAGAACGAGCGTCGAAAGCGGAAGGGCGTCTTCTTTGCCGGAAAGAAGGTCTACAAACATCGCAAGGAAGTGCGACAAGACCAGATTTACGCCCGCAAGAAGGACGGTCGAAAGCGCGGCAAGAAGAAAATTCCAGCCGTTGTGCCGAAACAGTTCTCGGAGAAAGGGCCTGCGCAGAGCGCGGTCGGATGGGTCGGTTTTCATTTTGAACCTCCTGATTTCCGTCGGGCAATGCGGGAAAGCCGTTCTTTCACGAAAGAGGCAGTCCGCAGTTCCGATCGCTGCGGATAGCATATCGGATCAACCGGTTGAAAAGAAGCGCGCAACGGTAGGAATGGGAAGTGAGAAAATCAACCGTCGGTTGAGGACATTGTTGAAATTGCAGAAGAAACCCCGGTACGAGGGGAAAAGCCGTACCGGGGCGTTTCGGAGAGAGGGATACGGCCGCTATTTTGCCAGCACGCCCGTAAATCGCCGGATGGCGGTAAGCTTCATAGCCGACAGGGACGAGATCTTGACGACATCGCCTGTGTGCGGGGCGTGGATGAATTTTCCGTTGCCGATATAGATGCCGACGTGGGAGACAGGGTCGTTAAAGGCGACAAGATCGCCCACGCGGATTTGACGCTTCGGAACGGCAATGCCTGCGGCCGCCTGCTCATAGCTGACGCGCGGGATGGAGAGCCCGGCCTGCCGGAAGGAATATTGAGTCAGTCCCTGGCCCCGCGCTGCCACCGCCGTAGACATAGGGCGTGCCGAGAAATGATTTTGCAGTGTCAACGACGGTGCGGATGCGAAAGGCTTCCGCGGTCGCTGCGGAGCGCGTCGCATTGCCCGCCGCGCCGTCTGCGGCAAGGCCGTTGCGCGATTGATATGCGGTAACGGCGCTTCTTGTCTTTGCGCCGTAGACGCCGTCCGCGCTGCCCGACAGATAGCCGAGCAGGATGAGATCGTTTTGCAGTTCCCGGACGTCCTCGCCGCGGCTGCCGTAGCGGAGCACCGTATCGGACGATGCGCTGCTGCCGGAGCCGGACGCGCCCGCGGACGAAAGGGAGACATATGCGCTGTAGACATAGCCGCGCTGGTCCTCGTGGGTGACGGCATACCAGCCGTTCGTTTCGCCGGTCACGGCGACGGTATCGCCGCGATAGAGGTAGGCAAGCCGCGCGCCCGACGTGGACGGCTTGCTGCGCAGGTTGACCTTGTCGCCCGTGATCGAGCCGCTCCGATTCTCTGCGGCGGGCGAAAGGG
>ERZ780012.621-NODE-621-length-12687-cov-2.67107_pt1 | contig 12687 bp, 10 predicted proteins | sample MGYA00511869_ERZ780012 | MGnify/ENA primary metagenome ERZ780012 (study PRJEB29588, sample SAMEA2161608) | human gut metagenome | biome: human gut; feature: human-associated habitat; material: faeces | place: Denmark | collected 2008/2010 ... | reverse complement strand
TTTTTGTTCCTGCAACAGACAAACTTCCGCCAATAGTAACTGGCTGATAAAAACTTGATTTTTCTTTTCCAAAATGAAATTTATAATTACTTACCGACCCAAGATAAAGTGATTCATCCGTCATATGCATTGTTATGTCTGTTTGTACTGTAATTGGTCCACTGCTGTTATTTTTTAATACAATCTCATCTGGGGACAAAATCGCACATGCACCAGTTCCATCCTTGTTTTCAGATAAATATATACCACCGAACACGTCTGGTGTTATACACACATATGATATTGGCTTTTCTCCCATGCCTGATATATAATGCGTTACGACTATCCCTTTCGTGTTTATGTCAACAATTTCATTGTCATTTGCATCATAAACGTGCATTTGTCCATTACCGTACGTGTTTGCTTTTCCACCAAGATTTAATGTTCCACCTCTAGCATAAGTAAAGTTGATATACAACTTACCGTCAGACCCACGATAAATACCTTGCCATGCTCCGTCGTTGGTCAGCAGATTGAATATATCTTCGTGAGTCAGTGCATCTACGTCAATGGCTACTGGAATTGTCTCAATATCCAACACCTGTGAAAATCCACCTGCGGCATACATCGTACACCTTAACGCTGTAAGATTTCTTGAGATACCGATACCACTTGAACCGCTTGCAGTAACACCGCTTGAACCACTTGCTAGCACAGAGTACAGTGCATGGGTAATGTCAGTTTCATCTGAGGATGAAGTATAAACGGTCGTGTATGTATCTCCGTCCGTTGTTTCCTCAATCTTGAATCGACACTTATAAGCTGTACGTGCTGTTGCTGTACCGTCACGGTAGTAACCAGATAATGTAATGTAGTTCGGCACAATCGTGTTGTCCGCAGACATTTTCACGATACTTGACGATGTTTCCATGAAGTACGTTCTTCCTGCACTTCCTTGCGGACCAGTTGCTCCCGTATTCCCTTTTTCTCCCTGTGGACCAGTAGCACCAGTTTCTCCCTTTGCACCCTGTTCCCCTTTAGCTCCCATCTTACCGATGGAATATGTTGTGCTTGTGGTTTTGTCAGAGTAAGTATATATGGTTCTCGTCCACAAATACTGATTTTCTGCAACGCTTGGTGGTGTTTTACTCCATGTTCCTGTTGGTGCCGTTGTTCCACTGCTAGATGCTTGATAAGTCGTTTCTGAGCCTGTGATGCTTCTACCGCTTGCTCCTGTTTCTCCCTTATCTCCTTTTGCACCTGTTTCTCCGGGGATACCGCCTTTTAATTTCGCAATGTCAAATCGTTTCGTAACTGAATAAGTATTAAGGTAATTAGCTGTAATATCTACCCATCCAACATCTGTTGTTAATGCTGTCACAGTGTAGGTATGAGTTGAATTATTCCATGAACCTACGACACCGCCCGACTTCTGCACATTATAAGTACAGTCGTTAGATATATCGGTATGACCGTATAAAACCTGTGCTGTCGTGTGACACTCTGGAAATGATGTGTACTCTCCCTTATAATCTGTCGTGATTGCTTGATAATCGTTGTCCAGATTGATAATCATTGCACGAGATTTTCTGGCTTCTTCCAGTGCCTTATTGGCTGTCTCATCGTCCGTGTACTTGTTAAGCTTCTGCCAGTCGGTTTCCACATAGCTTGCACCGTCCGCTCTTGCTACAACGCATGTAAGAATGTCTCCGTTTTGACCTTGATTCCACATATCTCCTGTGTCATAAGGTGGTGTAGGCTGTGTCAGAAATACACGGCATTTACTGTTTGCCGTAGACTGTGCAAAAGATGCTGTCTGCAATGCTTTTGTAACGTCTGTATCTTGTACTAACTGCCACTTCCATGTGTCGCCATCTTTGAAGAATCTGTAGGCATATCCTTTAGATTTCCAATAAAATAAGTCTCCCTCATGCTTCTTTTTATCATCTTCTGTTGTCCAGTCAGAAGCAGGGATATTTTTTAATGTTGGTTCGTAATCGTAGTAGAATGTCTCAATCTGTCCGTCTATTTGATTCTGCAAATCCGACACACTTTTTGTAACTGTTTCTGCAAAGTCTGATACTTTACCATCTGCATAATTTTTAGATTCTTTTACTGCATCACTAATTGCTTCTGGTGCTGTTTTGCCACCAATCGTGACGTTATCTCCAGAAATCTTTACAGTACCAGTCTCCATATCTGCATAGAAGATAATATTTCCAGATTTATCTTTGACTGTTAATGCACCAGTGTTAATATAATCTGCATTGATTCCCTCTGCATAAAGCAATCTTGTTATCATTTCGCCTGTGATTGTAAAACCATATGGATAATTTTTACCGCCATCCGTGGAAAAACCAATTGCTTCGGCTGTTAGTTTGATAACATTCTGTGATTCTGCGATTGTTGGTTTATCGTGCAAATAGTAAATAGTAGAGCCGTCTGGTTGTTTTTCTGCTGTAGAATACATGCCAGAGCTGTTTTTTAATGTATCATTTAACTTTTTAACTGCAATTTCACGATTTGTCTTTTCACGTTCAACTAATTCTTTCCCTTGAATCAGTGCTTTTTGTTCACTTGACGTGTAATTGCTTTGATTTCTCATTGGAGATTCTGCACTATTTTGTAGTGTTGTATACCCAAAGAATACAAAGTTTACATCTGTTAATACTGAATAGAAGCTTTTCCCTCGCCAATCTGTGACCTTTATCTTGTCCATAAACTCAGCTATTGGATAAGATATATAATCCATCGTAAATCCACGGAATGTCACTGTTTTAAATTTGTCATAAACCCAAGAAACAAGTGTTTCCTCATGTCCTTTTACAAGTGGATTCTCCAAAGATAAGATATAGCTGTCTGCACCTACTTTTACAGTTTCTTCAACATCTTCTTCATTCTCATTTCCCTCTTCGTCAGTTGTAACTTTTTTGACAGTACGTGTCATTTGCACGCCTGTTACCTGCACATCGTTTGTATCGTTCGTCAGAGTGTTGTAATCGGTCAAATCATGGACATTACCGCTGTCATAGTTAAAGTCATAGGTCATTATCTGTAAATGCCCTGTACGGTCGATTCTTGCGTTTCCGCAGGCAATCATAGCAATAAATCCTATAATCTGTCGGTGTGTGTACTCGCTAGACGGCATGGTTGGTATCTGGAAGTCATTGTGTAAAAAGTTACTATTTCCAATCAAGATACCGCAGGTATCACAACTATCAATTAACACGCTCTTTGCTGTCGCAGGGAATGTCAATGTTGTGCTGTATGCCTTATCAGCTTTGTACATATCATCGTATCCGACAATAGTTACAACGTTTCCGTAGCCCTCTGGCTGTGTAACTGTAAATGTACCGTATTCAATTTTTTCTGTTGTCTCTGATAATTCAAATGTTATATACAGTCTTATTTTTGCTCCAAAGAAGTCATAATTGGATAAGTGATCATCGTCATTCATGATTTCTAACTGGACATTACGGCTGAGTGCAACACCTAAAGGAATGGTGTTAGCACCTGCCGCATCGACCAGACTATTGTTATCTATTGAAAAATCATCTTCTCCTAATGGCAGTACAGTTCCATTCGCAAGCGTTACTTCTGCATTGCATTTAAAATCTTGTCGTTCTGTCATTAGCTGTTTAAATTCATCACTTACATTTATCATATCGGGTTAACCCCCTGCATATTGAAAGATATACTTGATACTTTTTCATGGTTATTTTTAAGTGTTTTTATCTTAATGTCCGATACCTGTCCGACATAAAACTTTGCTGTTCTCCACTCTCCGTAAAATACAGAAAAATAATGTAAATCAAAAGATTTACCACGTGCCACCATTTCTAATATTTCCGTAACCTTAGACATTGGCACATCCGATGCACTGTATGTAAATCGCTCTACTGTGAACATCGGGGTAAACTTTCCTTTACCAGACTGTGCCCTTGTGCTACCTTGCGTATAGGTAGTTTCAAATGCTACAGCTGTGTCTGAATCTGGTTGCCAGACTTTTTTATTATTGATTTTTATATAATCCTGTGCCATTTTTTACTCCTTTCTACGCAAGGCTGAATGGATTTCTACCATTACTCATTTGTCTTAGTTTTGCTTCTTCGATAAATTCATCAAACAACGTCCTGCGGTTAATCTGTGCTGTGAAGTGATAATCTCCACCGTTGTTACCGCTGTTGTCTGATTCTAAGGACTTCATAACAGATAATAGCTGTTCTAGTAGATTAAGTACGTCATTGTTATTGCTATCTGTACTGTGTTGCTTTTGTGCGATCACTGCGGATGCTTTCGCAGGTATTACCGCTCCACTTGCTACATATGGTGCTGTAAATGGTACATTTGCCAACTGTTTAGATTGGTCTAATAATGTATCAATCGTATCTGGGAAAGCTTTTTCAAGACCTACTGTGATACCTGCAGGTATCATCTTACCTACCGTATCTCTCATAAGTCTTGATGGAGAATGGATTCCAAAGAAATCTTTAACGCCCTCCCATGCTTTCTGTGCAAGACTTGTCATTTTATCAACAAGAATCCATGCAAAGTCTCCAACGCCTTTTGCTATACCTTTTACTACATTCATACCGACACTTCCCCAATCGACATTTTTAAATGTAGTTTTCATATCCCTAATAGCAGATGTCGCTTTTTTTGCCAACTCTCTAGGTAGATTTTTAACCGCTTCTATAATATTGGTCAATATTTTTCCTGCCGTTGTTTTAAGCCCAGACAATTTCCCAGTAATTCCATTGCCTATCCCTTTAATTCCGTTTTCTCCAAGTCCTTTGAGTTTAGACGGTAAATTCTTTATCGCATCAATCACGCCATTGTATGTATTCTTCATAGCATCAACCGCAGTATTTTTTGCATTCATAATTCCGTTTTTAATACCTGTGATGAGGCTTTTTCCAAGTGATAGCCAATTATAAGCTGTAAATACACTGACGATTGCCTGCACAATCTTTGGCACGTTTGCGATCAATGTCGGTATTGACTGGATGAGACCTTTGAGCAAGATTGCGATAAGCTGTACTCCTGCAAGTAATATCTTAGGGGCATTATCGTTAATAACGTCTGCAATATTAATCACAATCTGTGGTACATTTTTGATGATGTCTGGCATTGCTTTTGCTATACCTTTTGCAAGATTTAACATAAGCTTTAAACCAGAATCTACTAATTTTCCTGCATTGCTTCTTAAGTTTGCAGTAAAACTCGTCAATGCTGATAATCCCTTACTAATAAACTGCTGTGTCCCATTTGTAATACCTTTTGCCAAGTTATCCATAAAAGACACACCGAGTTGTGTTAATGCTGTAATGGCTTTCCCTGCAACAGATATTGCATTGACAAATATTCCGACCCAATCAATGGATGTTAATAATGTTGCTAATTTTGTGCCAAGCTGTGACCAGTTTGTTGTAGTAAGTGCATTATCTAATGTTGTTAATATTCCTAATGCTAATCCAGATAAGCTTGTACCAATAGACTTAACATCTATCTGGTTGATTGCACCATTCAAAAATCCACCTATTGACGTTCCTATTTTTGCCCAGTTAAGAGTATTTACAGCTCCCTCTAACATTTGAAACGGAACATTTATTTTATTCGCAAACAACTGCCCTACATTATTCCAATTTACTTCGTTGAATAAACCGTTGATACCTGTTGCAATTTTTGAACCAAGATTTTTCCAATTGATTCCCTCTATCAACAGATTCAGTGTATTGACAATTGTATTAATACCTGCACCCACAGTACGTCCCATTAAATCCCAGTCTATGTGATCAACAAGACTATTGAATGTCCGTGTAAATGCGTTCACAAAATATGTAATCTTCGGGCCTACATTATCCCAATTGATGGCATTATAGATTTTTTGCAATCCTTTGTTGATACCCGATGCAATATAAGCTCCAAGTCCCTCCCAGTCCTCTTTTTTTATGAGGCCCTTAATCTTCTTAGCAATGTCTGCAATGGAAGATTCAATAGGAACTTTCTCAAACATATCTCCAATGGATGGACCAGTGTAACCACCGCCACCACCTCCACCGCCTGCGGATGGGGTAGAAGAACTAGGGGTGTCGTTATCTTTCTCTTTCTGGTACTGTCGGACTTCATCAAGTCCAGAAAGATAAGTCTGTATCTCTTTATTTGCTTTTTTCGTGGCTTTTGCGTTATTCTTTGTGGCTTTTGCCGCCTTATTAGCTCCACTGGATGTTTTATTCAGTGATGCCGCATAATTTTCTTGTACGGCTTTTGCTCGTGTAAAAGATTTTTGTCCAGTAAGTGCCGCTATAAACATTCCTACATACGTGATCGCTTTCGATAACATATTCATGAATGCCGTTAATATAGGTGCAACTACGGACAAAATCGGTGCAAATGCTGTTGCCAAACTGTTTTGTAACTGAGTTAATGCTGACATCATGGAAGATATCGAAGCATTAGTAGCTGACGAATACTGTGCAAGGTTATTGATGCCTGTCATGATTCCACTGTTAACTTTAGAAATCATTCCAAAAACGGTAGAATATAATACACTCATACCGACCATTCGACCAATAGAAAAGCTTGCATTATTAGCACTGTTTGTAGTACTTGTGAAGTTCTGTGCCAGTCCACCAAGACGTTTTCCAAGTCCAGATACCGCTGCGCCCACCCTAAAGAAAAAAGATGAAATACCGCCTGTCTTTGTCTTAGCACTGTCCACAGACTGACTGACATTCTTAAATGATGAACCAAGCCTACTATTTGTGTTAACAAGTCCTTTTTCTTTTGCATCTGTCTGTGTTATTTCTTTGTTTAAGGCATCCAAAGCTTTTTGACTTGCACTAGATGCCGTGGCAGAATATGCACCAGTCATAGGGGCTGTCTTGATCGCAGGTGTTTGTACTGTTCCACCACCGCTTTCTAACTGACGTTTCTTAGCAATCAGTGAATCGTACTGCCTGCCTAACTTCTCTGCCGCACTCTCCAATGCCATAAAGGCAGGAGAACTTGTAACACTTTGATTTCTTGCAAACAACTCTTGCTGAATCTGTGCCACTTGATTAAACTGTGCTTCTACCTGCTGTAGTGTCTGTTCAAGAATCTGATAAGCTGTAGTGTTGATAGGGCTGTCACTTATCTTTTGTTGTGCCTGTACTGTCTGCTCCAAGCTGTTATTTAACAGTTCTACCTTTGTTTCTGTGCCTGTGATCTCTGCATTAAGTTTAGCTAATGCGTTAGCACTTTCCTTACTTGCCAGACCTGTTCCACCTGTCAGCTTTCCAGTCTTAGGCAGTCCAGTGTTTCCTGTTGTAGATGTTTCCAACTGCTTCTTTTTTGCAATCAACTGTTCATATTGCTGATCTAATTTAGAAGCGGCACTCTCCATTGCTTGAAACGCAGGAGAAGCTGTAGCACTTTGATTTCTGTTAAATACATCCATCTGTGCTTTTTCTAACTCTGCAAGCTTCTGTCCTGTGCTTTCTATTGCTTTATCTAACGTATCAAGTGCATTAGACTTAATATCTATGCTTTCTAGCTTCTTTTCTGCCTGTGCGGTCTTTTCCAGTTCCTCAGCCACGGTCTTTGCTTTTTCTTCGACAACATCCTTGCTTTTTATATCTGGTGCTTTTATACCGCCACTCATGGCTTTTTCCATTGATTTTCCAACGGTTTTTACTTGATTGGATAAACGTTTTAAAAGGGATGCGATTTCTTTCACACTTGCTTTTGCTTCGGTCGTATCAATTTCTGTTTTGATATAAATACTTCCATCCGCTTTTTGTGTAGCCATTTAATCACGCCCCTTTCCCATTCAGTAAATCGTTCAAACGTTTCTGTTCTTCTAATTCCTCTTCGGAATATTTAACATCTAGGTCAATAAGCGTTTTATTTTCTTTGTAGAACTCTCTTTCCCAGTCTTCCAGTTTCTTTCTTTTAGCTTTCTTCATGCGAACATTAAGAATCTGTGAGAAAAGAGATTCTCCAATTTCCATGTAAGCTCCTAAAAAAGTCCACCAATGTAAATACTGCATAGCTCGTATTTCTTTTCCAAGTACACGGTTAACAGATGGAATGATAACTGGTGCATCATGTTCCCAATCCATCACATGAGGTTGTTTTTTCCCATCATCTTCGATACCCATGTCAATAAATTCGATGGCTTTTTCAATAGCTTCTTCATAGTCTTGTGGTGGCATATTTCCAAAATCAACGTATAAAATGGTAAGGCAAACAATCCACTTTTCATCGTTCTCAAAGTCTGGGTCATTAAATGTTTTTAAAATGTCCAGAACTGCACGAAAATCTGTGCGTATTTCATAATCTATGCCACCAACTACTATGGATGTAGGAAGTTCCCAAACTTCCATTATTTGTGATATTTAGACGTTGCCCTTTTAATTTTCGCCTGTTTCTTCTTAATTCTCTGGTCTGTTACCTGCTCAATAATATCTGCGATCTCCACGATGATGTTCTCGATGAAGAAATCTCCGCTTTCTGTAAGAGTTAGTGGATTGCAAATAGCAAATACAGACTTAGAAGCTTTAGAGTTAAGCAAGTAATCAATCTGCCCCTCTAATTTGTCAGACAGTTCTAAGATATCCTGCTCTGTAGCATCCTCTGGAAGTTCCATCTTTTCTAAATTAGCAACAACTTCTTCGTATCTTCTTACGATATTTAAATCAACTGGGTTGAATGGGAATCTTCCGATTTCCTCATCATCTTCATTCGTTAAAATTACATTTAATGCCCCAGTTTTGACTTTTCGTCTAAGTTCTTCCATATCCTGCACTCCTTGTTATGATAAAACTGCTTTGTTGTTGTCTTTTAAGTCCTGTGTAGCACTTTCTGAAAATGTTCCTGATGTTACGTTGTAAGTACCTTTTTTGCGGTTTCCTGCGTAGTTAACTGTAAATGGAATCTGGTAACCACTTGTGTCTCCACCGTAGGATGTTGGAACAACATAACAATCTTCTGCGTATGCTTCATAAGCTCCGCTTGTTGCTTCTTTCCATAAATGTACTTCCACTGCTGTAGTCTTTAAGTTATCGTCCTTGTAACGATTATCAATGATCTCCTGCAACTTCTGGCTTAATGTGCTGTCAGCTTCTGCATAATAAGGGTCGGCTTCTGAGGAAACCTCATATCCGTTGTGTTTGAATGTAGATTCTCCGATAATATTTTTACTTGTTTCTGTATCGGGATTAAGTTCGACATTGTACTCTTCTAAGTCTTTTCCAAGACGTTCATAGGATGGTGTTTTACCACCGCACAAAGAGCCTGCATCTAAGAAATGAGCCATATACTTACGGTCAATTTTACCTGTTGTAACTGCCATTATGATTCTCCTTTATCTTTTCAAGGTCAGTGATCTACATCCTGTCGTAGACCAGTTAATAGTTAATTTATCTATCAAAGTCGTTTTGATATCGGGCAGAAATATTGATAGCCCAATTCTCAGACTTGTTTTCGTTTATACTGTCCAAATATGCAGGTGTCTGTCTGTCAATCGTTAAAAACTTTCGATTGCCTGTCAACACTGGATATTCTTCTAGTTTATATGTGTTGTTTTTAATTGTGATTGTTTGCTTTTCCAACCATTTACCAAGGTTATCCAACCACTCTTTCGTGTCTGCCTTACGTTTTGCATTAGCACCGCTTATACGGTAGATCACACAAAATGGATACAGACAAACCTGTGTGACGTGACCAGTGATACTCTCTTTTTCTGATTCAATCACTGCACCGCTTACTGGGAACATTGCTTTTCCGCTTGCATCATCTAATGTAGAAAATGCAATTTCGTCTCCCTCTCTTAATTCTGGGAATTGATTTACCAGTTCTTGCAATGCTGTTGTGATCACGTCAAAACCATCAATATCGTACTTGACTGGCTTTTGTTCTTCTGCCATTAGTTACCTCCTGCTTGCTTCTTAACATGAGTAACCCATGCTTTGCCGTGGTTTTTCTTTGCTGTCTCAAACCATTTTGGAGTGGCTTTAGGGTTGGAATAGGACAGGTCTTCTTTTGCATTGGTTTGTCCTGCAAATTCAGAAACAAGAACCTTTCTTGCCCCTTTTCTTGCCCATGGAGAACCTGTTAGTTCATCAACCATGCCTTTACCGTAGTATAAGAAACGTCCCATCGGTCCAGTACCTGCACATACCATTCCAGTACCTGCAAGTGAAGCACTTTTTGCCCTTGTCACATTTATAAACGTACCTGTTTCGTGTGGCATATAAGGGACCATATCGGTCATAACTTGACTATCTAACCAATATTGAGCACTTTGTATTTGTTCATCGAATCTCGCCAGACTGATATTAGCTCTCATGTTCTGTGTATTCACATTAACATTTCCTAATTTTTTCTTAGCCATATATAACCACCTACTTAGCCATTACTTCAAAATGCGGGATTATGTCGTAAAAGGCACTTCCAGTTATTGCAAAGACATAATCATACTTAAGTTTCATTTCTTCATAGAATCCGTCAATATAATCATCCTCTGCAATCGGTTCTTCGTTCTCCCATTCGCCAACGATAAAGAAATCAAAACTATTCGCCTTAGAACTAAATGTAAGTGCTTCTGACAGCTTATCATTCGTCTGTTTACACCATTCTTTAGGTGGTAGCCATAATTTACTACCTACCATCTTTTGACCGCTTTTTAGGCTATACTGCACGTTTAATACAGCATTGTCCTGTGAGTCAGAACCGTACTTTGCAACGATGCTTGCTTTATCCATGTTTAGGTTCGTATTATGCAAAATAGAGGGATACCATGTATCTCCTAATTTACTTTCATACCTATTAAAAAGTGTGATTGTATCGTTATACATCGTATCCCTCCGTTTTTTATCTTGGATATATTCCCATGTACAGCAAGTTAACTCCATTAGCATCAGTGATGCCAGACAGATAATCTCTTATCTTATCATCGTATAGTTGCTTCTGTGCTTCCTTATCCGCTAGACACTTATCTATCAATGTAGCCGTACCTGCGTTACTGGAAGTCACATAGCTTATACTCTCGTTTCCTGCACTCTTAGATGCTACCTGCTTACTCATCACAGTTCCATCTTCTAATGTGATATAACCCTGTGATGCTTCAACTCTCGTTTCTGCCTGTTCAATCTTATAAGCGATCGTCAGAAGCTCACAAACACATCTTTTAACTGCTTCTGCATCATCTTCATCTTTTGGAAAAGCAATCTTAAGTTTCTTCACATTGTCAACACCAGTCGTGGCATTATCTATCTTCTTGCAAGAATCCCAGACCAGACGATTAAAGTCTGCTTCTGGGATTGCTTTCTCTCCAAAAAGGCTTTTGTAATATTCATAGTCAATGTATGCCATGATATCACACTCCTTTTTATCCGTTGGATTTAATAACACCCATGCGGATATTCTTCTGGTTAAATGCTAAAGACCAGTTTCCTTTAACTCCTAACTCTGCATTTGTAGGAGACTCTTTTGCAATCTTGTTATCATTAATAGAAAATCCGTTAGGATGTAATACATAACCCTGCTTTGTATACAGCTTTTCGATACCGGCAGATGTTTCTGGGTCGTAGTCTGTATAATAAGGATTTTCATAGTTTGTCTTATCACAAGTCAATACTGAACCTGTACCAAGCATATAAGTTTTGTATACTGGGTTTGTTCCTGTTGTATCAACTGTAAATCTGTCTGTTACCAGTGGGATAAATCCACCGATTGTAGGAAGATTTACTTCTCTTTCTACTGCGTTAGCAATAGTGTATTTATTGTAGTCAACAAGTCCCATTGCTTTGTATTTTGCGTAGATGTAAGAGTTTAATACAAGTAATCCCATCTTGTCAGCGGAATCTCCTAAAGCTTTCTGCTGTGCAAAGATAAGTGTTGTATCATCAATTTTGTTTGCATCTCCAACAGCACCCTCGCCAGTTAAAGATAAATCTGTAATGTGGTTTTCCATCCCAGACAGACTTAAAACTGCATCAACTGTAGTCATTAAGTCACGTGTTCTTACCTGCTTATAAAAGCTTGCAACAGAGTTTGCAACATGAGTCATAGGGTCTGCACCTGTTAACTCCCTTGTAAAGTCTTTTGCTTTCCAAGCTTTCATTCTCTGAATTAACATACAAGTCTGTTTCTTTCCTGTGATTTCAACAGGTGTATTGTTTGTTTCTCCATCGTTGTTCAAAGCCTGTGAGTCTTGTTCATCAATCGGTGTATAAAAAGGAATTGTTGCAACGTTTCCTTTTTCTCCGATTAAGTCCATGATTGTATTGTCCTGTGCTAACACGCCAGATGCAATAATCGCATCATTCCATGTTGGGTTTTCTGACATAAACTCAGCGAAAACCTCTGGGTCAAAATCAAAACCACCAAATGATCCTGTTCTTGGCATAAAAAAAGTCCTTTCTACCCAAAATAAGAATAGATAAGGACTTATCTTTGTCCCATCTACCTACAACTATTAAGGGATTTTTAGGTTAGCGGCTCACTTCCATATTGTGAGTCGGTATTATCTATCTGTCATTTAATAAGGTTGCATAGTAGTCTGGGTCCTCTGCCTTAAGCTTCATTCTTTCGTCTAAAGACATTTCCCTTAACTTCTGTGTTCCCTTTTTCTGCTCTCCGCTGTTGAACTTAGTCGTAAAGCTTGGGATATTAGTACTTGGTGCTTTCTTTTCGTCAACCAAGATGTTCTCAATTGGTTTC
>ERZ780012.614-NODE-614-length-12728-cov-5.46824_pt1 | contig 12728 bp, 10 predicted proteins | sample MGYA00511869_ERZ780012 | MGnify/ENA primary metagenome ERZ780012 (study PRJEB29588, sample SAMEA2161608) | human gut metagenome | biome: human gut; feature: human-associated habitat; material: faeces | place: Denmark | collected 2008/2010 ... | reverse complement strand
CGCCGGCGACCGCTGCCAGAATGCGCCCGCAAGCAGGATCAGCGCCGACAAAACAGCCGCGCTCAGCAGCCCGGACAGCAGTGCCGTGCGCACCGAACCGGCCGGGGCCGCGGCGTCTGCCAGTGCTGCGGTGAGCACGCTGAGGCTCAGTGCCGGGCCCGAAAAAACCTCTTTCTGTTTCATGCTGCACTTCACCTCCGGTCCTGCCAGATATTGAAGCCCTGCCGGGACAGGCGGCGGTAGTTGCGCCGGATGACGCCGTCCTCCGCAAGGGGTGCCTGCGGGAACGGGTGCGGCGCAAGATACGGCACCCCCATCATGCCGGTGCCGGAAAGGCTGAGCAGAAACGCAAAAAACGCCCCCACCAGCCCCACCGGCCCGGCAATGCCCGCCGCAAGCAGAACGCCCAGGCGCAGCAGCACGGCGGGCTCATACAGCGACGGCGTGACGAACAGCGCAATGGCCGTGACACTGGCCACGAAGATGACCGGCGTGCTCATGAGGCCGGTGGCAATGGCCGCATCCCCGAGGATGAGGGCCGACACCAGGCTGACCGAATGCCCCAGCGACTGCGGCATCCGCAGCCCGGCTTCGCGGATGACTTCCAACACCAGAATGACCAGCAGCATTTCAGCAAACAGAGGCAGCGGTGTGGCCTTCTCGGCAGCGGCGATCTTGTATAAAAGCTGCGGCGGGATGAGCTCCGGCAGGTAGACCGCAAGGCACACGAACACCCCCGGCAGAAACACGGTCAGGTAGAAGGAAGCATATTTCAGCACCCGCAGAAAAGATGCAAACACGGCGGTGGAGGCATAGTCATCCAGACATTCAAAGTTCTCGCAGAAAAGGGCCGGCAGCACCATGGCCGACGGGCTGCCGTTGACCAGCACGATGATCTTGCCCTCGCAGAGCTTTGCCGCCGCGGCGGCCGGGCGCTCAGTATAGCTCACCGGCGTGAACAGCCGGGCCCAGCTGGGCAGCAGCCACGGCACGAAATAGCTGGAATCCAGCAGCAGTTCCGGTTTTGCAGCGGCCAGCGTTTTGCGCACGCGGCGCACCATGGCCGGGTCTGCCCTGCTTTTGCAGTAACAGAGGGCATATTCTGTTTTGGCGGCGGTATCTGCCTGCTGCACCTCCTGCACAAGGTCGGGCGTGCGGATGAGCCGCCGCAGCAGACTCAGGTTCACCCGCAAAAGGTCAGCAAAGCCTTCCCGGGAGCCGCGCAGGTTGCCTTCGCCCGAGGGCTCCTCCACCGAGCGGTACTTCAGCCCCTGCACCGAAAACGCGATGCCCTCGGCACAGCCGTCCAGCAGCAGCACCGCCATGCCCGCCGTCAGCCGCTTGACAAGGTCCGGCATATCCTGCACAGGGCTGCTTTCTGCCGGAAAGGCCGACCCGTGCAAGATCAGCGCATAGGCTTCCTGCCCGGTCAGCGGCTGCGCATCGGACCGGTTCGGCGGGGCCTGACGGCTGGCGGCATCCAGCAAAAGCTCCCACAGGGAATCCAGACTGGCCATGCCGTCAAACAGGATGATGGCCCCTTTGCAATGATAAATCGTGATTTCTTTGGCATAATAATCCGCAGATGCGCCAAACAGCGCATCCAGCGCGGCAAGATTTTCGGCCAGAGAGCGTGATAACTTCTGCATGTGCTTCACTCCTTTGCACAGCAGTATGCCCGGCGGCTGCGCGTTCCATTCCAGCCCGGACGGGAGGGGGTCTTTTATGAAGCTTCTGATCTGCCGCACCATCATCATTTATCTGTGTGTTCTGTTTGCCATGCGTCTGATGGGCAAACGCCAGCTGGGGGAGCTGCAGCCTGAAGAACTGGTATCCACCATCCTCATCTCCAACCTGGCCTCCATCTCCATTGAGTCGGAGGAAGTGCCCATCACCTCCAGCCTGATCCCGCTGTTTCTCATTGCGGCGCTGGAACTGCTGGGGTCGGTGCTGAGCTTCCGCAGCCAGAAATTCTTCAACTTTCTCTCCGGGCGGCCCAAGACCGTGATCTTAGACGGGCAGATCGACCAGAACGCCCTGCGGATGCTGCGGCTCACCACCGCCGACCTGATGGAAGCACTGCGCGGCAAGAACATCTTCGACCCGCGCGAGGTCTCCTACGCCGTCATTGAAACGAACGGCACCCTCTCGGTGGCGCTGCGGCCGGAAAAAGAACCCGCCCGCCTTGCCGACCTGCAGGTGAAGGCAGAGCACACCAACGCCACCATCCCCTTTGTGCTGGATGGGCAGGTGCTGGAAGACAACCTGCGCTGGTGCGGCAAGGACCGTGCCTGGCTGGAGCGCACGGCCCAGGCCAACACCCTGCTGCCGGAGGAAATTTTGCTGCTCATCGGCAATGAGACCGAGGATTATTTCCTGCTGAAAAAAGAAAGCCGCCATCCCGGCGGCTCTCCAATGAGGTGAGCACATGAAACGCATTTACGCCTGTATTGTCATCGTGGCGGCACTGCTGGCCGTTTCCTTTTACAGCAGCTTTCAGGTGCAAAAATTCGCCGACACCATTTCGGTGCAGCTGGATACCGCCATCGACGCTATCCGTGCCCAGGACTACCCCACCGCACGGCAGGCCCTTGCCGACGGTGCCGACCGCTGCGACCGAATGCGCACCGGCATGAACCACTTGCTGCGCACGGCTGATTTCACCGAACTGGAAGCAGCCCTGCGGGCGTCGGACGGGCATCTGGAGATGAACGCCCCAGAGGAGGCCCTCGGAGAGCTGCGCCGGGCGCAGGTGCAGGTGGAAACGCTGGAATGGCTCTCCCGGCGGCTGGTATAAAAAACACCGGCCCCCTGCCCTTTCGGGCCGAGGACCGGTGAAGAAGGATGTTCCTTATTTCTGGGGTTCCCTACGGTCGCCCATGAGCTTTTGCAGCTCATTGAAGAAGCTTTCCACATCTGCAAACTGCCGGTAGACCGAGGCAAAGCGGACGTAGGCCACCTCGTCGATCTTTTTCAGCTCCTGCATGGTCAGCTCGCCGATGCGCATGCTGGGGATCTCGCGGTCGTAGGAGCTGAGCAGGGTCTGCTCGATGCTGCTGACCGCGCGCTCCAGGGATTCATAGCTCACCGGGCGCTTGGCGCAGGCGCGCACCATGGCGTTGAGCAGCTTCTGGCGGTCGAAGGGCTCCCGGGAGCTGTCTTTCTTCACGACCACCAGCGGCACAGTCTCCACGATCTCGTAGGTCGTAAAGCGCATATGGCAGCTCAGGCATTCGCGGCGGCGGCGGATGCGCTCATTGTCTTCGGTGGGGCGGGAGTCGATGACTTTCGATTCCTCCGCGCCGCAATAGGGACACTTCATGGTCTGTTCCTCCTGAAACGGGTCAGTTTTTCTTTGCCTTGGGCTTGCGCTCGCTCCACAGCACCCAGGCCGAAGTGGACACGCACAGCGAGGTGTACACACCGCTGATCATGCCCATCATCAGCGGGAACGCGAAGGTGAAGATGCTGTCCAGGCCGTACAGCTTTGCGATGATGCACATCACGCCCAGGGCCATCACGGTGGTGATGGTGGTGATGAGGGTGCGGCGGGCAGACTGGTTCACCGAGCGATTCACCAGCTCCTCAAAGGAGGCCTTCTTGCCCATCAGGGCGCGGTTCTCGCGGATGCGGTCGTAGACGACGACGGTGTCATTGATGGAGTAGCCGAGGATGGTGAGCATGGCGGCGATGAAGTTGCCGTCCAGGGCGGTACGCAGCAGCACGAAGGTGCCAAACACCACCATCAGGTCGTTGACCAGCGCCAGCACTGCCATCATGCCGCCGGTGAGGCCGCCGATGTTCTTAAAGCGCAGGGCAATATACAGCAGGATCAGCACCAGCGCGAACACCACGGCCACAAGGCTCTTTTGCAGGAACTTGGTGCCCATGGCTGCGCTGACATTGCTCAGCGACAGCTGCGCAAAGTTGTTATCCGGGCAGCTCTCGTTCAGGCTGTCCAGCAGGGTCTCCACCTGTTCGGTGGTCACGGTCTCGGTGCCGGGCATGGAGATCTTCAGGGTCTGGCCGCCGGTGGCGACGTTCTCGCCGGTCTGCAGGGTCAGGCCGTTGTTTTCCAGCGCTGTAGAAGCCGTCTTCTGCACATCGGACATGGTAAAGCTGCCTTCATAGCTCAGGGTGATCATGGCACCACCGGTGAACTCAGTATCCAGATGGACGCCGAACACCACGGCGCACAGCACGATGGCCGCCATCAGGCAGGAGGAAACAGTCAGGAAACGCTTGCGCAGGGATACGAAGTCGATGGGCTTCTTCTCGGCCTTTTCCTTGCCGGGCTTATCGGCACCATAGAGCCACGGGCTGCGCAGGGCCTTGATGGAAGCCGCGCCGCGGATCATGACGCGGGTGGCGAACACGCCGAACACGAAGTTCAGCAGCACGCCGGTGAGCAGCGTGTAGCCGAAGGCGTAGATGGTGCCTGCGGTGGAGGGACCAAAGGCGAAGAATACAAAGTGCAGTGCCTTGGCAAAGATACCGTCCGAGGGGCCGAAGGCACCCATCAGCACGATGGCCACGATGACAATGGTAACGTTGCCGTCAATGATGGGGGTCAGGCCGCGGGCAAAGCCGCTCTTGAGGGCACCATCCAGAGATTTGCCGTTTTTCAGTTCTTCCTTGATGCGCTCGGCGGTGATGACGTTGGCGTCCACGCCCATGCCGATGGCCAGGATGATGCCCGCGATGCCGGGCAGGGTCAGGGTAAAGCTTTCAAACACCGGGAAGTAGCCGGACACAAAGGCCAGCGTTGCCGCCACCTGACCGGCCAGTGCGATGCAGGCCAAAAAGCCCGGCAGGCGGTACAGCACAGTCATGAACACCACGATCAGCGCAAAGGCGATCAGGCCGGCCAGCACCATGGCGCTCAGGCTGTTCTCACCCAGGCTGGGGCTGACGGTGGAGTAGCTGTCCACGGTCAGAGCAAAGGGCAGTGCGCCGGAGTTGATCTGGCGGGCCATCTTGACCACCTGCTCCTGGGTGAAGGGGTTGGATGCAGAGCTGGTGATGATGGCCGAACCGTCGGTGATGGCGGTGTTGACCGTGGCAGTGCTGACGTTCTCGTCATCCAGCCAGATGCTGATGGTGCCATTGGACGCCGCCAGCGCGGTGGTGGCATCGCCAAAGGCCTTGGCACCGTCGTCGGTGAATTTCAGGGAGACATAATATTCCGATGCGCCGCCGTTGCTGACGGGGCCGTACTGGGCGGCTGCACTCTCGATCTTGGAGCCGTCCAGGATCAGTTCACCGTCGGCACTGCTGCCCTCGCGGAAGGTCAGGTACGCGGTGGTGCCGATCTCCTGAATGGCGGATTCCGGGTCAAAATCCGTCTCACCGGACTGCCACGGGAACTCCAAGATCAGGCTGTCGGAATTGTTGTCCACATACAGCTCATAGTCGGTGACGTTCAGCGCCACGAGGCGGTTCTCGATGACAAGCTGAGCCGCTTCCAGCTGTTCTTCGGTGGCGTCGTAGCCGTCCGAGGGAACGAAGGTGACGTTCACGCCGCCCTTGATATCTACGCCGAAGCGGATATCCTGCGCACCCTTGATGTAGGTTTTGGTCACATCACCGTACTTTGCGCACACACCAAAGAAGGCGGTGTACACGAACGCTGCGATCAGCAGCACCGTGAGGACCAGATGCCATGCTTTGCCTTTTGTTTTCATAAAATTCAGGAAACCTCCAAAAGCTGCACCCTGGGGGAATACAGCCCGTATTCATGTGTGAACCGTTTGCCCCGCTGCTGTTCCGCGGGGGTGGGTCCGTTTGCCGCAGAGCCGCCGTCGTGCCGGCCGCTTTGCGATAAAACTCCCCTGACGGCCAAAGCGGCCGCACAGAGGAGATAAAAATTCAGCTTAAATCAAAATGCGCTCAGTCTGCCTTGTCGGCCAGCAGCTTTTCCACCACGGCCAGGCGCACGCAGACGCACAGCAGCTCGGAAGCAGTTTCCACTTCGTCCAGGCTGGGGTAAGTGGGCGCGATGCGCAGGTGAGAATCCTGCGGGTCCTTGTGGTAGGGGTACGCAGAGCCTGCACCGGTCAGGGTCAGGCCGGCATCCTTGCACAGGCCTGCCACACGCTTTGCGCAACCGGGCATAACGTACAGGCTGATGAAGTAGCCGCCCTTGGGGTTGGTCCAGTGGGCGATATCGCCGCAGGGGGTGAGGTTATTCTTGAATGCGGTCTTGACGGCGTCGAAGCAGGGCACCAAACGACGGCGATGCTTTGCCATGTGGGCCAGAACGCCTTCCTTGTTCTTCAGGAAGCGGACATGGCGCAGCTGGTTCATCTTATCGTAGCTGATGATCATCACCGAGAAGCGCTTGCACATATACTTCATGCTGCTCTCGCTGCAGGCGATGGCAGAAACACCGGCACCCGGGAAGGTGATCTTGCTGGTGGAAGTGAACATGAACACACGGTCTTCGTTGCCGTACTTCTTGCTCTCGTTCAGCAGCACCGGGGTCTCGATGATCTCATCGGTCAGGTGATGGACGATGTAGGCCTCATCCCAGAAGATCTTGAAATCCGGGGCGGCGGTCTTCATCTTTGCAAAGCGCTCAATGGTCTCATCACTGTAGGTGTAGCCGTCGGGGTTGGAATACTGCGGCACACACCAGATACCCTTGATATCAGCGTCCTCCGCTACCAGCTTTTCCACGATATCCATATCCGGGCCGTTCGGGGTCATGGGCACGCTGATCAGCTCAAAGCCAAACTCCTCGGTGATGGCAAAGTGGCGGTCATAGCCGGGCACCGGACAGAGGAACTTGCGCTTTTCCACCTGAGACCAGGGGCAGGTCGACTCCGGGAAACCGAACACATAGCCGATGTTGATCAGGTTATACATCAGCTGCAGGCTGGAGTTGCCGCCCACGAACACCTCGCCGGGCTGCACGCCGAACACGTCGGCAAACAGCTCACGGGCCTCCTGCAGGCCTTCCAGCTCGCCATAGTTGCGGGCATCGGTGCCTGCATCGGTGGTGTAATCGTTCATCTTCAGCAGGTCCATGGCCAGATCCATCTGGTGGGGGCCGGGCTTGCCGCGGGCCATGTTCAGCTTGAGGCCCTTTGCCTGAAATTTTTTGTACTCTGCTTCGAGCGCTGCCTTTTCGACAGTGAGTTCCTCACGATTCATTGCAAGATAATTTGCCATTGAAAACACACTCCTTTATCGTACTTCCTGTTACCCATCGCACCAGTTCTGCGTCCTTGGGAGCATTCCTGCCAGGGAGCGCGCTCCGCGCAGAACCATGCCTTAATATTATAGTACATTTTGGCCACGGAAACAAGAATAATAAAGCAAAAAGCCCTGTCAAAAGCAAAAAGCTTTTGAAACAGGGCTTTACTCTCCCCTATCCGGCGATTTTTCGTCAGTTCAGGGAGACCTGATTTTTATAGCGCTTGCGCACAGCACCGTATTCCAGATGGGCTTCGCCATTCTCCACGGTGTCCTCGTCCACGGTCACGCGGATGATGGTGGCATCGCTGGGCACATCGTACATGATGGGCAGCAGGATGCTCTCCATCACGCTGCGCAGGCCGCGGGCGCCGGTCTTACGCTCAATGGTCTTGCGGGCAATGGCGTGCAGGGCTTCGTCGGTGAAGCTCAGCTCCACGTTGTCCATGCCCAGCAGTTCCTTGTACTGCTTGACCAGGCTGTTGCGGGGCTCCTTCAGCACGCGGACCAGTGCGTCCTCGTCCAAATCGTCCAGCACGGTGATGACCGGCAGACGGCCGATCAGCTCCGGGATCAGGCCGAACTTGACCAGATCGTGGGGTTCCACCTTGCGCAGCAGGGCGCGCTCGGCCTCGCTGGAGTTATCCTTCAGCGCACTGCCGAAGCCCAGTGCGGATTTGTCGGTGCGGCGCAGGATATACTTATCCAGACCATCGAAGGCACCGCCGCAGATGAACAGGATGTTGGTGGTGTCGATCTGGATGAACTCCTGCTGCGGGTGCTTACGGCCGCCCTGGGGCGGCACGTTGCTCACCGTGCCCTCGAGGATCTTCAGCAGGGCCTGCTGCACGCCCTCGCCGCCCACATCGCGGGTGATGGAGGGGTTCTCGCTCTTGCGGGTGATCTTGTCGATCTCGTCGATATAGATGATACCCACCTGTGCCTTCTGCACATCGAAGTCCGCTGCCTGAATGAGCTTGAGCAGGATGTTCTCCACATCCTCGCCCACATAACCGGCCTCGGTGAGGGTGGTGGCATCGGCGATGGCGAAGGGCACACCCAGCATCTTGGCCAGCGTCTGAGCCAGCAGGGTCTTGCCCACGCCGGAGGGGCCCAGCAGCAGCACGTTGGACTTTTGCAGCTCCACATCGCCGCCCTTGCCGCTGAGGATGCGCTTATAGTGGTTGTAGACCGAGACGGACAGCACACGCTTTGCTTCGTCCTGGCCGATGACGTACTGATCCAGACCTTCCTTGATCTCGGCCGGGGTCAGGATGTTGATGTCCAGATCGGCTCCTGCGGGCTTGATGCTGGCGCGGCCTGCGCCGCCCCGGCCCGGACGGGCGCTCTTGGGCTGGTCCGGCTGATCGGAAAGCAGGTCGTGGCACAGGTTGATGCATTCGCTGCAGATATTGACGCCCGGGCCAATGATCATGCGCTCTACTTCGTCCTGATGCTTTCCGCAGAAGCTGCAGACCAGGTCCTTTTCGTTTTTGTCTCTGCCGGAATTGTTATTTGCCATAGCTGTTTTTCCTTATCCTGGATAAATTAGCGGCTCAGCGATGGGCGATGACCTCATCGATCAGGCCGTACTCCTTTGCTTCCTCGGGCGTCATATAATGATCGCGCTCGGTGTCCAGCTGGATCTTCTCCAGCGGCTGGCCGGTGTACTCGCTGAGGATGCGGTTCATCTTGTCGCGGATGTGCACCATGTGCTCAGCGTGGATCTTGATATCGGGGGTCTGGCCGGAAAGGCCGCCGCCCTGGCCGCCGATCAGCGGCTGATGGATCAGGATCTCCGAGTTGGGCAGAGCAAAGCGCTTGCCCTTGGTGCCGCTGGCCAGCAGGAAAGCACCCATGGAGGCTGCCATGCCCATGCAGATGGTAGAAACGTCACACTTGATATACTGCATGGTGTCATGGATGGCCATGCCGGCGCTGATGGAGCCGCCGGGGCTGTTGATATACAGGCTGATGTCCTTGTCCGGGTCCTGCCCTTCCAGATACAGCAGCTGCGCCACCACGAGGCTGGCGGAAGTGTCATTGACATCCTCACTCAGAACGATGATACGGTCGTTCAGCAGACGGGAGAAAATATCGTAGGAACGCTCCCCGTGCGCCGACTGCTCGACAACGTAAGGAACAAAGCTCATAAAGTTCGCCTCCTGAAATGGAATATAGTATTTGCAAAATTGACCGATACGGATTCCCTTCCGGTTCTGCCGTATCGGTCAATTTTAACAACCCTTGATAAAACGCGCTGTGCGCTTTATGCGGCCGGGCACCGATTACTCAGCGTCAGCAGCCTTCTCAGCCTCAGCGGCCTTCTCCACAATGTTTGCGTGGCTCTTGATGAAGTCGATGGCCTTGTTGATGGCCAGATCCTTCTTCAGGTCGTCCACGTTGACCAGCTCACGGACCTTGTCTTCTTCCATCTTATACTGGTCGGCGATGCGCTTGATCTCAGCGTTGACTTCGTCCTCAGAAGCCTCGATGTTCTCAGCAGCGGCAACAGCCTCCAGAGCCAGGCGGATCTTGACCTGCTTCTCAGCCTGCGGCATGAAGGAAGCGCGGAACTGATCCACGGTCTGGCCCATATACTTCAGGTAGTCCTCGAGGCGCAGACCCTGCTGCTCCACGCGGAATGCGAAGTCGTTGACCATCTCGTCCATGCGGGTCTCGTACATTGCCTGGGGGATCTCGCCCTCCATGCTCTCGATGACCTGATCGACCAGAGCGTTCTCAACAGCCAGATCGTCCTGCTTGTCCAGCTGCTCCTGATTGTTCTTGCGGATGGAAGCCTTGAACTCGTCCAGGGTGTCGTACTCGGAGCAGTCCTTTGCCAGCTCGTCGTCCAGAGCGGGCAGCTCCTTGTACTTCACTTCGTGCAGCTTGATCTTGAAGACAGCAGCCTTGCCAGCCAGTTCAGCAGCCTGATACTCTGCGGGGAAGGTGACGTTCACGTCGAACTCCTCACCAGCGGAGTGACCAACGATCTGCTCCTCAAAGCCGGGGATGAAGCTGCCGCTGCCCAGGGTCAGGTTGTAGTGCTCAGCCTTGCCGCCCTCGAATGCGACGCCATCCACAAAGCCCTCGAAGTCGATATCAGCGATATCGCCGTTCTCGGCAGCACCCTCACGGGTCAGCTCACGGGCGTTGCGCTCCTGCACACGCTTCAGCTCGGCCTCAACAGCCTCGTCGGTGACAGTATGGACAGTCTTCTCGACGGTCAGACCATTGTAGCTACCAACCTTGACTTCGGGCTTGACTGCGACCTTGACGGTCAGAGCCACGCCATCGGTCTCGTTAGCGGAATCGACGGTGACCTCAGGACGGCCCACGGGCTCCACGCCAGCTTCCTTCACAGCAGCCTCGAAAGCCTCGGGGAACAGCTCGTTGATGGCGTCATAGGTGAAGACATCGGCACCATACATCTTTTCGATGATGGAACGGGGAGCCTTGCCCTTGCGGAAGCCGGGGACAGAATACTTCTTGCCTTCCTTCTTGAAAACATCGGCAACGGCCTTCTTGAAAGCCTCTGCGTCGATGGAGAACTGCAGCTCTGCCATGCTCTTTTCGAGCTTTTCACACTTGATGAAATTCATTTGTTTTTCCTCCACTCAAAAATTCTATTGCGCCGGGCAGGAAGTTTTTGCCCTTTGCAACCGCGCACTGCGTCCTGGATGAACTTGCTTTTGCAACATGCGGGGACGCGCGCGCTCAATTGGGTGCAACAATCGCGTCAAAACTTATTATAGCACGGCTTGGACACAATTGCCAGCCCAAATTGTGAATTTTTATCATTTTTGACCGCTGCTCACGGTCAGTTGATGCGGTACGGGCAGAAACGCAGCCCGTCAGCGCTCACCAGCTTGTAGCGGATGCCGTCCACCTCGCCCTGCACTGCGTAGCGGATGGCGTTGCCGTGCAGGTGGCCGTAATAGCAGGTCTTGATGCCATACTCTTTTAAGGTGGCCACGATCTCCGGCGCACTGGTGCCGGTGTAGACCGGCGGATAATGCAGGAACACCAGCTTTTCCAGGCCCGGCTCCGCGGCATCCAAGCTCATGCGCAGGCGGCCGATCTCGCGGTTCATCACCTTTTCGTCGTGGGCCTCACCCACATCGAACAGCCAGCCGCGGGTGCCGCAGATGGCATAACCTTCTACACTATAAGAATTGTTGTGCAGGATGTGCAGGGTGTCGAAACCCTCCGCCTTGAGGTACGCGTTCATCTTGTTGGCGGTGGACCACCAGTAATCGTGGTTGCCCTTCATGATGATCTTCTGCCCGGGCAGGCTTTGCAGAAAGGCAAAGTCCTTGCGGGTATCGGTCAGGCGCATGGCCCAGCTGATGTCACCTGCCAGCACAATGGTATCTTCCGGCCGGATGAGTTTTCGCCAGTTCTTCTCCAGACGCTCCACATAGTCGTTCCAGCCGGGGAAGATGTCCATCGGCTTGGAAGCGCCCAGAGAAAGATGGGGATCGCCAAGCACAAAAAGTGCCATGTTTTTACTCCTGTTCTATCGCAATTCTCGCAAACAGCTCCAATCATAACAGCATATTTGCGATATGCAGCCTGCGGATGTTGCCTGGGCATTGAAAAACGCAGGCTGCGATAAAGTGCAGCAGGATGTGTTATTCCTGATAGCCCAGCGCCACCTCGGCGATCTGCGCGGGTTCGATCACGGTGTCAAAGCGCTCCGGCTTCTGACGCAGCGCGGCAAGGCTTGCCGGTGCGGCGTGGGCGGTAGCTGCTTCCAGCTGCTGCATTGCTTCGAAATCATTTTCCGGTGCGGCCTGGCCCAGAGCGGCCAGAACGCTGCGCGGGAACTTGAAGGGAGATGCGGTGGACAGCACCACCATGGGCACACCATCACGCTTTTTCTGCGCAGCGACGTGGAATGCCACAGCGGTGTGGGTGTCGCACAGGTAGTTGTCCTTTTCGTAACGGGCACGGATCTCCCCTGCCACCTCGGCCTCGCTGCTCCAGCCGCAGGAGAAGTTCTTCTGAATGGCGGCCAGCGTTTCGGGGCGCACAGTGTAGCTGCCCTTCTCGGCCAGGTCCCTCATCAGACCCGCCACCTCGGCGTCACTGCCGGTGACATGGTACAAAAGGCGCTCGAGGTTCGAGGACACCAGAATGTCCATGCTGGGGGAAGTGGTCTTGAAGAATTCGCGCTTTGCGGTGTAGGTGCCGGTGGTGAGGAAGTCGGTCAGCACGTTGTTCTCGTTGGAAGCGCAGACCAGCTTGCCCACGGGCAGGCCCATGCGCTTGGCATAGTAGCCCGCCAGAATGTCACCGAAGTTGCCGGTGGGCACACAGAAGTCCACTTCGTCACCGAAGGTGATCTTGCCCGCTCTCAGCAGCTGGGCATAGGCGGCAAAGTAGTAGACGATCTGCGGCACCAGGCGGCCCCAGTTGATAGAGTTCGCACTGGACAGGCGGATATCCCGCTTTGCCAGCTCGGCGGCAATGGCGGTGTCGCCAAAGACCTTTTTCACGCCGGTCTGGGCATCGTCAAAGTTGCC
>ERZ780012.608-NODE-608-length-12838-cov-6.21372_pt1 | contig 12838 bp, 10 predicted proteins | sample MGYA00511869_ERZ780012 | MGnify/ENA primary metagenome ERZ780012 (study PRJEB29588, sample SAMEA2161608) | human gut metagenome | biome: human gut; feature: human-associated habitat; material: faeces | place: Denmark | collected 2008/2010 ... | reverse complement strand
TTGGGGCGTTGCCCCAAACCCCACAAGGGGCGCCGCCCCTTGACCCTGCAAGGGAGGAAGAAAATGGGACGAAGTCCCTCCCTTGACCCTTTTTTGGCTGCCCGGCTTGAGTGCTTTTCCCTTACTTGTCTATTCCCTGCGCTTTGAGGCGCTCTTGGCGCTGGTTCAGGCGGCGCGCCCTCTGCCCCATCGCTTCCACCTGCTCCATGAACGCTTTCACTTCTTCCTCACTCATGCCCTCAAACAGCGCATCCGCCAGGTCATCCGCCATCCGCCGTATCGCCGTGCGGTACTGCATCGCTTTCTCCGTCAGATACACCCGCCGAATCCGTCGGTCGAACGTATCCACTTCCCGCCGCACAAGCCCTTTCTTCTCCAAGCCCTGCAGGCTGCGGGTCGTCGCGGCGCGATCCACCGTGTACGCCTCCGCCATCTCGTCCTGCGTGCGCCCGTCCTGCTCATACAGCAGCGCCAGATACAGCACGTCCGACGAGGTCAGCTTCTCGTCCAGCAATTCCCGGTTCAGAAACAGGTTCATCTGCCGAAACAGCACAATCACGGATTTATCCACGCGCATGGATTGTTCCTCCTCTTCGTTGTCACAACCCATTGTAGCGCATTTTTATTGACGTGTCAACAATGCAAAAGGGATTTCCATCATTTTTTCTTGTTCCACAGCGCAAATCCGGCGGCACACATCGCCAGCACGAAACAGCCGCTGCTGTATATGGACAAGCCAAACACCTGCGGGCCGTTTCCGGCGACCGCGCCGCCGAAGATGAGCAGCCCCAGCGACAGCAGCATCAGGCAGAGCTTGCGCACCATGGCAATAACGAGCTTGCGGACGTCCTCGCCCGCGTGATGCTCAACGCCGAGATTCGCCTCGCCCTTTAAGCCTGTGCGCAGGATATCCGCCAGCAGCGCGGGGATTTCCAACGACTTCCGGCTGCTCTCATAGATGGCGCGGGCATCCTGCGTCAGGAGCGCACGCCAGTCCACGTTGTCAAACATCTGGTCGCCGATGCGCGCAGTAATGACGTTCATGATGTTCAGTTCGGGGCTGAGGTCAGCGACGACGCCTTCAATTGTCGCCAGACCGCGCGCAAGCATCGTCAGGCTGCTGGGCATGGCGATGCCGTTCGTCTTCATGACGCTGGTCATGTCCTCGAACACTTCCGCCAAGTCCATCGTGCCCAAATCCGCCGAGCCGTACTTATCCAGCATAGCCTCAATGTCGCGGTAGAGCTGCTTTTTGTCCGCCGTGCCGTGGAATTCGCCCAGCCCCAGCACCGCATCGCGCACAAGGGCAATATCGCCGCGCGCCACGCCGACAATCGCGTTGCCGATGAGCTTGCGTTCCTTTTCGTTCAAGCTGCCCATCATGCCCATGTCGAGCCAGACGATTTTACCGTCGCGGATGCGGATGTTGCCCGGATGCGGGTCAGCGTGGAAGAAGCCGTCCTCCATAATCTGCCGGACGTAGTTGTCCGCCAGCTTCGCGCCGATTTCCGCGAGGTCGTAGCCCGCTTCCACCAGCTTGTCGTGTTCGTCGATGCCCATGCCGTCGATGCGCTCCATCACCAGCACGTTCGTTGTGGTGTACGCGCGGTAGAGAATCGGCGACGTGACGAACACGACGTCCTGATTCAGCGCGTGGAAGCGCTCCAGATTCGCCGCTTCGGTCTGGAAATTCATTTCTTCCTGCGCAACAACCCACATTTCGTCCAGCACCTGATTGAAGTCCACCAGACTGCCGGCGGGGGTGTACTTCAGCACCTTGCACGCCTGTTTGAGCAGGATGATGTCGCGGCTCATGACCTCGTGGATGCCCTCGCGCTGCACCTTGACGACGACGCGCTCCCCGCTTTTGAGGATGGCGGCATGTGCCTGCGCGATGGACGCACTGCCCAGCGCCTTCTCGTCAAACGACGCGAAGACTTCCTCCATCGGGCAGCCGTAGGAGGTTTCCACCACGCGCTGCACCTGCTCAAAGGGCATGGGCGACACGTTCGAGCGCAGCTTCTTCAGCGCCTCGCAGTAGTCCCGCGGCAGAATATCCGACCGCATGGAGAGGATTTGCCCCAGCTTGATGAACGTCGGGCCAAGATCCTCGATGATGGCGCAGAGTTTTTCCGGCGTGATGCCGTGCAGGATGTCATGCTTGCGCACCACGTCCACAATTTCGCGCAGACGCTGGCGATTCTGGGCGATTGTCCGCTCCCGCTCCGCCTGATTCGCGCCGCGGCGGCGCTCGTTTTTCGGCGGATTGTCACTTTCGGGCTTGTCCGTCGCTTCGGTAGGGATTTCCGGCGTAACCGGCTGCTGTTCCTTCTCTGCCATATGCTGTCTGCCCTCAGTTCTCGTTCGGTTCGTCGGATGCCGAATCATCGGATTCTGCCGATGCCGCCGTCTTTTTCGTCGCCTCGCGCGCCGCAATGTGGGCCTTCAGCGCCTCCAGCTGCTCGTCGGAGAGCGAATCCACCGCCGAAATCACGTCATCCGGCGGCGTGACAATCGTCACATTCTCGCGGATGGCATCCTTAATATTGTGCTTGAGTTCCTCGTTGAGCACCTTGCCCTGTTCAATGGTCAGTTCGCCTTTTTTGACCAGTTCATTCAGCACATCCGCGCCCTTTTCCTTCGTCACCGCCGCGACCCCGACGCCCGCCAGAATCAGCTTCCGCAAATTTTCGCCCAAATCTAACATAGTCAGCGCTCCCTTCACATTCGCCAAATCGGCGGATTGTTTGCATTTTGATTTTCGCGGCAGACAGCTGCCGTTTCTATGTTGATTCGCCGCGAAGGGGGCTCATTCCTGCAAGGAGGGGGATTTTTTCGCTTGACAATTTGGGGGATTTGTTTAGGGGATGAAAAATGCGCCGCCGGTAAGTGTGCCGACGGCGCGAGGGGGATTAGTCCTCGATGTAGGTGTATTTGATGTTGTTGGATTTGGCGTACTGCTCGGCGTAGGAGTTCGAGAGGACGCGGAGGGTGAGGTTATTACAATTTTCAAAGGCGTAGTAGTCTATTTCAGTGACACTGCGAAGGTCGCCGATGGATTCAAGGGAAGTGCAACCGCAGAATGCTGACCTATTGATGCTTGTCACACTACTCAGGTTACCCACTTTTTTTAATGCATCGCATTTAAAAAACGCCTGTACGCCTATGTTCTTCAATTTTGGCATATTGCCAATACTCGTGAGCGAGCTACAATTTTCGAATGCGTTAGTTCCAATATCCATCACATTTGGCAAGTCATCAATACTTTCAAGCGCTCTACACTCCCCAAATGCGGCATCTCCAATTGTCTCTAATTTAGGCATACGACCGATGCTCTTTAATGATGCGCAGTAGATCTGGTCAACTATGTTATACCCTTCATCATCCAAAATAACGCTGTAATTGAACGCATACTTTCCGAGACTTACCAGATTGGGCATATCACCAATGTGCTCCAAGGATGCGCACCCTGCAAATGCCCCGTCCCCAATTGTTATCACATTGTTCAGATTACCGACATTCGCCAGCGCACTGCAGCCGCTAAATGCGCTTTCTCCGATGCTCGTCACATTACTCATGTTATCCATACTTTCAAGTGCGCTGCAATTTGCAAAGGCAGCAGCTTCTATTATTTCCAGTTTTGGTGTATTGCCGATACTTCTCAGTGACGTGCAGTAAGAAAGATATAGCTTCCCATTTTTATAGACATTTTGATAACCAAATGCATTCTTCCCGATTTTTATTACATTGCTTAAATCGCCAACTGACTCCAGATTGCTTAAGCCAGCAAACAAGTTTTCGGGAATTTCTGTCAAACTGCTTAGGTCACCAATGCTTGCAAGCGAACTGCATCCGCTGAATGCGCTGCTTCCGATGCTCGTTGCATTGGGCATGTTTCCAATGCTTGCAAGGGCACTGCAATTATAGAAGGCACTGCTTCCGATGCTCGTCACATTAGGCAAATCGCCAATGCTGGCAAGCGAACTGCACTTATAAAATGCACTTTCTCCGATAGTTGCCACGTTAGGCAAATCGCCGATGCTGGCAAGTGAACTGCAATTGAAGAATGCACCAATCCCGATGCTTTTCACGTTAGTCAAGTCACCGATGCTGGCAAGCAATGCACAATCATTAAATGCCCAATTGCCAATGCTCGTCACGTTAGACATGTTGCCGACGCTCTCAAGTGAACCGCAATTGTAGAACGCAGTTCCCCCGATACTCGTCACGTTAGCCATGTCGCCGACGCTCGCAAGCGAACTACAATCTTGAAATGCACCCTCCCCGATACTCGTCACATTAGGCAGGTCGCCGATACTCGCAAGTGAACTGCAATTGTAAAATGCCATATTCCCAATGCTCGTCACATTGGACAGGTCGCCAATACTTGCAAGCGAATTGCAATCGCTAAATGCCCAATCGTCGATGCTCGTCGCGCTGCTCAAATTGCCCACTGATACGAGGTTGCTTAAACCCGCAAACAAGCTTCCAGGAATTTCTTTCAAGCTGCTTAAGTCGCCAATGCTGACAAGAGAACTACATCCGCTGAAGGCACTGCTTCCGATACTCGTCACATTAGGCAAGTCACCAATGCTCGTAAGTGAACTGCAGTTGTAGAACGCGCTGTTACCAATGCTCGTTACGTTGGACAAGTCGCCAACACTCACAAGCGCGCTACATCCATAGAACGCATTGAATCCAATTGTTTCCAGTTGTGGTGTTTCGCCAATATACTTGAGCGAGCTGCAATAATAATAGTCATATGTCCCACTTTCATCATTATAGAAGCCAATTCCTCCGCTAAAGGCTGTATCACCAATACTCTTTAGTTTTGGCATATCGCCGATACTTTCCAACGATGCACATGCTTGAAAAGCTCCGTTTCCTATATTTGTCACATTGCTTAAATCGCCAATGTTATTCAGTAAAATACACCCCATAAAAGCATCGTTTCCAATGCTTTGCACAGCGCTCAAATCTCCCACACTTTGTAACGCTTTACACCCTGAAAATGTATTTCTATTAACAGCCGTCAGTTTCCCCAGTCCTTCAACCTTCTTCAGTTTTTCGCAATTCTGAAACGCCCCGAACGCAATTCTCGTCACGTTCGGCAATGCCCCGATGCTCTCCAGTTCCCTGCACCCTGAAAACGCTTCCGAACCAATCCGCGTTACGCTGTCCAAATTGCCAATCGTTTTCAGGGCCTTGCAGGAAACCGTCGTGCTTGTTCCGCTGTCCTCATCCGTAACCGTTTGTTCCGCAAACGCATAATTCCCGATAGTTTGCAGCTTCGGCATATCCCCAATACTTTCCAGCGCCTCGCACCCGCTGAACGCATACTCTCCGATGCTCTCCAGCTGGTTCATGTCCCCCAGCCGCACCAGCGCTGTGCACCCGTCAAACGCATGGTTGCCAATCTTCGTCAGCCCGTCCGGCAGCACAATCTCCTGCAAATTCGTGCAGCCCGAAAAGGCGTAATCGCCGATTTCCGTCACGCCATCGGGGATCTTCACGCGCTCAAGGCTCGTGTCGCCCGCAAAGGCGTAGTCCTCAATCCGCTTCACCCTCGCCGGAATCGTGTATGTCGCCGGATTCCCGCTGCTCTGCCCGTCCGCATCCTCCGCCAGCGCGGGAACCATCAGGCAGCCGCCCGCCAAAAGCCCGGTCAGCGCAAGGGTCAACAGTTTCTTAGCCTCCATAATTGTCAGCTCCTTTCTGTATTTCCATTATACAACACTTGTGTCATTTGTCAATCATTTTTCATACTTTCTGCGCGCTTCTCCCGCGTTTTTTCTCCCCCGAAGCCCTTGCACAAATCCCCCGTGTGATGTACAATAAAACCGAAGCGTGATTCACGCAAGAGTAGGAGGAGGAACAACTATGGCGATTACCACCCGCGCGTTCGGCACGACTCAAGACGGTCAGAACGTGACGATGTATACCTTGACGAACCAGTCCGGCGCGTCCGTGTCCATGCTTGACCTCGGCGCGATTGTGACCAATATCCTCGTGCCGGACAAGAGCGGCAAGCTGGCGGACGTTGCCCTCGGCTTCGATACGCTGGCGCATTATGAGGGCGGCCACGGCGCGATGGGCGATACCATCGGGCGCTTCGCGAACCGCATCGGCGGCGGCTGCTTCACCCTCGACGGCACGGAATATCACCTCTACCAGAACGACGGCGAAAATACCCTGCATGGTGGCAAAGCCGGCTTCCAGAAGAAGGTCTGGCAGGCGACGCCCGTCGCGGGGGATACGGTGGATTCCGTCAAGTTCCACTACGTTTCCGCGGACATGGAGGAGAACTTCCCCGGCAATCTGACGGCGGACGTGACCATCTCGTGGGACGACGACTGCAACCTGACGTTCCACTATCAGGCGACGACCGACAAGGCGACCGTCATCAACATGACGAATCACACCTATTTCAACCTCGCCGGCTATGACCACGGCACCGTGCGCGACCACGCCATCTACATCGACAGCGACGTGGTGACGGCGGTGGACAGCGGCCTGATTCCGACGGGCGGCTACATGCCTGTCAGCCAAACGCCGCTTGACCTGCGCGAGGAGATGCTCATCGGCGACGGGCTTGACTGCATGAACGAGTGCGTGCCGATGCGCTACGCCAAGGGCTACGACTGCAACTACGTCCTGCGCAAGGGCAGCGCGATGGGGCTGTGCGCGTGCGTGCACCACGAGGAATCCGGCCGGACGATGGAGGTCATCACCGACCAGCCCGGCGTGCAGTTCTACACCGCCTGCACCACCGATTACGCGGATGGCAAGGGCGGAATGCACTATCTGCCCTACTCCGGTCTGTGCCTGGAAACGCAGCACTACCCGGACTCCCCGAATCACCCGAATTTCCCGACGACGACGCTGCGTCCCGGCGAAATCTACGACACGACGACCATCTACGCCTTCCGCGTCGATGCGTAATCCAAAGTGAACTGATTGCGGAGCGGCTTTTGCGGCTGCTCCGTTTTTTTGCACCCCAAACTGCCTTTTCGCATAGGCTGAATCGGGGTGAAAACATGACCATCGACGAATTTCTGACGAATGTACGGCGGATTCAGGCGGCTGATCCGCGCTACCGATTGGGGCGCGACGGCTCGGACGGCTACTGCGACTGCATCGGGCTGGTCATCGGCGCGATTCGCCGCAGCGGTGGGCAGTGGCGCGGCATCCACGGCACAAACTGGACGGCGCGCAACGCCATGCACGACTTGAATCCCCTGCGCGGCGCGGGGCAGCTCCGGCGCGGCGAACTCGTCTTTCGCGCGCACGAACCCGGCGCGAAGGGGTACGCCCTGCCGAGCCGATACGCCTCCTCCGCCGACCGCCGCGACTACTACCATGTCGGCGTCGTCATGCAGACGAACCCGCTGCGGATTCTGCACTGCTCCGGCGGCGGCGTGAAGGCGGACACAAGTGCGAGCCGCTGGCAGTTCCACGGGATGCTGACGATGTTCGCGGGGCGAATGGGGCTGATGCAAATCGGCGATTCCGGCGACGCGGTGAAAGGGCTGCAAAGCGCGCTGATGGCGGCGGGATTCCCCCTGCCCCTGCATGGCGCGGACGGCGATTTCGGCGCGGAAACCGAGCAGGCGCTCCGCCAATTCCAGCAGAAAAGCGGCTTGAGCGCATCCGGCGCGGCAGACGCGGAAACGCTGGCGGCGCTTCGGCTTTTGAACGGATAAGCAAGCAGGGCAGTCCGCTTTTTATGCCGACCGCCCTGTGTTTTGATGCAATTTTGCTGATTATGCCAGCTTGTCCGCCGCCGCCCGGCACGCCGCCAGCGCGTCGTCATCCGGCGCGTCTTGGCAAATCACCGTATCGACGATATTCAGCCCCGCGTTGTCGCGCTTCCAGATGTCCATCCACTCGCCGCCGCCCCAGCCGTAGCTGCCGAACAGCACCACCTTCTTGCTGCCCAGCACGGGCGCAACCGCGTTCCACATCGGCTCGAACTCATCCTCTTCCAGCTGCTCCGCGCCCATCGCGCTGCATCCGAAAGCGAACGCGTCGTAGTTCGCCGCTTTTTCGGGGGAGAACTCGCTCGCGGTGAAGAGATCCGCGTGCGCCTGATTTGCAATGGCTTCCGCCATCTGCTGCGTGTTGCCCGTGCCCGACCAGTAAATAACCGCAATCTTGCTCATGAGAAAAACTTCCTTTCAATGTCGTCCTATTTTCAAGCGAGGATGAGCAGATGGCTCAGGCGGATGCAGAAAATAGGAAATTATGCGCGGACGGTCAGCCGTTCAAGCGGCCACCCAGCGCGGAAAAGCGTCTGGTATGCCGCGCGGCACGCCTTGTAGCGCTGGAAAACGCGCATTGCTTCGCACTCGTTCGTGTATGCCTTCCAGCATCCGCTGCATCGGCAGCCGCGCCCGCCGTCGCGCATGAACGCGATGACGTCGCTCAAGGGGTAGCCGAGGAAAACACCGATTTCGTGCGGGAAGCAGGGCGATTCCGCCAAGCGCTGCCGCAGGAACGCCAATGCGCCATCGGGTGATGTGTCCCCGTAGCCCATTGCCCGCAGGAACGCCTGAACATCCGCCTGTGCAAGCAGCGCCGCGAGCGCCTCCTGCCGGTAGACGTACACCAGCGCGCGCTCCTGCTGCACTCGCAGGATGGTCAGCGACACGCCGCGCGATTCAAGCGCTGCCTGCACACGCCGGAACTCCGCGCAAAAGCCCGTCGCATCCGCGCAGGACGAGGTGAACAGGCTGCCGACCTTCATATTCGCCAGCGTCGGGGAGCCGTGGTCAATCAGCGCGCGTTCCAGCATGATGGTGTCCTCCTGCGTGTTAGTTTTGGCTAACACGGATATTTTACAGGATAATGGGTGGTTTGTCAAGCGGAAAAGTTAGTGAAAGCTAACTTTTTGACGAAAAAGTGCGCGATGGGCGGAATTCGCGACATTGAACGGAAAAGGAAAACGAAAAAATAACGAAAAAGCTGCCTCCGATGCTTTCAGAGGCAGCCTGCTTATTTTTGGGAAATTACACCGTCTCGCACGCATCCGCGTAGAACGCGTTCATCGCGTCCTCCGTCGGGAAGTTCGCGACGTACATCATGTTGCCCATCGCGCCCGACAAAGCGTCCGGCACGCGGCCGACCATCTTCATCTGCGCGGCGTACTTCGTCATCAGCTGCTCGTGCGACAGACGGAAGTGCTTGCCGTCGCGGCGGCCCGCAAATGCGCAGAAGGCGTGCTCACCCTGCGGCATCAGCGTGCTGTCATAGGCAATCATGTCCGCCCAAATCTTGTACACGTCGGTCGAGTTGGCAAAATTCATCATGTCCGGCGAGAAGCCGCCGCACGGCCGCATGTTGACCTCCAGCGCAACCACGTCGCCCTTCTTGCCCATCGACGGCTGATCCTCGGTCAGGCGGAAGAACTCGAAGTGCACGAACCGGCTGCGCACGCCGAAGGACTTCACCGTCGCGCGGCCCGCCTTGCGGACATCATCGTGCAAGTCCTTGACGATGTAGTACACGGAGTTGTCGTCGTTGTTCACAATGTCCATGATAGAGACGGGACTGACGTTGCCCGTCTCGAAAATCGGCTCGCCCTTGCTGTTGATGATGGCGTCGTAGCTGTTGACTTCGGCGTGGATAAACTCCTCCATGATGTAGGAAACTTCCAGCTCTTTGACGATGAGGAAGTGGCGGAGGTCATCGTCGCTGGACAGCTTGTAGGTGTGGGACGCGCCCACGCCGTTATCCGGCTTGACAATGACGGGGTAGCCAACTTCGCTGATGAACGCCTTGCAGCCATCGAAATTATCCACCATATGGTAGCGCGCCGTCGCGATGCCGACCTTCTGATAGTATTCCTTCATCTTGGACTTGAACTTGATGCGCGGCATATCGCTGACTTGGAAGCCGCTGGTGATGTGGAAATCGGTGCGGAGCATGGCGTCGCGCTCCAGCCAGTATTCGTTGTTGCTCTCCAGCCAGTCGATACGGCCGTATTTGCTGATGAAGAACGCGACGGCGCGGTACACCTCGTCGTAATTCTCCAAGCTGCCGACCTTGTAGTATTCGTGCAGGGCGCTCTTGAGTTCGGGCAGGAGGGTATCATAGGGCTGATCGCCGATGCCGAGGACGCGCAGCCCGTTATTGCGCAGCTGACGGCAGAACTGCCAGTAGTTGACGGGGAAATTGGGGGAAATGAAAACGAAATTCTTCATAGTTTGCTTCATCCTTTTGAGATTTATTGCGGTTTATTTTTGCCCGTTTCTTGGCAGAAAACGCAAGGCACACAAACTGAAAGCAGCGATAAAAATCAACAAACTTTAGCGGGACGGCGAAGCAGTCCAGAGGGCGACCGCAAAGCCCTCTGGTCGCCTCCGCAGAGGCGAAACCCCTGCAAGGGTTCAAGGGGAATCCCCCTTGTCACAGGATATGCGGGACATGATAAGCCACTTGCTGATACCACCAGTCCCAGTCGTGTTTCACATCGTAGCCCCAAATGTCGAACCAGACGTGAATGTCCTTCTGCGCACAGATGTCGCGCAGGCGGAATGTGCTCTCCGGCACTTCCCACGCGCCCTGCCCGACGACAACCACCGCCTTGTGGTCGTTGTACAGGCGGATAAACGGGTGGTCGGGCGAAATTCCGGCGAGATAATCCACCGGGGAATTGGCGTACACCAGCTCATCCATGTAGCCGGGGAAGCCGTATTCGCTGGTGTAAATGCCGCTGAGCGCCAGCAGACCGTCGAACGTCTCCGGGAAGCGGAAATACAGGTTTGCCGCATGCGTCGCGCCCAGGGAGCAGCCGAACGCAATGATGCCCGGCGTGCCGTCCCAGCCATTGCGGTCGTTCGTCATGGACTGGATGAACGGCGCAACCTCGCGCACGATGTAGTTCATCCACGCTTCATGGCGGCGGATGCGGTCGTGCGGGTCGTAGGTTGCGGAGTACGTCTCCTTATCCAGCGTGTCGATGGAAAAGACCATGCACTGCCCGGATTCAATCCACGGTGCCCATGCGTCGGTCATGCGGTAGTTCTCGAAGTCGAAAAAGCGCCCGTCTTGGCAGGGAATGAACAGCACTGGGCGGCCGGCGTGGCCGTACACCTTGATTTCCATCTCTCGCCCGACGGAGGGGCTGTACCATTTTGTGTAATATGTCTGCATGGGTTGCGCCTCCTATTATTCGCGATTGTAGAACAGAATGTGCATGAAGAAGGGAATCTGCTCTTCCCAGCAGGCTTCGCAGTGGTCGCCGTTGGGGACGATGCGGCTCGTCAGCAGCACCTGCTTTTCCAGCAGACGGCTCGTCACGGCGGCGTACTGCTTGCGCATGTTGTCGTGGTGCGCCATCTCGCGCGAACCGTAGTCCATATAAATCACGGTGTCCGGGGCAAATTGCGCGTCGCGAATCAGGCGGTCAAGGCTGCGCGTGGCAAACCAGATGCTCGGCGAAAGGCACGCCGCGCGCGAATACACGTCGTTAAACGCAGTCACCGCGTACAGGCTCATCAGCCCGCCCATGCTCGACCCTGCAATCCACGTCGTTTCGCGCCCCGGCAGCGTCGGGTACTTTTCGTCAATCATGCCTTTCAGCGTATGCGCGAACCAGTCCATCGTCGTGCGCCCGCGCCCGCGGATGTAGCCGAGCTTCGGGTCTTCAAACGTGAAGGGGGAATATTCGCTCAGCCGCCCGTTATTCGGCGAATGGTTGCAGTCCACCGCGACGACAATCAGCGGCGTGTTTGTCGATTCAAGATATTCCTTCATTCCCCAGCACTTCCCGTAGGTCGCGTCGGAATCGAAGAAAACGTTATGGCCGTCGAACATGTACAGCACAGGATAGCGCGCTTCGGGGTTCTCCTGCGCTTCATCGGGGACGTACACATAGACGGTGCGTCCTTCGCGCCCGCTCAGCTTCGGGATGGGGGTTGTCCATTTTTCAATCATGATGCTTATTCCTCGGTGTTGGTGTTGGGAAATGAAATTTTCCCAACGATAGTGTAGCACAGCGCGAAACAGAACTCAACCGTTTACACCGGAAAAAACAAAAAAAAGCATTTTCGGCGGACTCGAACGGGGCAACTGGCAGTTGCTTGCGCAGGAAAAGCGAATGTGATATAGTAAAGGCGAGGTGATGATAGCGATGGAAGCCAAGGATGTGCTTTTGAAGCTGCGGACAGAACGCGGACTGTCGCAAGATGCGCTTGCGGAGAAGCTGTTTGTGACGCGCCAAGCCGTGTCCCGCTGGGAAAGGGGCGATACCCTGCCGAACACGGAGACACTCAAGCTGCTCTCGAAGCTCTACGACGTCTCGATTAACACGCTGCTCGGTTCTCCGCGGACGCTGATTTGCCAGTGCTGCGGCATGCCGCTCGAGGACACGACCATCAGCCGCGAACCCGGCGGCGCATTCAACGAGGACTACTGCAAGTGGTGTTATACGGATGGGAAATTTGCGTACAGTTCGTTGGAAGATCTTCTGGCGTTTCTGGTGCCGCACATGTCAAATGATGCGTGGCCGCCAGAGCAGGTACGCGCGTATTTGGCGGACATGCTGCCAAAGCTGAAGCACTGGGCGAAGTGAATCAGGCAGATGAAGGCAGCAGGACGGTGCGTTCTGCTGCTTTTTCGTGCTGCGCAGGATGGTCGGTCGCGTCCATTTGGCGCGACAATGTGCAGCAAGGTGGAAAGAGCAGCTTGGGGGCGCTCCTGCGGGAGCGCAAAGTTACTGGCAGGGACGCTTCGCTGCCTGCGCCTTGTTGGCGACTTCCTTGGAGTTGAGCGCCCGAAAAACAGTTGGGGCGTTGCCCCAAACCCCACCAGAGGCGCCGCCTCTGGACTCCGCAAG
>ERZ780012.605-NODE-605-length-12851-cov-2.09456_pt1 | contig 12851 bp, 7 predicted proteins | sample MGYA00511869_ERZ780012 | MGnify/ENA primary metagenome ERZ780012 (study PRJEB29588, sample SAMEA2161608) | human gut metagenome | biome: human gut; feature: human-associated habitat; material: faeces | place: Denmark | collected 2008/2010 ... | reverse complement strand
GTGGATTGTTTTTCTAATAGCAGCTTTTGTATATGGAATGACGATTGAACCTACCGCAAGTTTTTGGGATTGTCCCGAATTTATTTCGTGTGCCGAAAAGTTACAAGTAGGGCATCCACCGGGTGCACCTTTCTATATGCTCGTAGGAAACCTGTTTACCCAGTTTGCTTCCGAGGCATCGCAAGTGTCTTGGCTGGTGAATTTTCTGAATGCGTTGTTGAGTGCCGGTTGCATCCTGTTTCTTTTTTGGAGCATCACCCGGTTAGTAAGATCCCTGATAGTAAATGAAGAGCAGAATTTATCAACGATAGATGTTATCGTCATTCTGGGGTCGGGATTTGTCGGAGCCTTGGCATATACATTCAGTGATACGTTTTGGTTCAGTGCGGTAGAAGGTGAAGTTTATGCTTTCTCTTCTTTTCTTACGGCATTGGTCTTCTGGATGATTCTTCGCTGGCAAGATGAATCGGATTCAGTATATGGTGACCGTTGGATTATCCTGATAGCTTATATTATTGGGCTGTCAATTGGAGTGCATTTGCTTAATCTGCTCTGCATCCCGGCCATTGTGCTGGTTTTCTATTATCAGAAGTATCATGCAATATCGTTTAAAGGAGTAGCTGCTGCAATTGTCATATCCGGTCTTCTTATCGTATTTATCCTTTTTGTTTATATTCCTGGCATAGCTGATATGGGAGGGTGGTTCGAGCTGCTCTTTGTCAATGTGTTCGGACTTCCTTTCCATATGGGGCTGATCGTCTTTTTAGCTTTAACATTTCTCGTACTGGTCGGAGCCATTTATCGTTTCCAAAAACGTATGTTGCATACTTCTTTATGGTGCTTGCTTATGCTCACCGTAGGCTATACCACCTATGCGGTGATACTGATTCGTGCTAACGCTAATACTCCGCTTAATGAGAATGCGCCGGACAACATTTTTACACTTAAAAGTTATCTGAATCGCGAGCAGTATGAAAGTGCTCCTCTGCTTTATGGAAAAACTTATGCATCCGATCCGGAATATGTGCCTGAAGGTGACTATTACAGAGTAAAAACGACAAAGGGAAGTGCTGTATATCGTCCGGATAAGGAAAAAGGTAAATATAAAATAATCCGGTATAAAGAAGATGTGTGCTATACTCAGAATATGTTGTTTCCCCGAATGTGGAATGAGCGAATGGCTGCTTCATACAAAAACTGGACGGGAGGAAGCGAAGCGGCTCCCACGCAAAAAGAAAACCTCACTTATTTCATTACCTATCAGCTCAATTATATGTATTGGCGCTATTTCTTATGGAACTTTGTAGGACGGCAGAACGATGTGCAAGGGAGTGGCGAACCGGAACATGGGAACTGGATAACGGGAATTTCCTGGTTAGATAATTTAAGATTAGGTGACCAAAGTTTGTTACCGGAATCTTTACGTCAGAACAAAGGGCACAATGTGTTTTACGGACTGCCGCTATTATTAGGACTGTTCGGAATCTATTGGCAATGGAACCGCAGTAAGAAAGGCAAACAGCAGTTTAGTGTACTGTTCTTCCTTTTCTTTATGACGGGACTGGCTATTGTGCTTTATCTGAATCAAACTCCCGGTCAGCCGCGTGAACGGGATTACGCATACGCCGGTTCGTTCTATGCTTTTGCTATCTGGATAGGGATAGGAGCGGCAGGATTATGTGATATGCTTCGCCGGAAAACAACTTCGACGGTGCAAGTCAGTGTGTTAATGACAATCTGTTTATTGATTCCGGTGCAAATGGCGAGCCAGACCTGGGATGACCATGACCGGAGTGCCCGTTTTACTTGTCGCGACTTTGGGGCTAACTATCTGATGACTCTTCCCGATGAAGGAAATCCGATTATTTTTTGTAACGGAGATAACGATACGTTCCCGCTATGGTATAATCAGGATACGGAAGAAGTACGCAGGGATGCACGTGTTTGTAACCTAAGTTATGCGCAGACCGATTGGTATATTTATCAACAGCAATGTCCGTTGTATAATGCTCCCGGACTGCCTATAAGCTGGAATAAAAATCAATATCAGGAAGGAACCAACGAATATGTGGCCGTACGTCCGGAACTGAAAAAACAAATTGAGGAACTGTACCGGAAGCACCCGGAGGAAGCCCGTGACAGCTTCGGAGAAGACCCGTTTGAGGTAAAAAATATCTTGAAATATTGGGTGTTCTCAGAGAAACCGGAGTTTCACGTAATCCCTACGGATACGATAAATATCCACATTGATAAGGACGCGCTGCTCCGTTCGGGAATCATGCTCCCCAAAACAATCCGACATTTGAAAGAGGAGGACTTGAAGGATGCCATACCGGACAAACTGTATATTTCTTTAACGGATATACGTATGTTGACTAAAGTCGATTTACTCATGCTGGAAATGCTTGCCAACTGTAATTGGGAACGTCCGCTTTATCTTGCAATTTCCGTAGGAAGTGTCAGTAAACTGAAGTTTGACAATTACTTTGTACAGGAAGGATTAGCATTCCGCTTTACACCTTTTGACTATAAGAAGTGGGGAGATGTCGGTGAAAACAGACTTTATGCAGTAGATGTGGAAAGGCTTTATGACAACGTTATGAATAGATATAAATATGGTGGACTGGATACTCCGGGGCTCTATCTGGATGAAACAACACTACGCACGTGTTGGTATCATCGCAGGCTTTTTGCGCAACTTGCCAAAGAACTGATAGCGCAAGGAGATAATGAGTGTGCAAAGAAAGTACTCGCTTATGCGGAACAGGTTATTCCGGGATATAATGTTCCCGAAACACATGAAAGCGGTTCTTATGATATAGCAACGGCCTATGCTGCTTTGGGTGAAAAAACGAAAGCAGTGACTCTGGCTGTACATTTGATAGCTGAAGCGGAAGATTATATTAACTGGGCTTTTTCATTAAAAGGAAACCGTATAGAAATGGTTCGCAATGATTGTATCTATAAATTCTGGCAATGGAACCAATATAATGAACTCTTGAAGAAGATAGACGGAGAAAAATATAAAGAGAGCAACCGGCGGTTTGAGGAAAAATATGCGCTATTCGCTCCAACTATGAATTACAAAAACTAAAACGGAAGAAGAATATGAAATCAAAAATAATGAAACAGAAAGAGACAGAAACAGTATTTAGCAGAAGAAATTATATAATTCTGCTAATTGGTTCGGTAGTAATAATAGTAGGTTATCTATTCATGAGCGGTGAGGGGAGTACCCCTGCCGCCTACAACCCTGATATATTCAGCGGATTGCGTATAAAGGTAGCACCCGTAGTATGTCTGACAGGATATTTGATAAATATATTCGGTATTCTATACCGCCCTAGGCGGAGTTAATTATCTCAATGTTTTCCATGCATACATCATCACCACTATGAATGAAAGCAACGGAACGATGAATGAGAAGGACATTGTAGTCTGGTCTGCTACATATCCCAAGAGCAAGGGGCCGACAGCCCCTCCAATGGGAGACATCATTAAATAAGAGGATGCACGTTTGGTATGATTGCCCAGTCCCCGTAATGAAAGTACAAAAATAGTAGGAAACATAATTGCTTCAAAAGCGTAACCCAAGAAAAGAGCTATCAGTGATATGATCCCCAGATTCAGTACAATTAAAGAACTTGTTACGACTGTACCGACAGCACAATACTTTCTCTGCCCGTATCTGCCGCATCACCCAACTACCGGCAAATCGTCCGCACATAAATAGCCCCAGACCACCGAACGAAAGAATCACAGAAGCATCGCGGGCGTTCATCCAGCCGTCATCTACCACATAATTAATAAAAAAACTATTAATAGAGATTTCTGCAATTTCATAACAGAATAAAGCTGCGATACCAAAAATAAAAAGCTTGTGTGACCAGAGTCCCTGTGCCTGCCCCTGTTTATCCGTGTCTTCTTCATGGGTAATCTCCGGCAAACGGACTTTGTTAAATACTAAAGCAACTGCCAGTACAATGATTCCCATTAATGTATATGGCAATGAGATATTCGAACTACCTTCTTCCGAAAACAATAATAAACCTCCTATAAGCGGCCCGCAGATACAACCCAATCCGTTAAATGATTGTGCCAGATTTAATCGGCTGGCGGCAGTTTCCCGTTCACCTAATTCCGTCATATAAGGATTGGCGGCTGTTTCCAAAAATACCAAACCGCAGGCAATGACAAACAGGGAGAAAAGGAAGAACTGAAACGACATCCAGTATTCACCGGGAATAAAAAGCAGCGAACCGATACCATAGAGCAACAAACCGAATACTACTCCTTTGCGATAGCCATATTTATTGATAAACAGTCCTGCTGGGATAGCCATGACGAAATATCCCAGATAAAACATGACTTGTACCCATGCCGAATGAGCACGGCTTATATTCATCACATCCTGAAAATGCTTGTTTAACACATCTAAAATAGCATGTGCAAATCCCCATAGAAAGAAAAGGGAAGTGACCAGAATAAAAGGAATCTGATATTCCTTCTTGACTAATTTCTGCATAGTGAGTTTATTAAAAAAGAGCGTTCTTTGCCTTCGGGGCACAAAGATAGGCAAAATGACGATAAGATGTTCATATCATGATATCGCTTTTACAAAAAAGAATAATAGGTAACAAAAAAAGATTTAGCCCGTCTATAAACAGTGATTCTGTAATATTGGTATAATAATCTGTAATCTATCTACTTTGCGAATATTTAAAATCGAGTATATTTGCTGCATAAATTATTAGTATAAATAAAGAATATGATGCTAAAAAAGTAATGAGTGCTTGATTAATCTGTAATATAGATATAAACTACTATAAAAAGAAAACAATTTAATTATGTTACGTACTATCAGACTTACAGCCGCGATTGTGTGTTTTACACTTGTCACCCTGTTATTTCTCGACTTTACAGGGACATTGCATACATGGTTCGGATGGCTGGCAAAAATTCAATTCCTGCCGGCTGTATTAGCCTTGAATATAGGTGTGGTATTATTCCTTATCATACTTACAATCTTGTTCGGGCGTATTTATTGTTCGGTCATTTGTCCTTTGGGAGTATTTCAGGATGCTATTTCGTGGGTATCCGGCAAACGTAAAAAGAATCGTTTCCGTTATTCTCCGGCTATGAAATGGCTCCGCTATGGCGTTTTAGCAGTGTTTATTATTGCAATGATTGTAGGCTTGAATGCTTTGGCAATTCTGATAGCACCTTATAGCGCGTATGGGCGAATGGTCTCTGCTTTGTTCGCTCCGGTTTGGCAGTGGGGAAACAACCTTCTGGCATACTTTGCCGAACGGGCCGGCAGTTATGCTTTTTATGAAGTGGACGTATGGATAAAAAGTTTTTCTACTTTGGTTATTGCCGTGGTTACTCTAATTGTACTTATTATATTGGCATGGCGTAATGGACGGACTTACTGTAATACGATTTGTCCGGTAGGTACGGTATTAGGATTCATATCCCGATATTCTATCTTCAAACCGGTGATTGATACTTCCAAATGTAACGGATGCGGATTATGTGCACGTAATTGTAAGGCGTCCTGTATTGATGCGAAAGCGCATAAAATAGATTATAGCCGTTGCGTCGTTTGTATGAACTGCTTGGGAAAATGTAAGAAAGGGGCTATTAAATACACAAGACGTATCCCCGAAATAGAAGCGGAACCTGAGATGATAACTACCTCCAAAGCTAAATCCGTTACTACGGAGCAAGTAGACAATGCTCGCCGCAGTTTTCTTTCTGCATCGGCTATCTTCCCACCCACCGCCGCACTAAAAGCACAGGAAAAGAAAGTGGACGGCGGACTGGCAACCATTGAAGACAAGAAGATTCCCCATCGGGAAAATCCCATTTTACCTCCCGGTTCATTAAGTGCGCGCAATTTTGCACAGCATTGCACAGCCTGTCAATTATGTGTTTCGGTTTGTCCTAATCAGGTACTCCGCCCTTCTGGCAATTTGTTGACTTTGATGCAGCCGGAAATGTCTTATGAACGTGGCTATTGTCGTCCTGAATGTGCAAAATGCGCGGAGGTCTGTCCTACGGACGCTATTCATCTGACCAGCCTTGCTGATAAGTCTGCCATTCAAATCGGCCATGCCGTATGGATTAAAGAAAACTGCGTACCGTTGACCGATGGAGTTGAATGTGGTAACTGTGCGCGTCATTGTCCGACCGGTGCTATCCAAATGGTAGTTTCCGATCCGGATATGGCGGATTCTCCCAAAATTCCGGTTGTGAATGCGGAAAAATGTATTGGCTGCGGAGCTTGTGAGAATCTATGTCCGTCCCGTCCTTTCAGTGCTATTTATGTGACAGGACATCAGATGCATAGAATTATATAATCTAAATTGAGATGAGATTATGGAAGAAAAGAATAAAAAGAACATAAACAGAAGAGATTTTATTAAAATTGTAGGTATCAGTGCAGCTACATCAACAGCCATATTATACGGATGTTCTTCTAAAGGTACTTCCTCATCAAGTAGTGTATCGGGAGAAGGGGAAATACCTACTGACAAAATGACCTACCGTACTTCGCCAACAACAGGTGACCGTGTTTCACTTTTGGGATACGGTTGTATGCGTTGGCCTCTTAAGCCATCTCCCGACGGTAACGGTGAGGTAATCGACCAAGACGCGGTGAATGGATTAGTAGATTATGCTATTGCTCACGGAGTAAACTATTTCGATACATCTCCGGCTTATGTGCAAGGTTTTTCTGAAAAGGCAACAGGCATTGCATTAAGCCGCCACCCGCGTGACAAATATTTTATTGCCACCAAACTGTCCAATTTCTCGCCGGACACATGGTCTCGTGAGGCTTCACTTAGAATGTATCATAAATCATTTACAGAGCTTCAAGTAGATTATATTGACTATATGTTGCTTCATGGTATCGGTATGGGAGGAATGGATGCCCTTAAAGGACGGTATCTGGACAATGGTATGCTCGACTTCCTGATTAAAGAGCGTGAAGCGGGACGTATCCGGAATCTCGGATTTTCTTATCATGGGGATATTGAAGTTTATGATTATCTCCTCTCCCGGCATGATGAAATAAAGTGGGACTTTGTGCAGATACAGCTAAACTATGTTGACTGGAAACATGCCAAAGAGACAAATACCCGAAATACCGACGCAGAATATCTGTACGGTGAATTGGCTAAAAGAGGAATCCCTTCTATTATTATGGAGCCGTTGTTGGGCGGACGTCTGTCTAAGTTGAATGATAATTTAGTAGCACGACTCAAACAGCGCCGTCCTGAAAACAGTGTTGCATCGTGGGCATTCCGTTTTGCCGGTTCTTTTCCGGATATATTGACCGTACTAAGCGGTATGACTTATATGGAACATTTACAAGATAATCTCCGTACCTATTCACCATTGGAACCACTTACTGATGAAGAAAAAGAATTTCTTGAAGAAACGGCGCAATTAATGTTGAAATACCCTACCATTCCTTGCAATGACTGTAAATATTGTATGCCCTGTCCGTATGGGTTGGATATTCCGGCTATACTGTTACATTATAATCGTTGTGTCAACGAGGGCAATGTCCCTGAAAACGGGCAAGATGAAAATTATGCGAAAGCACGCCAGGCATTTCTTATCGGTTATGATCGCAGCGTGCCCAAACTCCGACAGGCCAGTCATTGTATCGGATGTAATCAGTGTGTGTCACATTGTCCGCAGAATATTGATATACCGAAAGAATTGCATCGGATAGACCAATTTGTAGAACAACTGAAACAAGGGACTTTATAATGGAAGAATTAATCAATCTACTACATACAGGAGGATATTCCTGTGTGATAGCCAACGAAGGAAAGATTCGCACTTTTACCCAACGCGGAGTAGCCGATTTATACGATTTGCTGACCCGGGAGCCGGAGTTCCTGAAAGGAGCTCTGATTGCTGATAAAGTCGTTGGGAAAGGAGCTGCCGCCCTCATGATTTTAGGTGGTATAAAAGAGTTATATACAGATGTTGTCAGTTCAAACGCTATGGATTTGTTTCAGACATCAGATGTAAAAGTAGACTTTGTACAGGAAGTGCCCTTTATATGGAATCGCGACCATACAGGCTGGTGTCCCGTAGAAACTATGTGCAGTGAAGAGGAATCGGCCGAAGCTATTTTGCAGCTGATTCGTGGCTTTCTCGAAAGAATCAAAAATAAAGAGTAAAAATACAGACTAAAGTATGAGAAAGAATACAGCTCGTTTATTTCTATTCAGTAGTCTGTTGTCCATTTCGGGAATGGCAGAAAACAGAAAAGACAGTACGCAAGTAGGACGAAATTATGTTATTGATGAGGTCGTAGTTACCGGAACACGCAATGAAACGGATATACGCCATTTGCCTATGACTATTTCCATTGTCAATAGACAACAGATAGAAAAAAGGTATGAACCTTCCTTGTTGCCATTATTGACCGAACAAGTACCGGGGTTGTTTACTACCAGTCGTGGTATTATGGGATATGGTGTGTCTACAGGTGCAGCAGGTGGCATGAGTTTACGGGGGATTGGTGGTAGTCCGACAGCGGGGCTATTAGTCTTAATTGATGGTCACCCGCAATATATGGGGCTAATGGGACATCCGATAGCAGATGCCTACCAATCCATGCTGGCAGAAAGGGTAGAGGTTCTACGTGGTCCTGCATCTGTCCTTTATGGTTCGAATGCAATGGGCGGAGTTATCAATATTGTTACCCGTAAACAACAGGAAGAAGGGGTGAAGAACAATATGCAAGTAGGTTATGGTTCTTATAATACTTTGCAGACAGAATTTTCAAATCGGGTGAAGAAAGGGTGTTTCAGCAGTGTCGTGACAGGTTCATACAACCGGACGGATGGACATCGTCCCGATATGGAGTTCGAGCAATATGGAGGATATGCCAAACTAGGCTATGACTTTAGTACTTTCTGGAAAGTATGGGGAGATATAAATGTAACGCATTTCAATGCTTCCAATCCTGGAACGGTTCAAACTCCGCTTTTCGACAATGATTCACGCATCACTCGCGGCATGACTTCGTTTGCTTTAGAGAATCATTATGAAAAGACTTCAGGTACCTTGAGCTTTTTCTACAACTGGGGACGGCATAAGATAAACGACGGATATAAAACTGGAGAAGAACCACAAAAGTCACATTTTAATTCCAAAGACCGGATGCTGGGTATATCGTGGTATCAGAGTGCCACTCTTTTCACGGGTAACCGTGTGACAACAGGATTTGATTATCAACATTTCGGAGGGGAATCTTGGAATAAAGTTCTGGCTACGGGCGAACGCAAATCGGGAGTAGATAAGCAAATGGATGAATTTGCAGGGTATATTGACTTTCGTCAGGATATAAATAGCTGGTTATCTCTGGATGCAGGAGATCATCATTCTCACGTAGGTACAGAATGGATTCCACAAGGAGGTCTGGCATTTCATTTTCCGAAAAATACGGAAGTAAAAGCAATGGTAAGTAAAGGCTATCGCAATCCGACTATCCGGGAAATGTATATGTTTGCTCCTGCCAATCCCGAGTTGGAGCCTGAAAAGATGATTAATTATGAGTTCTCGTACTCTCAATGTTTATTGGAAGGAGCATTGTCTTACGGAGTGAACCTTTACTACATCAATGGCGACAATATTATTATGAGTAATGGATTGACGCCTCCTTTGAATATCAACTCCGGAGAAATTGAAAACTGGGGCATTGAAACCAATGTCGGCTATCGTATTAACTCTCATTGGAACATCTATGCCAATTATAGTTGGCTGCACATGGAAAATCCCGTTCTAGCCGCTCCTGAACATAAACTATATGCAGGTATGGACTATACCTCCGGTCGTTGGAATATTTCAACAGGTTTTCAATATGTGAGCGGACTTTATTCCTCCGTTACAAAGGGGCATGAGCAACAAGAAAATTTTGTTCTATGGAATCTTCGAGGCAACTATCGTATATGTCATTTTGCAGATATCTTTGTCAAAGGAGAGAATTTGTTAGCGCAACGATATGAAATAAATGCAGGCTATCCTATGCCAAAAGCAACATTTATGGGTGGCATTAATGTGAATTTTTAAAATAATGAAGATATGGAAACAACAACCGTGAAACTCTATTCGTTGGATTACAGCAACGTAAAGACCTATTGGGCAGCCTCGTTATTCATCATTGGTAACATCCTTTTTCCCAAACTCTTTCATCTCATTCCACAAGGAGGAATAACTTGGCTGCCAATCTACTTCTTTACACTGATTGGGGCTTATAAATATGGTTGGAAAGTCGGTTTACTGACTGCCGTCTTATCACCGGCTATAAATTCTCTACTGTTTAGTATGCCGGCTCCCGCCACATTACCTGTAATTTTATTGAAATCCGTATTATTGGCTATTGCTGCCGGATGGACAGCGCAACACTTCAGACGTATTTCTGTCATAATGCTGATAGGGGTAGTATTTGCCTATCAGGTAGCAGGTACATTAGGAGAATGGATATACATTGGTAATTTTTATAATGCTATCCAGGATTTCCGCATTGGAATTCCCGGGATGTGTCTGCAAGTATTCGGGGGTTATCTTTTCATTAAGTATCTGATATGTAAATAACTCATTCGAAGAATAATTAAAGGAGGTAACTTTCTCGTTTTAGGAAAAAGTTACCTCCTTTTTAGTCATCGGATAAATTGTCTTCCGTTATAATAGGAGAGGAGTTACTTCCTTCTTTTGCATATTTAGTCGGACTCATCTTATAATGTTTCTTGAATACCTCCCGGAAGTATTTGCTTTCAGAGAAGCCGGTCATATCTGAGATTTCGGCAATAGTATGTCCACCTTCTTTTAATAGTTGTGTAGCACGTTTCAAACGGGTAATTCGAATCAGATCTGTTGGAGACTGTCCTGTCAACGCCTTCAGTTTACAATAGAAACTAGTACGGCTCATGTGATGCAACTCACAAAGTACATCGACAGAGAAACCTGTATTATCCATATTTTCCTCAATACTTTTTTTTACAGCGGATATAAACTGCCAATCAAGACTGGTGGTTCCGTTTGCTGACGGTATCATAGGTTCCGAATCAATATCCAGATTAGCATATCTGCTACGTAACAACGCCCTGTTAGCCAATAAGTTTGCAATACTTGCTTTCAATATTCTCACGTTGAAAGGTTTGACAATATATGCGTCTGCACCGATTGACATCCCGTCAAGAATGTTGTTTTCATCTCCCAAAGCTGTAAGCAGCAGTACCGGAATATGTGATGTCTCAATATCATTTTTTATAGCGACACATAGCTCATCGCCTCTCATCTCCGGCATCATGATATCTGAAAGAATAAGGTCGGGCCAGAATTCTTTTGCAATAATTAGTGCTTCCCGCCCATTTCCGCAAGCTTGTACGTGATACATCGAAGATAATGAACTGACCAGATAGGAACGCAATTCATCATTGTCTTCTACAATTAGAATACGTTGTGAGTTTGTTGTTTCTACGGTATTCACCGGTGTGGCAGAAATATTGGGAACCGTCAGTTCAGGAGTCTGTTCCAACGGTTTGGCTGGTGGAATCAAACCGGCATTCTGAAAATGCTTATTACTTTTCGGGAAAACAATCCTGACAGTAGTTCCTTGATGTTCTATACTTTCTACATTAATCTTACCACCATGAAGACGAACTAATTTTCCTACCAGCATTAGCCCGATGCCACTACCCGTAACTTTGGAATTAATAGCATTACTGGCTCGGAAATGGAGCTTGAACAACTTACTCTGCTCACTGGATGGAATTCCAATGCCCGTATCCTCAATTATTCCTTTCCAAGAATCATTACTTTCGGACACTGAAACACTTACTTTACCATTCTCCGGAGTGTATTTTAGTGAATTTGATAAAATGTTTTTTAGAATTGAATCCATTTTCTCCTTATCAAACCACACATTCAAATAACTGAAAGAACTCTCATAGGTGAAGTCAATATGTTTGATAGCAGCATAGGAAGAAAAAGTTTCATATACTTCGTGCATATAGGTGTTCAACTCATATTCGGAAACACACAATTCTGAAGAATACACATCCGCACGCTCAAAATTAATAAGATTGTTGGTTAACCGTAAAAGAGTCCCCACATTTCTTAATGCAGTATTTGCACGAATTATTCCGTTGGCGGATAAAGGTTCTTCATCCAGCAGTTCCTCTAAAGGAGCTTTAATCAGAGTTAGCGGAGTACGTATGTCATGAGCTGTATTAATGAAGAAACTCGTCTTTTCATCTGAAATTTTCTTTTGCTTTCTTAAATTCATAACCCGTAGAATAAAGATGAATCCCAAAATTACTAATAACACGTAACAAGTGATTGCCCACCAACTAGACCAAAAAGGGTGCGTAACGACAATTCTCATTGTACGCTCTTCAAAAACAATATCATGTTCTTCCCTTGAAATGGCACGTACATAAAGAGTATATTTTCCCGGTGGCAAATTGGTATAGCGAATCAGATTGGCCGTTCCCGGTTCGGTCCATTTTTCGAAGAAACCATCCAACTTCCATGCATAGAGAGCATTTCCCGGAGAATCATAGTTGATAGTGGAAACTCTAAATGAGAATGTATTCTGATTATATTTCAGCTCCAACACATCCGTATCATTGATACTTTTCTCCAATGGAGAATCTTCTTCTCCCGGATATACAGGCTGGTATGAAATATTCAAATCGCTGAATATCATCTTTGTATATACATAATCGGGGAACTTTACATTTTGGGGAAGTTCTATAGCTCCGTCCGTTCTACCAAATACAAAGTTCTTATTTTTACGTAATACTCCGGATGAAGCA
>ERZ780012.603-NODE-603-length-12886-cov-2.33357_pt1 | contig 12886 bp, 8 predicted proteins | sample MGYA00511869_ERZ780012 | MGnify/ENA primary metagenome ERZ780012 (study PRJEB29588, sample SAMEA2161608) | human gut metagenome | biome: human gut; feature: human-associated habitat; material: faeces | place: Denmark | collected 2008/2010 ... | reverse complement strand
AGCGTTCGGAGTAAGAGGCGCGAATGGTGTCATACTGATTACTACCCGTAGAGGTAAATCGGGAAAGACACAAATATCCGCCAGTACCAAGCTAGGATTGCAGCAACCCATTTCACTGGTAGAGCAGACAGGCAGTTACGAATTTGCACGGTTCTGGAACATGAAGCAGGAAATGGATCATGTCACCAATCCCAAACTTTACTTTACTCCGGAACAGATAGAGGCTTATCGTACAGGCTCCGACCCTATCATGTACCCTAACATGGATTGGAAGAAGTATATCTTCCATAATCTCTACCTCCAAAGCCAGAACAACGTCAACATTTCCGGTGGTAACGACAATGTACAGTATTTCGTATCGGTAGGTTATACGTATCAGAACGGACTACTGAAAGAACTTCCCGGACAGTTGTATGACAACAACTACCGCTACAACCGCTATAACTATCGTGCCAATATCGACGCGAACCTGACCAAGACCACTACCATGAAATTGGGTGTAGGCGGTGTGCTAGGCAAGATACAAGAACCACGCGACGTTCAGTCGGGTACAGGTAACGACCCGAATGCTTGGGTGATAGCGCAAATATGGTCACATCCTTTTGCCGGACCGGGGTTTATCAATGGAGTACGTACATTGGTTCCCGATGACCTGGTACCCTTAGGAGAAGTAATGCGCGATGGTATGTTCGTATTCTACGGAAAAGGATACAACCAAACGTATGACACGACGTTAAATATGGACTTGGACATCACACAGAAATTAGATTTCGTCACTCCGGGACTGAGCGTTTCCGTCAAAGGAGCCTACGACAATCAATTCAAGTTATATAAGGAACGTGCTGGAGGAGCCATAGAATCACAAACAGTATACTACCAATCATATTTCGACTCGAACGGGAATATGCCCCAGACCGATCCCGATTACGACAAGACACATATTTTCGTACCTTCCGGCAGCGATACTCCGCTGACCTATTCGGAAAGTAGCGGACGAGCACAAAACTGGTACCTCGAAGGACGTATCAACTATGATCGTATGTTCGGCGATCATAAAGTGTCCGGACTCATCCTGTACAACCAATCACGCAATTACTATCCGGACAGCTACACTTATCTGCCGCGCAACTATGTAGGACTGGTGGGACGTGCCACGTATGCCTATCAAAGCAAATACCTGCTCGATGTAAACGTAGGGTATAACGGCTCGGAAAACTTTGCTCCGGGTAGCACACGTTTCGGTATCTTCCCTTCTTTCTCAGCTGGCTGGATAGCCACTGCCGAGAAATTTATGGAAAACCAGAAAGTAGTGGATTACTTAAAGCTCAGAGCTTCCTGGGGACGTGTAGGTAACGACAAAGGCGTAAATTCCCGCTTTATGTACATGCCTGCCGTATGGGGTGGCTCAGGAAGTTAAAGTTTCGGTATTAATAATCCCATATCCCAATCGGCAGCCGCCATCTCAAGTATGGGTAATCCGGAAGTGACTTGGGAAACTGCGGAGAAACAAAACTACGGTATCGATCTTAAGTTCTTCAACAGCCGCCTGTCTGCAACTTTCGACTATTTTATCGAACACCGTACGGGGATTCTTATTTCTCCAGAATCTACTCCGAGCATTATCGCAACCTCTCTGCCTAACCTCAATATAGGTAAGGTAAACAATCACGGTTACGAAATCTCTTTGGGCTGGCGCGACAGGATAGGTAAGAATTTCGGTTATTACGTAGATGCCAACGTCTCCTTTGCCCGCAACAAGATCCTTTATATGGACGAAGTACCCAAGCAGTTCTCTTATATGAACCATACCGGCGGTTCTACGGGACGTTACAGCGGATTGTACAACTTTGTCCGTCTTTATCAGTACAGCGACTTTACTACCGGTGCCGATGGCGAGTTAGTTTTAAATCCGGAACTTCCGCAACCCTCCGTGAAGGTATATCCGGGCGATGCTATGTACGCTGACCTCAACGGTGATCATGTCGTAGACGGTAATGACAAATGTGTGACCGGCTTTGCCACCCGCCCGGAATATGTATTCGGCATGAACATGGGTTTCAACTGGAAAGGCTTTGACCTCTCCATGCAGTGGGTAGGCTCCAAGAACGTCAACAGAATGTACGAAATCGAATACCGTATCCCGTATACCAATGCAGGAAAGCGCGGTCTGCTAACCTACTTTTATGATGGTTGTTGGACAGAGGAGAACCAATTGGGTGCTGTCTATCCGCGTGCATCGGAAACTTCGGAAAGCTGGAATTCCGAGCCCTCTACTCTTTGGCTGGCAGATGCTTCTTATCTCCGCCTGAAAAGTCTGAGCCTCAGCTACACGCTCACCGGAAAAAAATTCTTGAAGAAACTGGGACTTACTTCACTCGGATTCAATTTCAGCGGTTATAACCTGCTGACTTTCTCACCGCTTAAATACCTTGACCCGGAAAGTAACCCTGACAACTATGGAGAGTATCCGCTGATTAAGGTGTACAGCTTTGGTTTAAATCTTAACTTCTAAAAGAACAACTTTATGAATAGTATATTAAAAGGATTCATGGCACTAGGATGCCTGCTAATGGCTTCTTCCTGCTCTGAAATCAGTTTCGGAGATAAATTTCTGGGCAATCAGCCTGAAAGTTCCGGAGCAACCACCAAAGAGATGTTTTCTTCGAGAATAAATGCCGAAAAGGTGCTGACAAAAGCATATACCGGATTACCTTACGGGCTGCCCACCACTTCCGACTGGAAGTTAGGTGTGAACATCCTCGAATCTCTCACTGACTTATGTTACAGTTTTCGAGACAACATCAACGACGGTCCTCTAAAACTTTATTATAACGGCGCACTCAGTCCCACCAACGTTCCCCGAAGTGCAGCCTACCGTTATGGAAGTAAAGCCGACTGGACTGCCATCCGCTACGCCTGGTGCTATATCGAGAATGTAAAAGATGTGCCCGATATGTCGGAAAGTGAAAAGAGCCAACGTATCGCTGAAGCGAAAACCGTTATAGCCCTTTGTTACTTCGAGATGCTTCGCTATGTAGGCGGCGTGACGTGGATAGACCACTATGTAGACGTCAACGAGGAGATGAACTTCCCCCGCATCACATTCGCCCAAACCGTGGAGAAGATTGTAGCTTTGCTCGACGAGGTCATCAACTCCAACTTAAAGTGGAAACAGGATGACGCGGATGACGGACGTATGACCAAGGCGGGAGCTATGGCACTGAAATTCAAAGTACTGCAATGGGCTGCCAGCCCCACTTTCAACTCTGACAAGAAATGGCATCCCCAAGCGGACGAATATACCTGCTACGGCAACTATAGCGCCCAGCGTTGGGAAGCTGCAAAGGCAGCAGGCGAGGCTTTCTTTGCGGAAGTGCAAAGACAAGGCGGATACTCGCTGATCCAGCCGGAGGAAGATACTCATCGGGCAAGACGTCTTGCCTACCGCCGGGCATACTATAATCGTGGCGGTACGGAAATACTGATCTCTACCCGTCATGGATATGATGTCAACACTATTTGGGAGTATATCGACAGCCGTCCTTGGGGGTATCTTCCTACATTAAACTATGTCGATATGTTCTCTTGGGCGGACGGAACCGATTTTCCGAAAGACTTCAACTGGCAGTCTCCTTCCCGTCAGCCTTTCTTTACCGTGGGTGATATGGAACCTACCCGTGACCCGCGCCTGTATGAAAATGTGGCTTGTCCGGGAGACACCTATTGCAATGGAACAGTCGCCCCTGTCCATCTCAATCATCCCAACTACAAAGCCGGTAGCGGATTCATGACCATGAAGTTCATCTTACAAGAGAACAGTGACCGTGAAGGGCCGATACAGTGGCCTCATACGCGTCTGCCGGAAATCATGCTGGGATATGCGGAAGTACTCAACGAAGTGAATAAACGTCCGAACGATGAAGCCTACAAGTTGGTGAACGATGTACGGAAGAGAGTAGGTCTCTCCGAACTTCCCAAGAACATGAATTACGATGAGTTTCTGGAAGCCGTACTGAGAGAAAGAGCACTGGAATTGGGATTCGAAGAGGTACGTTGGTTCGACCTTGTGCGCAGAGGTCGTGAAAACGATTTCAGAAAGCAACTGTACGGACTGCGGAGCAGAGGTAACGACCAACACAATCCCACAGCGTTCACTTTTGAGAAAGTAGAATTAAGCGACCGCTATTGGGTAGACAGTTGGGATACCAAATGGTATCTGGCTCCGATACCTCAAGACGAAATCAACAAGAGATATGGAATGACCCAAAATCCGGGTTGGTAAATTGATACGCAAACTAATATTCTATTGAACAATGAATAAAATAAACTATATATTAACCACTCTACTCCTGGGAGGTGCGGTAGTTCTGAACGCGCAGACACCAGCAACGGTATCGGATATGCAGCTGGCTGACACCTTGAGCGTAGGATACCGTATAAACGTATCTTCCCAGACCAGTAGTTATTCTGTCAACGGAGTCAATGCTTCTGCATTCGAAAAATCTCCACATATAGACATCAGCAAAGCACTATATGGGAAAGTAGCCGGTCTGAACGTATATCAAGGCGCAGGCTCGTCAGCCGACAACGTTTCTTCTCTCTCCATACACGGTCATGCTCCGTTAGTGTTGATCGACGGTTTTCCTCGCGACATCACCGATATTAGTTCTATGGAGATCGAATCGTGCTACGTACTGAAAGACGCCGCTGCTGCTGCCCTCTATGGTATGCGCGGTGCTAACGGTGTAATATTGATTACGACCAAACGCGGCACAAGCAATGGACTAAAAGTAAAGGTAGACTATAACTTCGGCGTTAACACCCAGTTCCGCTCTCCTGACTTTGCAGACGCCTATACGTATGCGAACACTCTCAATACCGCACTGAGTGGAGACGGTCTGTCCGCACGCTACAATATCCGGGAATTGGAGGCTTTCCGTACAGGTATTTACCCATACGACTATCCGAACGTAGACTGGTGGGAAGAAACGTTGAACAAAACCGGATTTACACATAACCTAAAAATGGCTTTCAGCGGAGGTGGCGAAAAGTTCCGTTTCTATACCGTAGTAGATTACTATCGTGACCGTTCGATGCTGAAGAAAAATACGGAAGACACACGTTACGACACCACGCCCACAGATACACGCTTAACTGTGCGTACCAATCTGGACGTGAACGTGACTAAAAGTACTTATCTGAAACTCGGAATCGCCGGAAAACTGAAAGAACTTCGGGGAACCCGTTACGGGCGTAACGCTATCTTCAATGACATTTACGGCATTCCTTCGGCCGCATTCCCCATCCGTCATGAAAACGGCATCTTTGGAGGAGGTTCAGTCTATGGAGACAAGAACCCGGTTGCCTTACTGAAACATTACGGACATATCCGTAATGTATACGGAAGCCTGCTCGCCGACTTGAGCGTCCGCCAAAAACTGGACATGCTGACCAAGGGATTGGCAGTCGAGGCGGCTATTTCTTTCGATAACATCGGAGGAATGTATGAAACCAGCAGCAAAAGTTACCGTTATATGAACAGCGGAGCCAGTATTTCCGACGATGGCACATTGATAACCACTCCTACTATTTGGGGCACAGACTCCGAAACCTTGGGACACAGCCAGCCTTTTGAAAACCTGTTGTTCAGACAAGAGCGGCCTATAGCCGTACCTTTGACAAACACCGGGTAGGAGGAGCATTGATTTACGACATGCAGTCAGTAAATAGAAACGGCAGAAACAATTCACAAAAAAATCTGTCAGTTTTAATGAATGCTACCTATACTTACGACGACCGTTATACCCTTAATGCCGTATTCAACCGTTCCGGTTCGGCATATTTGCCGGATGGAGACAAATTCGCGAACTATCCTGCCATATCTGCCGCCTGGATCGTATCCAACGAAGCATTCATGGAGAAAATAACTCCGATTAATATCTTCAAGATTCGTGCCTCCTATGGTCTTTCCGGTTGGGATGGAAACTTGAGCCACGAATTATGGCGCCAGTCATACGGTTATGCTGCAGGTTACAACTTCGGCGAAAACGCCGGAAGCGTTTCAGGAGGTAGCGAAGGTAACTTGCCGGTAGTCGGATTGGTAGCGGAGAAATCCCAAAAAGCGACTTTCGGATTTGATCTTTCCGCTCTCAACAACCGGTTAAATGCTACTGTGGAAGGTTTCTACGAGAAACGTTCGGATATACTTGTGTCCGGCGCCAATTCCACGTCCGGCATCATCGGTGTCACGGTGGGGCAAGTAAACGAAGGAATCTATAAATACAGAGGATTTGATGCCTCTTTGAACTGGAATGACAAAGCCGGTGATTTCCATTACAGTATCGGAGCAACCATGTCGTACTTGAACTCGGAAGTAGTCAATGTAAACCAAGCCTATCAAGAGTATGACTACTTGTACACCAAAGGCAACCGTGTGGGACAGATGTACGGTCTGGAAGCAATAGGATTCTTCAACAGTCAGCAGGAAATCAACAACAGCCCGCAGCAAACATTCTCAGGCATCGCTCCCGGTGACGTGAAGTATAAAGACCAAAACGGTGATAACCGCATTGATGAAAAAGATGTGGTAAAAATGTTCGGTTCCTCACTACCACGTTTCTACTTCGGATTCAATCTGAATTTCTCCTATAAAAGATTCGAACTCTCTGCCGACTTCCAAGGAATGACCGGTGTAACAGTCTCTCTACTTGACAGCCCGCTTTACCGACCGCTTGTGGACAACGGAAACATCTCGAACACGTTCCTGAACGAGGAAGTTTACTGGACACCGGAGAACAAAGCCAAAGCTACTATGCCGAGACTGACTACACAGGAAAACCAGAACAACTACCGTGCCAGTTCATTGTGGTATCGTGACGGTTCGTTCCTGAAATTACGGAACCTGCTGGTAGCTTATACATTTCCGAAATCTCAGACCCGTTTTGCCGATTTACAAGTATTCGTGCAAGGCACTAACTTGTTCTCGCTAGATAACATCCATTTTGCCGATCCCGAACAACTTGGTATCGCTTATCCGTCTGCAAGGAGCTATTGGGCGGGTGTGAAACTTAATTTTTAATGTAAAGTAAATGAACATTATGAGAACCAAATACATCATCTTAACCGTTTTGTCTTCGTTGAGCCTTGCTTCGTGCAATTATCTCGATTTTGATGAAACAAACGGTTTGAAGACAAAAGAAGACATGTATAAGTACTTCGGTACAAGCAAAGATATGCTGTCCCACGTATACTCATATATGCCGCAAGGATATGCGTATTTCGCAACTGAAGGAATCTTTTCCGAAGAGAGTTATTCCATGCGTGACTGTGCCTCAGACGACGGTGAGTTCGGAGCTTACGCCGCCAACATCCAAAACGCGAACAACGGCAATTGGTCACCCATCAAAACGTATGATGACGCTTGGACGCTCTATCGTGGCATCCGTGCCGCCAATAGTTTTCTTACAGAGATTGCACAAGTGGACTTCTCGCGTTATGAACACGACGGACAATATCAGAATTGGATGAAGCAATTGAAATACTTCCCTTACGAGGCCAGAGTGCTGCGCGCACACTACTTTTTTGAGCTGGCACGCCGCTATGGTGATATCGCCATGCCATTGGAAGTGCTTACAGAAGAAGAAGCGAACACTATTGGTAAAACACCATTTGCCGAGGTGATTAATTTTATTGTCAACGAATGTAACGAGGCTGCTAATAACTTACCGGATGATTATGTAAACGAACCGGGAGCGGAGATAGGCAGAGTAACCAGAGGTTTTGCAATGGCGGTGGAAATCAAAAGCATTATTATATGCAGCCAGCCGCTTACATAATCCTTCTATGGATACCGAATTATGGAAGCAATCCGCCAAAGCTGCATTGGACATCATGAATACAGGACTTTACTCCCTTGACGGTCAAGAGAGTGCCAACAACTTCGCATCAAAAGAAGTGGTACTGATGAGACTCAATGCTGAAGCTACAAACTTCGAGAGATATAATTTTCCTCTTCGTTTCACTTACGGGGCACGCACTTCCATGATTGCTTACGGCAACTTCCCGTCACAAAATCTGGTGGACGCCTTTGAAACCGCCAACGGTTATAGAGTGACACTGGAAAATACCGGTTGGGTTTGCGATGACCCCGATTTCAATCCGCAAGCTCCTTATGAAAACCGTGACAAACGATTCTATCGCACAATTCTCGCCAATGGCATGACATTTAAAGAGAGTACGGTAGAAACGTTCAAAGGAGGTGTCGATGATGGTATTGTGTCAGAAGGAGGTTCGCCCACCGGTTATTTTCTGCGCCGGTACATTCAGGAAGGTACCAGTTTTGAACCGGGCAGGGAATCAGCCAACAAGCACTATTGGGCAATTTACCGTTATGCGGAAACCTTGCTCACCTATGCAGAATCCATGGTTAACGCTTTCAATGATGTCGACTACACTGATGAGACTTATGTGTATTCAGCATTGTGGGCTATCAACGAAGTAAGAAAGAATGCCGACATGCCGCTACTTACTTCTATGGGAAAAGAAGAATTCTTGGAACGTCTGTACAATGAATGGCGCGTAGAATTTGCCTTCGAAGATCACCGTTTTTGGGATGTACGCAGGTGGAAAATAGCTGATACTACCCAGCGCGAACTGTACGGAGTGAAGATTGAAAAACAACAGAACGGCACACTGAGTTTTTATAAAAACCTTTATGAAAGCCGCACATGGAGAGACTGCATGTATCTCTATCCTATACCTCAGAGCGAGCTGTACAAAAATACAAACTTAAATCCTCAAAATGCAGGATGGTAATTTATTGTCTAATCTAATAGTAAATATGATATATGAAAAAGTTATATAACAACACATTATTGCAACTGATTCTTGCATTGTGCACATTCAGTTTCGTAGCATGTCAGGAGTTCGATATCGACTCACAGCCGGAAGGACCCCTCAACATCCAGATAGATGCACTGGAGGCTTATACCGCTTTGGCAACTTCTCCCAGCAACATCGTTTTTAATATCAGTTCAAACACCCCTTGGACAATCGAGAGTAATCAACAGTGGTGCAAACCCACTCCCACTATGAGTGCAGCAAGTTCACTGGTTTCGGAGATTGTAGTAACTCTCGAAAATAATGTGGGAAAACAAATGCGTACAGCTCAACTGTTCATCAAGGCTGAAGGCATTGAGGGAACTAAGGTAGTAACTATCGAACAAGCTTCTAAAGAAGACTTGGTAGTAATTCGTCCTACGGATATCGTTCCTACCGAAGGAGGCATGGTTTCATTTAATATCATTTCCAATAAACCGTGGGAAATCATTACTACGACTCAGTTCCTTGAGAATATCGATAAAACATCCGGTACGGGAAATGAACGGTGAGAAAGAGAACATTACAATTACTGTCCCCCAAAATACAGGAGCAATAAGAAGTGCGGAAATCACCGTGAAAACGGCTTTTCAGGAGGAGACATTCACTATTACCCAAGATGGTATTGTGATTGAAACCAAGAATGAAGAAGATGCTGTTAACACAATGAGCGGAGAAGGTGGAGAGAAAACAATAGAAATCAACTCTAGTGTAGAATGGAAAATAGAAATTCCGACTGAATACAAAGAATGGCTGAGTGCAGAAGCAGACGGCAATCGGTTAAAACTGTCTACTACGTTTAATAATTTATTCGTTCCGCGTACCGGACACATCTTACTGTATCCTAAAATGAATGTTCCGGGATTTGAAGGCGTGCCTATTGAAGTGACACAACCCAGAAATATGTCTCTAAACAGAGGAGAGGAGACCGTAGATCCGGTGACAGGATATACTACTATCCAAAGTAAAGGCGCAGCCAGATTTGTATCCAATTTTGGATTCAGAAAAGGAAAAGTTGCTTGGGAGTTTGACAAAGTGGATATACCGGACAGTAATGGAGCAATCGAACTTAACGGAGATACATGGACTTGGGGAGATGGCTCCGGTTATATCAAAGCCTGGTTGAGACCGGAAAGTTCAGAGATGACTTCAAACATTGATGCATGGGACGGAGCTTACTTTAAACTACAAAACTTTAATATAAACATCAATGACGTTAAATCTATTGCCATTGAAGCCAAAGACGATCCGGAAAATGAAGGCAAAATATGTCTAATACTTTACGTCAACGAACAAGAGGTAGCACGGATGAAAAATAAGACGGACATTTATGCGGTCAATCCGAATTTCCGTGGACAACAGTTCTACTTCGGATTTGAAAGTGAAACAGACCAGATTTGTACAATGACATTCAAATCTATCAACTTTGAGTCTTATGAATAATACTAAAAACATAAAGTGAATATGAAATCAATTATACATAAAGCAATATACTGGGCTTTACCGCTTTTGACATTGCCTACAACTGGTTTACTGTTGCAGAGCTGCGAAGAGGACAAAGCAGAGAAGTGGGTCGACTTGCGTTATAGAGTAGAAGACTCTTACGTGATCCAAGCCTCCAACCCGGAGCCTTTCTCTTTCGAAGTCAAGTCTACTGACTCATGGGAAGTCTTCGGAAAATATGACTGGTATACCCTTTCACCCTCAACGGGTGAAGCTGGTAAGACCTATACTGTAACTGTTGCCTGCAAAGAGAATACCGCACTGGACGACCGTATAGATACCATTCACATCAAGAGTGACTATTGGACAGGCAAACGCTTTGTACTCACTCAGAAAGGTACTGCCTATCTGAATGTAGAGGACGTAGAGATGATTAACCAAGAAGGCGATGCTATGACATTCAATGTGCTCAGTAACCAGAAGTGGAGTGCTAAGGTGACAGAAGGTGACATCTGGCTTTCTATCCGAGGTAACGACGGGAAGATTGAAGGCGAGCAAAACGGACAGATTACAGTAGAGGCTACCCCCAACACAGGTGAAATGAGAACGGGTGTAGTAACCATTTACGACCGCCACGGAAAAGTTGCCATGGAAGTGAAATGCACACAAGACGGCGTGCTGCTGACACCGGAAACACCAGTGAACGGTAAGTGGTTTGCCATCTATGAGCAAGAGCAGGAGCTCAAAATCTCCATAAAATCCAATGCAGAATGGACTGTTTATAAAGAGAATGAACTGGACGATACATGGTACGATTTCGAGAAAACTTCTTTCTCCGGTTCTGAAGAACTGGTAATCAAAGTATCCGAACATACGGGGTCCAGCGTTCGTACGGGAACAATCATACTGCCAACCAAAGCCGCCGAAGGCGCTACACCGCTGACCAAGACCGTGAAGTTCAAGCAGGCCAATCCCAAACGTCCTGAGGTACACAACATGGATGTTACGTTAGGTACTCAATATGGTCCCGGCAGCTTGATGCCCGGACGTTACAACTTCTACTTCGAACCTTTCAATGCCAACTTCGAACTCTTCTTTATGTGGGGAGATGTGGAACTTCGTTTCCATGTCAGTGACAATATAACCCTCCTAAGTACGAGACCTTGGTGTAGTGATGTGTTCGATGATAGATCTGATTGCCGCCACACTGTAGATTCCAGTCAACCCAATGTACTGTCGTTTGAACTCCAAGAGAGCGTAACACCTACCGGCAGCTGGCTCTACACCGAATGGATACTGAACAATAAGATAATCGCCAAAGCAACCAGCGATGGTGTGAGCGATGCAGACGGAACAGGCGACACGTGGAAAGTGCCATTCTCGCAACTTAGCTCCGGCGGAACTTTCCTTGTCAGAGCAACAAGCGGCAGTCTCGTATTTACTAAATGGGAATATGTGGCTCCGTTAAACTGGGGAGACTGATTCTTTAGTCAAAAAGTGCTTGCCCGCTTGCCAACAACAATTCGGGTAAGTGCTTATTAAACTCATAATACATAAAACCAAAAGAGTATGATGAAAAAAAAATTATTATTTATATTGAGCCTGACATTCATCGGTATTTCCTGTTTTGCTTGTCTGGACGATGAAACGAAGTACGTCACTCAAAAAAAGACTAACTATCCGCTTACAGCTTTTGCCGTAGCAGTGAATAATGTACAAACGGGTACTACCTCCTATTATCACGGAAAGATAGACCAGACCACCCACAAGATAGAAATCGGAACCATCGAAAATGCGAATGTCATCACCGGCGTGGATTATACATTGATGGACGGAGCGAGCATTTCACCAGACCCCGCTACCTTTATACAAAACTGGCAGAAAGAGCAAAAGGTGACTGTCCCCACCGCGAACAATCAGTCGACTACTTATACCATCGTACTACCGAAGTATGACGAAACGTTGAAAGACATTATCTTTATAGACGATTTCAACGTAAATGGCATTCCCAACCCCAACAGCTGGGTACTCTGTCAAAAATCAACATCAGACTGGTGCGACGAGATGTCCGAAAGCTACGACCAAGCATATGTAGAAGATGGCAAACTGATACTAAAGGCAGAAAAAATAGGTAATGAATATCGTGCCGGCGGTATCGAGTCAATAGGTAAGGTAGACTTCACCTTCGGGCGTGTTGAAGTCAGAGCGAGAATCCCCAGACATCCTGACGGAGCCTTTCCTGCTATCTGGCTGATGCCTCAAAAGTCTGCTCCCTTATACAGTAGTTGGCCGAATGGCGGTGAGATTGACATAATGGAGCATATCCGGCAAGAAGATGTGATTTATCAGACAGTGCATACCCACTATACCTACGACTTGAACATCAAAGAACCTATCAACTCGACATCGGTAACATGCAACTACGAGGACTGGAATATCTATGCCGTAGAATGGACAGAAGATAAAATAACGTTCTTTGTCAATGACCAGAAGACTTTCTCTTATAAGAACCTCAAGCTGGCAAATGAAGAAGAAATGAAACAATGGCCGTTCCCCAAAGATTCTT
>ERZ780012.591-NODE-591-length-12989-cov-9.63321_pt1 | contig 12989 bp, 15 predicted proteins | sample MGYA00511869_ERZ780012 | MGnify/ENA primary metagenome ERZ780012 (study PRJEB29588, sample SAMEA2161608) | human gut metagenome | biome: human gut; feature: human-associated habitat; material: faeces | place: Denmark | collected 2008/2010 ... | reverse complement strand
GAAGTGAGCACACTATTAAGGCGCACCATAAGCTACCATGATTATGGAGAGGACTTTTATCACGCATTCCTGAGTGGTATTTTCGCTGGTGCTGGATATCAGGTGGATTCAAACAAGGAACATGGAGAAGGTCGAAGTGATGTCGTTGTCTGTGATACCATCAATGGTCGGGTGGCTATTTTTGAAGCGAAACGTGCGATGACATTAGGTGATTTGGAATCTGCGTGCGACAAGGCGCTGCGGCAAATTGACCAAAGAATGTACGCTAAAGATTTTGAAGATGAGTATGACAGTGACCACATTCATTGCTATGGCATTGCGTTCTATAAAAAACGCTGCTTCGTAAAGAAAAAGGATTGAGTATTTTCAGCCCGTCAGCATACTGTGAATAACACGGTGTGCTGGCGGGCTCTTTGGCATTTCAGGATGAGTTTCTACCTATCATAATAAGTACATTCTGCGGTGGGGACTCAAAGAACGTGTCTCTGAAAATGCAGCGCTTATTTCTTGAACAGGCAATCGGTGAGATTGTGATGAAATCCACCGTGGCATTGTCGAACTTTCCAATTAGTGCATCATGGCTGCAGCGAAGAAGTTGTTTGACAAGTGGCATGAGAAAAATATCGCCGGCTATTCCGTCCGATTGACTTGCTATTTCCAGAGATAGATGGTAAAATCAAAGTACACTGAGGTTCAATATCCTTTTGAGGGTTATGCGCAAGAGCAGCCTCGGTAGTAATGCTTCGGAAGGGAGTAGGTAGCATGGCTTTTTTGAACATTCCGAAGGGAAAATCCGAATTTGAAAAGATCCGTAGAGAAGGTCTATACTATGTCGATAAGACAGGGCTGATTGGTGAAATACTCAAGTCGTCCGGTACGCAAGTTACATTAATAACTCGCCCGCGCCGCTTTGGAAAGACGTTAGGAATGAGTACGCTTGAGTGCTTCTTAGACATTCAAAAAGATAGCAAAAGTTTGTTTGAAGGACTGGAAATTTCAAAGCAAAAGGATATTTGCGATGCGTGGATGAACCAGTGGCCTGTGATGAGTTTGAGTCTTAAAGCAGTTGAGGGAAACGATTTTTCAACTGCGTATGAGCAGTTTGTTTATGAAATTGGAGAACTTTATAAGAAACATGAATATCTGATGCAAAGCTCGGTGCTGAACGAAGAAGAAAAGAAGCTGTTTTGGAACATTGCGTATAAGCACGCGGGAAAGGTTGAAGTGATGCGTTCACTTCAAATTCTCTCAGAGTTTCTGAACAGACACTATCATAAAAATGTAATTCTTCTCATTGATGAGTATGATGTTCCTATGGCGAAAGCAACCAGCAACGGCTACTACAAAGAAATGCTTGAAATCATGAAGGGATTTATGCAGGCATTAAAGGATAATCCGTATCTTCAACTTGCCGTGGTTACTGGATGCCTGAAAATTGCAAAGGAGAGCATTTTTACAGGCACAAACAATTTCGTCTCGAACACAATTACTTCGTCTCACCTTAACGAATACTATGGATTTGTTCAAAGCGAAGTGGATAAAATCCTTGAAGATGCAGGCATCAAGGGGAAGAAAGAAGTCATAAAGAAATGGTATGATGGTTATCATTTCGGTGATGCTGATGTCTATTGCCCTTGGGATGTGATGTGCTATATTGATGATTTGCAGAAAAATTCCAATGCAGAACCAGATGAGTACTGGAAAGATACGAGTGACAACGCAATCATTCGCTCGTTCATTGATTATGCCGGCACAAGCATTACAAAGAAAATGGAAACGCTGATGAGCGGCGGATATATCGTACAGAGAGTGGATGAAAATCTGACGTATGACTATTTGCACTCATCTGAGGAAAATCTATGGAGCATGATGTACCTGACGGGCTATTTGACACGGGTCAGAGATGGTGAAATCAATGAAGCTCTTCCGGATAACATGGTGGCGCTGAAAATTCCGAATTTGGAAATCAAACAGATTTTTGAAACAGAGGTCGCTGAATGGTTTGAGGAAAGTGCTTCTAAATGGAATAAGAATGCACTTTTTGAAGCCGTGTGGCGTGGCGACTGCGAAAGCATCACAAGGGAAGTGAGCACACTATTAAGGCGCACCATAAGCTACCATGATTATGGAGAGGACTTTTATCACGCATTCCTGAGTGGTATTTTCGCTGGTGCTGGATATCAGGTGGATTCAAACAAGGAACATGGAGAAGGTCGAAGTGATGTCGTTGTCTGTGATACCATCAATGGTCGGGTGGCTATTTTTGAAGCGAAACGTGCGATGACATTAGGTGATTTGGAATCTGCGTGCGACAAGGCGCTGCGGCAAATTGACCAAAGAATGTACGCTAAAGATTTTGAAGATGAGTATGACAGTGACCACATTCATTGCTATGGCATTGCGTTCTATAAAAAACGCTGCTTCGTAAAGAAAAAGGATTGAGTATTTTCAGCCCGTCAGCATACTGTGAATAACACGGTGTGCTGGCGGGCTCTTTGGCATTTCAGGATGAGTTTCTACCTATCATAATAAGTACATTCTGCGGTGGGGACTCAAAGAACGTGTCTCTGAAAATGCAGTGATTATTCGTTGAGAAGCCAATCAATGAGGTTCTCGGATTTGATGCCGTCATAGGAAGTATCAAGTCCCGGCTCAAGAGATAACACGATTTTTTCGTAGTTATCACGAATGCTTTGCAGCGGTGCGAGTTCACGCTTGCGCACGTCCTCGCTCATCATGGACTCCGTTACCTGAATATACTTTTTTTCGTCAGCTGTCGTTGCGATGAAATCCACCTCGCCATTGCCGATTTTGCCGATTGCTACATCATAGCCACGGCGAAGAAGCTCAAAGTAAACGACATTCTCGATGGCGTGACCGCTGTCGCGATTGCGGAAACCCAGTAAATAATTGCGAAGTCCGATGTCAACGATATAGTATTTTCCGAGCGTGCGGAGGTAGGCTTTGCCCTTGATGTCAAAGCGTTTGATTTCATAGAAGAAGTAGCTCTCCAACAGCGCATTCACATAGGCTTGTACAGTATGTGCGCTGGGAGTACCCTTGCGTTTACCATCGTCCAAAAGCCCTTCGTTTACCAGTGTATTACCGATGGAGGCAATAGAAACGCTGGAGCCGATATTATCTGCAAGGAACAGGATAATCTTGCGAAGCAGCGCAGGGTCTGTGATTTGCTTTTGCCCTCTGCGAGTTTCTCGCTCCAGAATATCGCGGATTACGACTGTGGAATAGATGCCATCAAGAAGTGCCAGCACCTTTTCCTGCTCCAGACCAACATCAGCGATGCCAGGCATCCCGCCGAAGCGCATATAGGCAGCGAAAACCTCTCGCAACTCATAGCGTTCATTGTTTTTATCGAATACCTGTTTGCGAAGCCCGCCAAGCGCACTTTGCGTTTCACGAACATCAAAACCATGAAAATCGAGAAATTCGCGGAAAGAGAGCGGCAGCATTTTGATTTCTACGCACCGTCCGGAGAGATAGGTGGCATACTCCGAAGAAAGAAGATAGGCATTCGACCCGGTAACATAGATATCGCAATCAAAGTCCACACGGAAAGCGTTTACTGCATCTTCCCATGCTTTGATTCGCTGCAGCTCGTCAAAGAAAAGGTACATCCTCTTTCCGGCGATGATGCGCTCTTTCACATATCGGTAGACATCGTCAGCACTCATCTTATGAAAATCAAAGGACTCAAAATTCATCTCGATAATCTGCTCCGGCAGAACACCGGTATCCTTCAAATGCTGAACCATCAACTTTAACAGACTGGACTTACCGCAGCGGCGAATACCGGTAATAACCTTGACTGGTTCCGTATCCTGAAAGCCAATCAGCTTATTCAAATAGCTGTCGCGCCGTCTAAGTTCATGAGAATCTATCATGTGGTACACCTCCTGTATCATTAGTATAGCACAAATCGGCGAAAAAATAAAGTAAATGCACTGCAATGCAAAAACTTTTAACATTCGACCGACTTTGCAGCGCTAATCAATAACAGTCTGTGGATACTATGCGCAGCGCGGTATGCTGGGGTTCATTTGCGTTAGTCAGAATACAAAGATTCGCGGCGATTCTTATTTGAAAATGGTATCGGCTGATTTCTATTGGGAATATGATTGCGTGAAAACACAAAAAAATTCCGATTTCGGAATACTATATTGACTTCGAGAATATTCTGTTCTATAATAGAGATACTTCTTGCAGGAGGTGTATTCAGTGGTAGAGCGAAAAGAGTATCTTGACGAGCTGATTGGCTGGAAGGACGAACAAGTTATCAAGGTTGTGACCGGCATTCGCCGCTGCGGAAAATCCACATTGCTGGCGCAGTATCAAACTTGGCTCAAAGAGAATGGCATTGCAGATGCGCAGATTGTTTCGATAAACTTCGAGGAACTGGAGTATGAGGAACTGCTGGATTACAAAAAGCTGTACGCATATCTGAAAGAACGGCTGATTCCTGAAAAAAACACCTACATCTTTCTTGACGAAATTCAAAAGGTTGCTGACTTTGAAAAGGTTGTGGATAGTCTGTATGTGAAGCCCAATGTGGATATTTACATCACCGGCTCTAATGCGTACATGCTTTCTGGCAACCTTGCCACGCTTCTGACAGGGCGCTATGTGGAGATTAAGATGCTCCCGCTTTCGCTGAAAGAATTTCTGACGATTACAGGGATGGACGAGGAGCGCGGATTTGCGGAGTACTTGAAATGCGGCGGACTGCCTTACGTCGCTCGGATGGGGCGCACGACAGCAAAAGTAGAAACCTATTTGGAGGGCATCTACAATACCGTTATCGTGAAAGACATCGAAGATAGGCAGGTGCGGCGCGAAAGCGAGCCGAGCAAGCGGAAAATCACAGACATTGCCCTGCTGAAATCAATTGCCAAATACCTTGCAAGCGTGGTGGGCAGCCCTGTTTCCATTCGCAGCATTACCGACTACCTGATTTCTTCCGGCAGAAAAGTTTCTCCGAATACGGTGGATGATTATGTGGATGCGCTGACAGAATCATTCATATTTTATCCTGCTGAGCGCTTCGACATTGTGGGAAAACAGCTTCTGAAGGTCAACAAAAAGTTCTACATTGTTGATCTCGGCTTGAGAAACCACATTCTCCCCCGCAGAAATTACGATTTCGGCTTCACGCTTGAAAATGTAGTCTATTTTGAGCTTTTGCGACGGGGCTATCAGGTGATGATTGGCAAGCTCGGAAGCACGGAAGTTGATTTTGTGGCGGAGAAGCATGGCGAATACAGCTACTATCAGGTAACAGCTGATATGATGGCACAGGAGACGTTTGACCGCGAAATGCGTCCATTGACACAAATCCGCGATAATTACGAAAAAGTAGTCCTTACATCAGAACGCCTGACAGTAGGAAACTATAATGGCATTCGCGTAAAGAACCTTACAGACTGGCTTCTTGGAAAAGATAGCTGACATCATAAATATACCCTATCGGTGATAAAATGCATGTCGAATGCAGAATTATACCCGATAGGGCCTTTTTTCTTTATGCAAATACAGCGGCACGTTCTATCAGCAGTGCAATGCAGGCTTGCCGAATATCATCGGGAATTTCAGCATGTTCGGCAATAGAAATCAGCACGTCAACCTTTTTAATCAAATTTCCAATCATCTTTTCAGCAGCAGCGGACGACAAGTGGCAGGCTGCTGCTAACGCAAAGAAATCCTTCTTGCGCAAGTTACTCTTTTTGCCGTTCAACGCCAAAGCGGTTTCCTCTGTGTCATTTGATACGATGTTTACAGGAAGCATATCATACGCGGGAGACAACATAAATTCCTGTGAGCCGGGGGCAGTTTCAAGCAATGAAAAGTTTTTCAAATGCATATCGGAATTTCCCACCAGAAAAGAAAAAACAATGCGAATAAAGAATTCTGCCATATCTAACCCCTTTTGTGAAGACCATCGGTCAATGACTTTGGCACATCGTTCATAGGAACTTTGATACTTGTCATTTGTCAACCGATAGGTTAATTGACAGAAATCCTCCATAGCTAACAGTCGAATTGATTGATCTGGCAGCACCATGCGGTCAACACGCTTCGTAATATAAGCATATGTACCATCTGATTGGATGAGTCCATGCGGTACTGTGGTGATGCCTGCTGCATCGGCCATACACATAATCATTTGCTCTGCTTCTGGCAAGGCACGATACTCATTCGTCTGCGGCTTTAGAATATATCCGGATGGATAACCAACTAAAGTTAGGCGAGCTTTCTCTTCTTTGGACAGGTGCAGCGACAATTTTTTTTGCACACCCGGTACAGTGTAGCCCTTACTGATTGTTTCATTTGCAATCCATTCTAATGCTTCGTTTGAAATGGTAATTTCAGGTAATCTGGCAGTTCCAAAGAAATGTTTGATGCAGGAGTGATGCCAGCCGCAGGAGGCAGCTCCTTTATTCTTGATGGGCTTTCCACAGCAAAGGCAGATCATTTGCGCACCTCCTGAATGGTTACATTGCCAATCGTATCACGACATGCGACAAGCAGCAAACCAAAACGGTCTTTTCGATTAAGTTTCCAGTTGCGCGTGACAACATTTAGCAGCCACCCTTCTGGAATGAGACCGTCGAAGAAAGAAAATAGTGTGCTGGAGTCATAAGGCTCATCACGCAGCGGAAGAGTCAGCGAAACTGCTCTCGGATTCTCGCTGCTTAGATAATCTGCATCATAGGCAAAGCGGTAGCCATCTTCTGTCTCAGAAAGTGTGCCAGCATAGCAATCTTCGACATAAACAAATCCTGTTCTAAATGCGTCCATCAGTCTGTTTCCTTTCTGCCGGGGACGGCTTCCATACCAAACATAGCAAGTGCTATATTTACTTTGTCCATGCGGACAGTAGGTTTTCCCTGCTCTAATTCACGGACAAAGCGAAGTCCAAGACCAGAACGAACAGCAAATTCTTCTTGCGTGAGTCCTGCAGCCTTGCGGCTTTCGCGGACAAACTGGGCAATCTTGTTCACGATAAACACCTCCAAAGGCTTAAATCATCACTCTATTTTATACCCAATCGGGGCGAAAGTCAATAAGGAAGGTAAAATTATACCCGATAGGAATTGCATGAATTCGTGACGGATAGAGAAGAAAGACAAGCCATGTCTAAAAACGCGGATGCACACGCTGCAAAAGTGTGATAGAATCATACCGTCGAAAGATACAGAGAGGCTCCCGCGCACGGCGCGAGGGGTTTTTTTCGTACCCTTCGATAGAAAAAATGTGCGCAAAAGGAGCGCACAGAAAAGAAAGGAAACATATGAGTAACCAAGAAAACAATCAGAAACAGATTCAGTTCCCGGCTCAGCAGGAACTGAAACACCTCCGCACCCGATGCGGCAAGGTGTACGCGCTGGGCAACAACCGATTCCGCGCAGTGGTGCAGACCACGCCGGTTCATGAGTACGATGCGGCGACGCACCAGTGGGTGGAACTTTCCGCCGAAAAGCGCCAGCAGATGGCGGCGCAGGCACACAGCCCGATTGCGACGTTCGCGGACAGCGCGAATAGCGCGGAAAACGCCGCAGGTATCCTCGATACCTACGTCAAGGAAGGTTCGACGCAGAACTTCTCGCACGACGAACGTCTGTGGATCAGCAACACGAATTACTACGGCAACCGCCTGACTTATCTGAAAGTCGTGGACTTGCCGCGTCTGGGCGCGAACCACTTCATCACGTCCGCGAAACTGTGCGTTCGCAACGTCTACGCGCCGACGGCGGACACCGCCATCATGTGCACGGAAGTGCTGGAGGACTGGAATCCGGAGACGATCACCTATGACCACCAGCCGGATGTCAGCGGCGTATATCAGGACTACTGCCGGGTGCTGAAAAATCAGTATTCGTGGAAGGAGTTCGATGTCACCAATCTTGCGCGCAAGTGGTATTTGGGCGACAATCACGGCGTTCAGCTGAGCGCGCCCAAAAGCGAAAGCAGCTTTTCGCAGCTGCATTCGAGCGAAACGGCGAATCAGCCGTACTTCGTGCTGGAATACGCGAGCCTTGCGGGCTTGGAGAGCTATCTGACTTACGACCATCAGTCTGCTGGGTTGGCGGGGACTGGCAGCGTCAGCCTTGTCAATGGCAACCTGATTTTCTCCCATGCGGATACCGCGATGAATGGCAATCGTCTGCCCGTCTCGATTACGCACTATTACAATTCTTGCGACAGCGACAAAGACGAGTTCGGCATGGGCTACGGCTGGCGGACTTCGCTGCATCAGACGCTGCACAAGGTGCTGTACAACGGCGAAGTGGAGTTCGTGTATACGGATGGCGACGGTACGGAACACTTCTTTAAGAAGAATGAGAGTGACCAAAAGAAGTATTCTGACTAGTCCGGATTGTCTCTGACGTTGGAAATCGGGGATGAGAATATCACGATTACCGACAAGGGCGACAACGTGATGACGTTCCCGCTGGTGAGCGAGACGCCGACGGAGGATGCGCCGGCACAATCACGACAGTTACAAAAAAGCCCGTCAGTAGACTGCAACGTTTACAGTCGACTAACGGGCAAAGCTCATTTTACGCCATATGGGCATCCGCTCTTTTGCGGGGCGGATTGACCCTCTTGAATTTAACCGCTTGTTCCGGCGTGGTTGCAGGGCAATCCGCATCAAACGTAATTGGCATTTTTTTTGCGGCTTCCAACTCTGCCAGTTCCTCTTTGGTGAAGGCAAGCTCGCGCTTCATTTCGGCGGACAGTTCATTAGCTCTTACCATAATAAAGCCCCCTTTCAAATTCGGTCGCTAATCGGGCTGAAATTAACCTTGTTACGTCAGTTTCTTTTCCGTTCTCTTCAACTCTGACTCTTTCAGTATATACAACGAAGAGAATTTCATTCTTACCATCAGAGAATTGGTTTACATTTCCGATTGATATTTCTCCAACTTGTGTGATTCGTCCGGCTGAGGTATCGCCGATTGTATCATAGCGCACCTCACAGCCGTGTGATTGTCATCGAAAAATTCAATTCGGTCATAATCGAAAAAGATACGGGCTGCACTGCGAAAAGAAATCCCATGCTTCTTTATATTGATTCGATTCTTTTCTTCATCGTATTCAAAAGCCATTTCACCCAGCGAAAAGCTAATTGTTCGATTGCTGTCCATTGGCATCACCCCATTCTTTGACCACACAATAGACGTTTGCCTACTGCATCTTTATTTTATCACAGTATTCAGAGCTTCGCAAGAGAACAGTGAGTGATTATTTTTATCCTTCGGGCGGCAGGAAGCCGTCCTTCTTCATCTTGTTCGTAACAGCTTTCCGCAAATAGTCCGCCTTGGAAATTCCATGAACTGCACATGCTTTGTCAAGAACTTCCATGATTCCAGACTCCTTGCGGAATGTTACTTCAAACCGGATATTTCTTGCATCGTAATTTTTGTGCCATTCTTTTCCCTTGTCCGTCGAATCCCATTTCATGTGTTCTCGCTCCTTGATAAAAATCCGTCTTCTCGAAGCTGCGCTTCTATTGCATCACGAACATATGATGCCTTTGATTTGCCACTTGCTTCCACGGCTTCTTGAAACGGAATAGAATTTTCTTTATCAAAGGAAAAAGTAACAGCATCAGCTCTTTTTTTCTTGTACTTTGCAGGAACTCTTTCTTGTGTTTCGCTAACCATTCTCACCCCTCCCAGATAATTCTACCATAGGGGAGGGGAGAAGTCAAGCAAGCACACGACCACACCAATTGTTTCACGCGCCAAAGCAGGAAATCCGCCAGTCCACATCGAATATACCTACGACGAGCAGCACGGGAATCTGGTCGAAATCCGTCACAATACGGACGGGAACGCCGCGAACGACGTGGTGTATACCTTCGAGCAGGACGCGCTGGGTCGCCAGACGGCGGTCAAGGTCGGGAATCAGACCACGGGAACACTGATTCATTCGGCAACCATCTGCCGAATGCATTTTCCGCCATCTGCTGCTTACAAAAATCTCGATTTACCGCAAGTAAACCTTCGATTTTTGCAATTGCATCTGACGAAAAATTCATCCACCAGCCGACCGCCTCATTTGTGCGGTGTTACCTTAACTACTGAGTATGTAGAATATAATGAAAGTCACATCAAAAGGCAAGCAAACAACTTCCCCCAGAGGACGAAGCACCGCAACTGTGCTTTTCCTGCTGGAAACATCAATACCTACTGCGTTCATAGAATCACTCCTGTACTGAACTTGTAATGGACAAAGGCCATCTTTCCTGTTGCCGGTTCTATCTGTTTGATGACACGAACGCAGTGGCTCTACCTGCACAAATCGAACACTGCGAATAGGAGGATGGCTGACTGACTTTCATGCGGACGTAAAAGCCCTTGGAGATGAAGGTCAGACCATTACCTCTCTATTCTAACAGTTTAGGCAACGAGATGTCCCATGCCTATGGCTGGCTGCCATAAATCAAGGGGCAAATATATAGTAACAGGAGAAATAAATGAGTCAAATATTTGTTTGCGTCATAAAGAGGGAAAAGCATACTATCCCTCCGGCATTTTTGGAACAAATTGCACAACTTGCAAGTAGGTCTGATATGTATGTCTTCTGCCCTCCGAAATATATAGAAGAGTTCATGAGAACCCCCAAATATGGAAATTTGCTAGTTTTCGATCTTGCAGATAACGACGAATATGATGACTGCGAAGAATTCTACTATACAGTAGATTGTGATTTGCAGAATAAAAGAATAGAGACAATGGTTCACATTGCAAATTACGTACTGTCTTGTGGTTATCCGCTTGAATTCTTTATGGGGCTTTCGGGGAAATGTTCTGAAACTGAATTTGCGCACTGCAAAGTAACCGTTGCCGAATTGGAACGTGAGCTGAAAACATATTTTTCAAGCAATGATGGAGATTCTCGTAATGGATTTTTTGATGCTGTTAGAATAACAATTACAAGATAAAAATTCCACAATGCATGGATGCATTGCAAAATAACGATGAAAAAACTCATTTAATTAAGAGAACTTCAACCGAGGCGAAGCTGATGGGCTTCGCCTCGGTTTTTATGTGCGCCCGGCAAGAGCAACAACTAAGTGGTGAGAGACCACAACGCGCTCGGCAGTAGGAAGCGTTAGCCGAAGGCAAGGGTGTCCATTGTGAGGTGGAATCTGAAGGAAGCCGGATGTCAGCAGGGAAAAAAATGCTGGCGGGCAAACTCCTGAACCGACGAACAGAAATCACATAGTAGGCCGTACAGGGACGGACGAGTGTGCTAGACAACACGAAGTCCAATGCTGCCCGAATCCCGTGCGGTAAATGTGGCGGTTACGTGGGAGGAAAGCTGTTGCGCTTACCCGGGGAGGTCTTGCAGACGGGAAGTAGGAGAATCCGAAAGCCGCAGTAACAACGAACTGCAAGAAGTCAGCCGAAGCCATAGTACCTTGCGGAATCAAGGGAAGGGCTGAACAATCGTAAGTCTCAAGTAAAGACTGGAAGGAGGTCGGTGTGATGAAAGCAGAAAACCGAGGAAACGAGGGCTTCCTGCAAAGAGCAAGTGTGGAACACCAAGGGTATGCAGAAGCGCGGAGCACTGACCGCAGAGAAGGGAAAGAACGAGGCGGTGCAAGCGACCTGCTGGAAGCGATACTGGACAGGGATAACCTGAACAGAGCGTATAAGCGGTGCAAGATCTGCCACGGAGCAGCAGGAATCGACGGAATGAGCGTAGAAGAAGCGTTGCCGTGGTTAAGGGAACATAGGGAAGAACTTTTGCAGAGTATCCGAGACGGAAGCTACGAGCCAAGCCCGGTACGGCGGAAGGAAATCCCGAAACCAGATGGCGGCGTGCGAAAACTGGGAATCCCGACGGTAGTAGACCGAGTGATTCAGCAGGGAATCGCACAGAAGCTGCAAAACATATGGGAACCGTTGTTTTTGGACAGCAGCTACGGATACCGGCCGAGACGGAGTGGGCAGCAGGCGATTCAGAAGGTGAAGGAATACGCGGAAGAAGGATACCGGTACGCGGTATCGGTAGACTTGTCCAAGTATTTCGATACGCTGAATCACGAACTGCTCATGAATCTGTTGCACCGGAAGATACAGGACATGCGAGTACTGCGAATCATCAAGAAGTATCTGAAAAGCGGTGTAATGGAGAATGGCGTAGTGAGCAAAACCGAGGAAGGTTCGCCGCAGGGCGGACCGCTGTCACCACTGCTGGCGAACATCTACCTCAACGAATTTGATTGGAAGATGCACAGCCGAGGGGTAAAGACGGTGAGGTATGCAGACGACATCGTGGTGTTTGCCAAGAGCAAACGAGCGGCGGAGCGTCTGCTGGAATTCAGCCGGAAGTATCTGGAGGGAAAGCTGAAACTGAAAATGAACACGGAGAAGAGCAAAGTGACCAGCATCTTCGCAGTGAAGGAGTTCAAGTTTCTTGGATTCTGCATAGGGAAGAATGGAAGCGGCATCTATATCCGTGCGCACCGAAAGTCGTTGAACGAGGCAAAGGAAAAGCTGAAACTACTGACAAAACGCAACCGCGGACGGAACGTCCGCCGAGTGATGGCGGAAGTGAAAGTGTTTATCCGTGGATGGCTTGGCTACTTCCATGTAGCCGAGATGAAGCGGATGATGAAGTCTTGGGATGAATGGCTGCGGCGCAGGTTTCGCATGTACATCTGGAAGCAATGGAAGAAGCCCCGAACGAAGGTGGCCAATTTAAGGAAGCTTGGAATTCCAGCGGACAAGGCATACCAGTGGGGGAATTCCCGATTGGGCTATTGGCGAATCGCGGGAAGCCCAGTTTTAGAATGTTCCATTACAAACGAAAGACTCGCAGCAGCCGGATATTTTAGTATCCTCAACTGCTACGAGTCCTTGCACTCATGCGATTGAACCGCCGTGTACCGGTCGGTACGCACGGTGGTGTGAGAGGTCGGCTCTCCTATTTATTTAGGGGAGTCTCCTACTCGATTG
>ERZ780012.585-NODE-585-length-13129-cov-4.04199_pt1 | contig 13129 bp, 11 predicted proteins | sample MGYA00511869_ERZ780012 | MGnify/ENA primary metagenome ERZ780012 (study PRJEB29588, sample SAMEA2161608) | human gut metagenome | biome: human gut; feature: human-associated habitat; material: faeces | place: Denmark | collected 2008/2010 ... | reverse complement strand
CCCCCCCCCCACCCCCGGCCGCCTCTCCGCCGCCATGAAAAAACTGCTCCGCCGCCCCGGCGTTCTTCTTTGCAGGGCTCAGCGGAATCGTAGCATAGAAAAACAACAGCATCCGTTAGGTTGGATGCGTCCTATCAATTATCTGTCCATTTATCGCGTTTATGGTCATGATGCTTTCGTTTTGTGCGCACGCCTCACGCCAGGCTCCCGTGTAAAGATCATAGTACCTCACATCTTTTTCAGAATCCTCAAGCACAATTAGCATCTCACGCCCATATGCTACGTAATCATACAGGTTTTCAATCGTCTCGGCATATCGCAGGGGTTGTGCATCGCCACATAATGCATGATAAACGGCTGCTATGTCTGTTGATTCTGCTGAATCGGGTGGTGACAGCGATGTTCCGTATGATTTGGTTGGCTATCTGACTGAAATTGATACTGGCAAAATAGACGCTGATTATATGAACAGCAGATTTGATAAATATCTGAGGCTCATACATCAGGACAATGCTTCTGCCGAAGCGCAGGAACAGGCACTGAATGAGTTACATAGGTTTGATGGCATACTTGATTTTTCTACCATCAGACTTCTGCCATTCATAATAGCATGAAGCGGGTATCAAGCAGCGACGATCTTCCAAATCGAGCATGAAGCCTGTTTCATCTGCAACAAACCGGATGGAATCCCCGACGGCTATGACTACTTCGTCAAGAAAAAGCAACAGTAACAGTTTATGCCCTGCCGCATAAGGCGGGGCAATTACATAGCAAAGGAGGATGATGCTTATGAAACTGGCGGAAAACAATGTGAAAAGCAAACCCTTTATCTTGAAATCCATACACGATTGCAAAGTAAATGTTGTGTTTAGTGATGTACCCTCAAACAATTTGAAGGAAACAATCATGGGCATTCTTTCAACGGTACAAGAAGATAAACTGCAATGCGTTTTGCATCAATATGAATAAGTAGTACAGCATAACTAACGTCCGCACCTTTGCAAATCTAAATCTCTTAAATTACCATAGGGATGCAGAAGTGATCTGCACCCGCACATTGACAACCGCATACTCAATCAGTGCAATCCTGTGTAAAGCATGAAAGGAAAACACATGAAAAGAATCCATACGTTATACAGGGTATCCACCAAGAAGCAAGTGGATAAGGAGAAGAATGATATACCCATGCAGCGATTGGCCTGCAAAGAGTTCGCCGAACAGCAGGGGTGGGTCATAACGCGAGAGTTTGAGGAAAAGGGCGTGTCGGGGTTTAAGGTTTCTGCAAATAACCGCGATGCAATCCAAGACCTAAAAGAAGCCGCGATTAAGCATGAATTTGATGTTTTGCTTGTATTCATGTTTGACAGGATTGGAAGGATTGACGATGAAACTCCATTCGTTGTGGAGTGGTTTGTAAAGCACGGAATTGAAGTATGGAGCGTTAAAGAAGGCGAACAACGCTTTGATAGTCATGTTGACAAACTGACAAACTACATTCGTTTTTGGCAAGCATCCGGCGAAAGTGAAAAAACGTCCATGCGTATTAAAACCCGAAAATGGAGCAATACGGAAATCAGCAAAAAAATGGCTATTTAAGTTAAGCCAGCTTTTGATAATGGGCTTTCTCCCTCCTTATTCCGGTTTGTAACCCTTACACTGGTAGAGCATGCGGCTGTTAACTGGTTCGGAGCCGAGCGCTGCCTGCGGCAGATACAGCGAGGCGGAGAACGGGCAGGGACAGCGAGCATTGCAAGCGTCTGCGCGCGCAATGCGACCATGTCCCAACCTGCGGTCGTTGGTTCGAGTCCAACAGGGGGAGCCAAGAATAAACGGATGTCGCTAGCATCCGTTTTTGTTTTGTGCTTCTCCCATTCTTTGGTGGACTCGAAGCCGCATTAATAAAACGATGCAGTGCATCGTTTTTAGCGGCCGGGAAGCGACAGCCGCGCCCGCGCACGACGTGCGCAGCACAAGTAAGCAGTGGTTGGCGGGGTTGGTATTTCGTTTGGATCCTATCGATGAGGAAGTCGTGCATTCTCCGCGCTGCTTATCTGGCTTTGGGGCTGATTTACAGGTTGATAGGCTTCCGTTTCATGTGTTATGCTTTGTTCGCGGAAACAAAAGGGACGAGTTTACAGACCATATCGGCTCATAGACTTCATCATTCTATACCGGGAAGCCGATTTCATGATGAATAGAAATGACAAAGGCACTTGAACATCAAAAGCAGGGAGAGGTTTTATGAAAAAGATAGCTGATATTCGCCTTTTTGCGAGTGACACACCGAATGTTGACGGTGCGAATTCTTTGGCAAATGCGTTGCAGAACAAGTCTTCCGCAGTGTTCGCCCGACGAGTCGTTATGAAGCTTAGAGAACAGAGCTTTTCACTGGGTGGGTTTGATCATCTCTATATTAATTTTACTACCTGCGCCGTTGAAGACGGCATCGCGCCTGCAAGGCTGTCGTTCCAAACATGGTATAGGTTTTATGACGTTCATGTTGATAAAGACACGCAGAAAAACATTTCGTGCGAAGAGGATGCGGCAATTGCCGCACAAGTGATTCAAAGCGTATTATTAAAGTACTTTGCAGCAACAGAAAAAGATGAAGCCATTATAGTCAAATCCATAAATGCAGCAAAGGAAGGCGACAAAATGGCAGTATTGTACATGGAGAAAAAGTATTCAAAGTGTACCATTTCAGTGTACATATCTCTCAATAATAAAGGCGAGTTTTGTCCAATACTGCAGATCATGAAGAAGGATGGAACCCTGGTTCAGAGAAAACGCATGAAACCATGTATTGAGATGGGGGCATATGGAGATATACGGTTTGACGGCGAACGCGTTTTGATAAAGCCCCGAAAGAATGCATACTATGCCAAACGAAAACCGATTGTGATCGAATTGCCTTCGTAAGATAGCCGTTACAACGCACCGGCTCAGCTCTTTCGCTGACGCCGGCAGCACGAACATGCCGGTGCATAAATGAAGCAACCGGAGGATTCGGCAAAGCAATTTAAAAGAGTTCAGTGAAGAGAATTCGGAGATTATAACGAAATCCCGAAACAGGCGATAAAATGATAATGCTCCCAAATATAAGGAACTCACAGAAATCGGGAAGGAACTGTTTCATACATGGTAAATTGCCTTTATAATGTATCCATTTCACTAAAAATCGTAACGGACAAATCGATCGAATCTGTATCGGATTCCATTGGGTTCATGCCGACAGAGGTATTCCGAAAGGGCAGCAAACCGTTTAGAAATGCCGATTATACTTCGCCGCACAATGTCTGGCTGCTGACCGAGAGGTACCCGGAGCAAAGCGATATCAGATATGCAGTCGGCCGCTTTTTTCAAAAATTTGGGGATTGCGCAGCGAAGGCGAATCGCATGCAGGAGGCGGAGCCGTCGATCAGAATCTCATTGGTTTCGGATTTTGCGCAAATGGGATTCACACTGACGGATGCCGAGTTGGACTTCTTAAAACGATCGTGCTTACCGATAGAGTTTTCGGTCTTTTCGTTTGGCATGGCGGACGATTCGGACTGAAACCCGTGCGCTTCGCCGATGGCAAACACAAGGGGAGGCGCCGTGTTGATCCCAAACGGATGGCTTTCTTGCGATCATATGTGTCGCACAAGAGAGGATTCCGTATGCTGTTTGATCTACTATCGAATTGCAAATTGGGCCGGGACCTTCGATGCTATATTGGTCCCAAGCCCTCTTTGAACATATGTTCTGATACGGGTTTTCAAGGAAGAAGGTTTGAACGCGTTCTTCTGCCGTCAGAAAGGCAGCAAGTGAAAACAGAACTCGCAATAGCAAAACGGTGAAAAACCGAAATCCGATCATGGTATTCGGAACGCGATCGATGTGCAGGTATCTTCTGGAAAACCGTAATCGATCGGCCGAAAGGAGATCCTCTTCGGAACCTTGACAAGCCGGAAAAAATAAATAAAATATAAACAACCGGGTTATCCGGCGACCGACAATTGAATCTCTCCCTTTGATGCTTTCAGGAAAAGGTGTCGTAAAGACGCGATCCGCCGAAGGAGTGAAACTCTCAGGAGCCCAATGCGGGCAGGACTGAAAACGGAGGGGACTCTGGAGAATCCCGTACAGCGGGTGCCGAAGGTGCAAGGCAGGCGAATGCAATTTTGCAGGCCGAATCTCTCAGGCAAAAGGACAGAGTACCGAATACCGCAACATTGAGACCCGTAATGGGTCTGCAAAGGGAGCTTGTTCCGTTTGGAACACGGCTTCCTTTTTTTTGATTCTATGCAAGGAAAGGAAATGGATATGGAACAGTTTATGGAGCAGGCAATGGAGCTTCTTGCGGCGCAGGATCCCGACGTCGCGGCCGCAATGGAACGGGAGTTTGACCGGCAGCAGCGAAACCTTGCGCTGATCGCATCGGAAAACCTTGCATCGCCCGCGGTCATGGCGGCGATGGGAAGCGTGCTCACAAATAAATATGCCGAGGGCTATCCGGGCAAGCGGTACTACGGTGGATGCCAGCATGTAGATGTGATCGAATCCCTGGCGATCGAGCGTGCAAAAGCGCTGTTTGGCGCAGACTATGCAAACGTTCAGCCGCATTCCGGCGCACAGGCAAACCTCGCCGTCTATTTCGCTCTGCTGGAGCCGGGCGACCGCGTGCTTGGCATGAGCCTGCAAAACGGCGGTCATCTGACGCACGGAATGCCCGTGAACCTGTCCGGTAAATATTATGATTTTTCATCTTACGGCATCGACCCCGAGACCGAGCGCATCGACTATGACTAGGTGCAGCGCATCGCGGAGCGCGTTCGACCGAAGCTCATCGTGGCGGGCGCCTCGGCCTACCCGCGTGTGATCGATTTCAAGCGCTTTGCAGAGATCGCACACAGTGTGGGGGCGCTTCTCATGGTCGATATGGCGCACATTGCGGGGCTTGTTGCTGCCGACGTTCACCCGAGCCCCGTCCCCTATGCCGACGTCGTCACAACGACCACGCATAAAACGCTTCGCGGCCCGCGCGGCGGCATGATTCTTGCAAAGGAACAATACGCCAAGGTGCTGAACAAGGCCGTATTCCCGGGAATGCAGGGCGGCCCGCTCATGCATGTGATCGCCGCGAAGGCCGTATGCCTTCTCGAAGCGCAGCAGCCGTCGTTCCGTGTCTACCAGCAGCGGGTGGTCGAGAACGCGAAAGCGCTCGCAGACGGACTGCTTCGGCGCGGAATGCGGCTTGTTTCCGGCGGGACGGACAATCATCTTGTGCTTGCGGATCTGCGCTCCATCGGACTGACGGGCAAGGAGCTGGAGCAGCGGCTCGATACGGTCAACATCACGATCAACAAAAACGCCGTGCCGAACGACCCCGAAAAGCCCTTTGTCACCAGCGGTGCGCGTCTCGGCACGCCCATGGTCACGAGCCGCGGCATGGGGCCTGCGGAAATGGAACAGATCGCGGACTGTATCTGGCGCACGGCGACAGAGTACCCGGCGAGCGCGGAGGAGGTAAAGCGCACCGTCGCTTCCATCACGGCGCGGTATCCGGCCTATTGAGAACCGAGAGGCGGGGTTCTTGCCTGTTCTTCCTGAATCGCGGCAGGTTCGAAGCTCTATAGAGCTATGCCTCTCCCCCTGTTCACACCGAGAAAAACGGACGGTTCGTCTGTGAACCGTCCGTATTATGTCGCTTCCGCTCTGCGCGGCTTCTTTGCTTTCCTATCGCAGCATCCCACTTGGCGGCGGCAGCTCGCCGCGCTCCCATGCGTCGAAAAAGTCCGAGAGCTTTTGCCGGATCTCCGCAACGCCCCGCCGTCCCACGCCGCGGACGGCAAGAAGTTCCCCGTCGCTTTTCTGATAAAGCGCGGCAACGGAACGAATGCGTTCGGCGGGCGCACCGATGGACAGCGCGCGAAGCAGCCGCGGGGAAAGCCCGAGCTCTTCCGGCGAATACCGCGCGGCAGCGCCGAGAAAATCCCATTCTCCGGGTTCGTCGGTCACGGCAAAGCAAAGAAAGTCCAAAAAATCCAGCACCTCCGTGCGATTCAGCAGCACGGTCCTGCGCCATGCGACCTCCCGCGATTCCTGCGCCCGCTGCAGGGCGAGGTATGCCTCGATCTTGTGTTCCAGTGTCTCCCTTGTGAGCGGCAAACCGATCCATTCCTTTCGCTCTGCGGCGCGCATTTCGGCAGGCGCACGCATGATGTGTCTAAATGCAGTTTAACATAACGGTATTTGCAGGACAAGTATTTCGTATAATGCCCCCCATCAGAACGGTAAAATAAGTTCAATAGAAGAGGGGGGTCGCACAATGGATACGCATAAACGCCTGCAAACGCTCCTGGACGAGCGAGGTTGGTCAAAATATCGTTTATCCAAAGAATGCGGCTTATCCGAATCAACGCTTGCGAACATTTTCCGCAGGAACACGGAACCCTCTATCGTTACGCTGGAAGCCATCTGCCGGGGCTTCGGGATCACGCTGTCGCAATTCTTTGCGGAGGGGGAAATGGTCGAGATCACGCCGGAATTACAGGAAGTCTTTGAAAACTGGATGCTGATGACGCCCGAGCAGAAAAGTACGCTGCTTCAGCTCATGCATTTGATCAACCGCTCATAGCGAAACAACCCCGGGTCGCAGCCTTTGCATGCGCCGCGATACGATCTCAGCGCGTAGACAGCAGAAAACGGACGGTTCTATGTGAGCCGTCCGTTTCTTCTTGCTGCAATCACGATGTGCGGGAAATCGTCTTTTCTCAGAAAAGCAACACCGGCAGCGTCTCTCTCCTGTTTTCAGGAAAAGGAGATGCGCCCTTATCTGTTTCCCCTTCTGCGCTCGTGCGACGCAAAATACAGCGGCACAAAGGTCAGCAGGATCAGTCCCGCGGAGATCAAAAAGAGCACATGCGTCGGAAGATACGCGGTAAAGCCGTTCGCATCGAGGATCTCCCCGTTCCGCTTGATGATGGGATTCGCAATAAAGGGAGAAACGATCCATGGTATCAGCACAAAAAACAGAATGCGGAAGCCCTCGAACTGCCCTTTGGATTCCACTGGAAACAGCTGCTTCATCCAGACGGAAAGCACCTGCATAAACATGATATATCCGCAGCCGAACAGCAAAAGTCCTGCAAGCAGCGACCAGTTCAGAAGCGTGGAGGGATCGATATTTTCGGGTCTGCCGAGCAGGCCGATGAGCCCGACGCCCGCAAAGCTCAAAAGCACGGCCGCGGAGGTCGCGGCAACAAAGCGCTGTTTGCGAATAAGTCGTGAAGCAGGGATCACGGAAACCATACCGAGCAGCAGCGCCGCACCCTCGATCACGCCGATGGCCGACGCGTCAAAGCCGAGATAATAGATCATGTAATTGCCGACGTGCGGAAAATACACATTAAAGGAAATAAAATATACCGTAAGCACGAGGAACACGCACACCATCTCGCGATGCCGGAACAGCGCGCGGAAGTTGAACGCGGAAAACAGCTGCTTGGAAAAGCTTCCCTGCCGATTCGGCGCAAGCGTTGGCGCATCCTTCATGAAGATCCATGCAAGCACGCCGAACACGATCACGAGTACGCCCATGACGACAAACAGCCGCATATAGTTATCGTTGCTGCCGATGAGCAGACCGCCGACGACCGTGCCGACGATCGTGCCGATGATCGGCTGTGTGGCAAGCGCCGCGCCGATGTGGCTGCCGTTCTTCTGGGTCATAGCGTCGTTCAGCCAGGCGTTGAAGCCGGAATCGTTGCCCATAGAGCCGAAAAACGACATGAGCCCACCCCCAACCACGACCGCAGTCGCGGCAAGCAGGATGCGGCTGCCGGAGCCTGCCGCGCCGCCCGTAATGAATTCCGTTGTGCCGAACAGGATCGTGAACAGCCCCCACAGGATATAGCCGCCCGCGACGAACGGCTTTCGCTTGCCGATCCGGTCGGAGAGCGTGCCGAACAGGAAGGTGGCGATCGTGGTCGCGAGTGCGGATACGGCAACCATCCATGAAATGATGGTCGGATCCTTCGCGATCTTTGCATACACGAAGGTATTGAACCACTGATTCTCGATGTTCCAGCAGAGCTGGCCTGCAACGCCAAGCCCCCAAACGAGCATCCAGAATCGAAGAGACGACGATTTTTCTTTGTTTTGCATGACGGCCTCCATAGACATGTGCGCCGATGCGGAGATCCCTGCCTCGGCGGCGCAGCGCACGGTCTGCGCATTGCGGTGTGATTCCATTATAACACAGATCGAGCGGCGCGGGAACTTCCCTGCCGACCGGCGGAGAAACCGCAAAACAACGCTTTTTTTACCGCGCGAAACGTGGTAAACTATTGAATAGCAACATATCCTGGAATACGATCCCTTTCGATCTTTTCCCGCAAAAAGCCGGAAAGCAGCGCTTCCATATTCACACGTTCAGGGAGGGGAACCGCATTGAAACTCCGCAGAATGCCCGCCATCGTCATTGCCGTCTGTAGTTGCTGCATGTTGTTTGCGGCAGGCGCGGTCGCGGCCGTGCAGAGCGTCCCGCAGACCGTGCTCAATGTTTGCCAATCCGTTGTGCGAATCCAGACGGAGACTGCGGAATACATTTCGACCGGTTCCGGTTTCGTTATCGCGAACGGCAAGAGCGGAACCTATATCGCTACGAATTGCCATGTGATCGAGGATGCGCCGGAAAATGTATCCGTGTGGCTTGGCAAGGATGATCTTCGCAGAGCCGACGTTGTGACCGCTTCCGCGCAATATGATCTTGCGATCCTCAAGCTGCAATTTGCCGCGCCCGGTCTCAGGCCGCTGAAGCTGAACCTGCGTGCAAAGCAAGGCATGGCCGTTTATGCGCTCGGATACCCTGCCAATGCCGATTATATGTCCGGCGCGCGCGCCGTTTCAAGCAGCGATATCACCATCACGGACGGTCTCGTCAGCGCCATGCGTGAAATGCAGCTTGCGGAATACGGGCCGGACGTCAGTATGCTGCAGATCAACGCCGCGATCAATCCCGGCAATTCCGGCGGGCCGCTCGTGGATTCCGACGGTGCGGCTGTCGGCATCAACACGCTCAGGATCACCGACTCCGACAGCATCAACGGCGCCGTGTCCGCGACCGTGCTGGAGCGTTTCATGATCTCGGCGGGGCTCCAGCCGAAAACGGCCGGTTCGGCGCTGCCCGCAGTTTTGATCGTGACGGCGGCGCTGCTCGCTGCTGCCGCAGCGTTTTATCTGCTTGTATATCGTAAGCGCCGCCCCGCGCCGGCTCGGGAAACCCGGTCTTTCCACCTCGCCGTTCGAAAGACGACCCGTGCGCAGAGGCTGTCGCTTGAACGGTATTACCGGCAAAACCAAAACGCTTTCACACCGGAAGCAACCGTATCGCTGCTGATGCCCGTGCTGCTCGCACTGAGAAACGCACATCAGGAGGGAACGCTGTGCCTGAAGCTTTCGCCCGATGTGATCTCCGTACAGAACGGAAAAGCGGCGCTCGATACCAAAGCGCTGGAAACGAGCCGCCTGACGCTCCAGTTTGCAGCACCCGAACAGCTTGCGGGTCAGCGCGGCACGCCGCAGACGGATATATTTGCTGCGTGCGCGGTGCTGCGGTATTTGACACAGTCCGATGAGCCGGCGTTTGCGGCGATCCTCGAAAAGGGTATGCGAGAGGATCCCGCAGAACGATACGGCTCCATGCAGGCGCTCATCTATGCTCTCACACCGTACAATACGGGCGCGGCGATCGCGAATGCCGTGCCTACGGCGCAGTCCGCCGCCGCGTGCGAGCAGCAAGTCGTCTTGCAGTCGCAGTCCAATCAGGCGGCTGTTCAGACAACGCAAACAGCAGCAGCCGAAACAGACCTTTGCACCTGTGCAGCCGCGGCAGTGTCCCGTCCCGTCACCGTTTCCGGGCGTCCAAAGGATCCGAAAAGAATGAAAAGGCTTCTGCGCATCTGCGGCATAGCGGCGGCTTGTCTCGCAGTGCTGCTCGTCCTTTGGCACAACATCGCGAACTATGCAGCCGCCATGAAAAAGACGGAGCAGGGCGACTATGCAAGCGCTGCCGCGTCTCTGGAAAACATTTGGATCAAGGCTCTGTTTCCCGCAAAGGGCAACGCCTATCTTTCCGGCGTGCAGGCAATGCAGGAAGGGAACTTCGCGGAGGCGTTCGCGCTGTTCGACGGTCTTAAGCCGTACCGCAGCAGCGCCGACCTAGCCATGGAAGCACAGTACCGCATGGCGGGTGCGCTCCTGCAAAGCGGCGAATACGATCAGGCTGCGGCCCAATATGAAGCGCTTGGCGAATACAGGGACAGCGCGATGCTGTATAACGAGTCGCTGTACAGTGCAGCCGTACAGCTGCTTGCGGAGAAGTCCTATGCAGAGGCGATCGAGGCGCTGCGCACCCTGCGCGACGCGGGCTATGAAAAAGCAGCGGACGCGCTGAACGCGGCCTATTATGTCTGGGCAATCGAGTGCGCCGATGCCGGAGATTACCTCTCCGCGTACCGCATCGTGCAGCTGTCGGACGGGAGCTATCAGGAGTCGGATGAGCTGATTGCCGCCCTGCGAAACGGATTGTACGAGCAGGCAAAGCAGTGCTATGCCGGCGGAGAGCGGGAGCTCGCCAAGGAGATGTTCACGGAGCTGCCCGGCTTCGAGCGCAGCGACGATTACATTCGGCTCATCAACGCCTTCTTCGGCGTCTACAAAGAACCCATTTTGACCGATCTCGCCGGGTTCGAGGATGCGAATGACATCATCCTGATGAATTGGAACAACGCAAGATTCTTTCTGGAGGGGCAGTGGAAATCCGGTGGATACTATTACAACTTCACGCGCGGAGCAGACGACGTATTCACCTTTGAAACGAACCTGCCCTACATTGATTGGGGCGATTACTTTGACGTCCGCTACGGTTATTTTCTCGAGTGCAAAGTCGATACGGACGAGACGGTCGAAAACTATTGGATCTCGATCATGAACAGCAATACCATTCGGGTCAGCGCGTTCAAGACGGGCGAGACCTTCACGCTGTACCGCCAGTTCTAAAATACATTCCGGGCAAAACGGCAAAAGGCCGCCGATCAGCGGTCATAGTGCCGATGCCGCTTCACATACTACCATTTGAGACCACTTGCCGCATCGCCGATTTTCGCACGATGCAGGCAGCACGGAAAGGAGAAACCCATGTCTGACGGAACATCCGGTCTTGAGGCGTTGACTCTCGCTCCATGGGAAATCGTTTTGCGCGTGTTTGGCGCGATGCTGATCGGCTCCATCATCGGCGCGGAGCGAGAGCATACGCACCGTCCGGCCGGAATGCGCACGCATATGCTTGTGGCGCTCGGCGCGGCCATCGTGATGGTGACGAGCCAGCTGCTGTTCTGCCAGTACCGGCAGTTCGGCGCTTCACCCGATCCCGCGCGGCTCAGCGCACAGGTGATCGCGGGCGTCGGCTTCCTCTGCGCAGGCACGATCCTGCGGGACGGCATGTTCGTCAAGGGGCTGACCACGGCTGCAAGCGTGTGGGCGGTCGCCTGTCTCGGGATCGCCATGGGCGCGGGATACTACCTGCTGAGCGTAGTGGGCGCGGTCGGGATGCTGATCACGCTGATCCTGTTTGAACGCGTGCAGCAAAAACTCCTGCGCGGCCGGTACGCACACTTCCGCTTTTCTCTGGAGAGCGAAAACTTTGCGGCCGCAATGAACAGTGTTACCCTGCTTGCGGAAAAACACGATGCAGCCGTCTCCGGGATCTCCGTAGAGCGCACGGAAGGCGGCGCATGCCGGATTGCGTTCGATGCGGAGTTTTCCGGCCGTCATGCAGCTGTGCGGATGCAGACTTTTTTGCGGGAATTGACCGAAACGGACGGCATGCGTTCCGTTCATGCCGATCATACGTGAGCGAACCCCGCACCCGCGGCTGCGCTCCGATAGGCGTTGTGCGCAGATTCAAATAATTTTCAAAAAAAGAGTGGAAAAATATAACCGTTGTGGTATAATGCTCAATTATAGGTGCATGACCCGTGCGCGGGCGTGCGCTGTCGTTCATTTTGAAGGGTTTTTGTCACAGGTCTGCATACGGCCGACGTCTGCCGTGGCCGAAAACCAAAAATCACTTTGACCGAACATCATGGAATGCGTGCGTTTTCAAACGGCACGCCGCTCGGACCGCTGAAAGCAACGGCCTGTGGTTGTATTTTGGGGCAAACCGCGTTGACAAAGGACCGCTCATGCAAAGGAAAAGGAGGCCTGTTCAAAAGAAGGATACACACGATCCGCCGGTCGGTGCGGAAGGATATCCGAAATAACAGCAGATCATCATCGAATCATGTAGTATTTGTAGTTTTCACACCATCATTGCATACGCTGAACGAAAGAACTATTGGAGGTAACAAAAATTGAATATCTGGCTCTATTTGGCGCCCGTGCTCGGATGCGCAGCTTTGCTTTTTGCATTCTTCACCGCCAAACGAATCGATAAAATTTCAAGCGGCACGCCCAGAATGCAGCAGATCGCTGCCGCGATCAGCGACGGCGCACGGGCGTTTTTGAACGCGCAATACAAGATCCTTGCCGTTTTTGCGGCCGCCGTATTTCTCGGGATCGGCTTTGGCCTGCGCAACTGGATCACGGCCGTCTGCTTCCTTGTCGGCGCGGGATTCTCTATTCTGGCAGGCAACATCGGAATGCGCGTCGCGACAAAGGCCAATGTGCGCACGGCCAACGCTGCCCGCACGGGCGGCATGACGCTTGCGCTGCACACGGCGTTTTCCGGCGGCTCGGTCATGGGGCTCTGTGTAAACGGCCTCGGTCTGCTCGGATGCAGCGTGATCTACATTCTGACGCAGAACACGGATGTTCTGTTCGGCTTCAGTCTCGGCGCATCCAGCGTTGCGCTCTTTGCCCGCGTTGGCGGCGGCATTTATACGAAAGCGGCTGACGTCGGCGCAGACCTTGTCGGCAAAGTGGAGAGCGGTATTCCCGAGGACGACCCGCGCAATCCCGCGACGATTGCTGACAACGTCGGCGATAACGTGGGCGACGTTGCAGGAATGGGCGCGGATCTGTTTGAATCGTATGTGAGCGCGCAGATCTCCGCGTTGACGCTCGGCATCGTGGAAAGCGGTGCAAC
>ERZ780012.578-NODE-578-length-13248-cov-3.82695_pt1 | contig 13248 bp, 17 predicted proteins | sample MGYA00511869_ERZ780012 | MGnify/ENA primary metagenome ERZ780012 (study PRJEB29588, sample SAMEA2161608) | human gut metagenome | biome: human gut; feature: human-associated habitat; material: faeces | place: Denmark | collected 2008/2010 ... | reverse complement strand
GCAAGAGCAATCCGGCGGCGTATCCGGCAGGCCCCGGCCCGGCGGGTGCGCCGCTGGGAACGACGGGACATCCGGGCCAAGGCTGAGTATGAGATGCAGAAGCAGGCCCGGGAGCATCCCGAACTCAAGAAAAACATCCTCTCCCGCTTTTGGCAGAAACAGAAGCAAAAACGGGAGTATGCCAAGCGTGCCCGGGAAACGGCGAAAACGGGCGCCAGGGCCGCCAAGGAAACGGCGGTCACGGCGGGCCGCATCGCGGAAAACACCGTCGCATTTGTCAAGCGGCATCCCGTAGGCGTGGTGATCGCCCTGTGCTGTGCGCTGCTGCTGGTGTCTCTGCAATCCTGCCTTTCCACGATGATGACGCTTGGAAACGGTATGCTTACTGCTGTTACCGCCAGCACCTACCCCTCCGAGGACGGGGATATGCTGGCCGCCGAGGCCGCCTATGTGGGGATGGAAAACGAGCTGCGCGCCTATCTGGAAAGCTACGAGCAGACACACGACTACGACGAATACCACTTTGACCTGGACGACATCGAGCATGACCCCTATGTGCTGATTTCCATTCTGACGGCATGGTATGAGGACGCATGGACGATAGACCAGGTACAGGGCACCCTGCAAATGCTCTTTGACCGCCAGTACATCCTGACGGAGACCGTGGAGGTCGAGGTGCGCTACCGCACAGAGCAGCAGACGGGCTACCGTACCTACACCGATCCCAACACCGGGCAGACCGTGACGGAGGAATACGAGTACGAGGTCCAGGTCCCCTATAACTACTACATCTGCACCGTCGAGCTGGAAAACTTCAATCTCTCCCATCTGCCCGTTTACATCATGGGCGAGGAGAAGGTTGGCCGGTACGCCCTGTATATAGCGACCCTCGGCAACAGGCCGGACCTGTTCGGCGGCAGGCCCCTGACGCCCACCCTCTACGACATCCCGGAGAGCTACCTGTCCGACGAAACCTTTGCCGCTATGATGGCCGAGGCCGAAAAGTACATCGGCTACCCCTATGTATGGGGCGGCAGCAGCCCCACGACCTCCTTTGACTGTTCGGGCTTTGTGTCGTGGGTCATCAATCACAGCGGGTGGAACGTGGGCCGTCTGGGAGCGCAGGGGCTTTGCAATATCTGTACCCCGGTATCCGCCGCCAATGTGCGCCCCGGCGATCTGGTGTTCTTCGTGGGCACCTATGACACGCCGGGTGTCTCCCATGTGGGCATCTATGTGGGCGACGGCTGGATGATCCACGCCGGAAACCCCATCGGCTATGTAAATCTGAACACAAATTACTGGCAATCGCACTTTTACACCTATGGACGCTTACCGTAAAGGAGGATGACAGATTGAACGCAAAAATCGAGCGAGTAATTAAAGAGATCGACAAGACCAAGGAAAAGCTCACGGAGTTTCAGGGCAGGCTCCGGGAGCTGGAACGGCAAAAGACCGAGATGGAAAACACGCAGATCGTGGATACCGTGCGGGGCATGGACATCTCCCTTGCGGACCTTGCCGCTTTCCTGAAGGCGTCGAAGGCCACTTCGGGCCAAGTTGGCCCGAAGTCTGAGCCGGAAAAGGAGGCTGGAAGCCATAAGGAAGTCTAAACGCTGGCTGTCGGCGTGCCTGCTGACCCTGATCCTCTGCCTGGGGGTGTTCTGCACCCCGGCCATGGCGGACAACTCCACCCCGGAGCCGACGCAAACCCCGCAGCCGGAAAACGGCGTGGAAGTGACCGTCTCCGAGGACGGCACCTACACCGTTTCCCTGGGAGATTGGGAGTGGACCTTCCGGGTGGAAGATCTGGCGGAGGCGAGGATCGGCACCGTTGTCAATGTCCACTCCTATCTGAATGTCCGCACCGGCGCGGGCACAAGCAATCAGATCATCGGGCACCTTTTGCCCGGCGCGCAGGTGAAGGTCCTGGGAGAATCGGGCGGCTGGTATCGGGTGACGGTCCCGGAAATCACCGGCTATGTCTGCGGCGACTACCTCCGCGTTTCGGAGGCGGCAGGCGGCATGACCATGGATGAAAACACGCTGAAGCTCCTGCTCCGCGGCATGACCCAAACCGGCAGGCCCAACGGCAGCGGCACCCTTGCCCTGACCCCGGACGGAAACCTGACGCTGCGGGACGACTTGGGGCCCGTGTTCGGCGCGGGAAAACAGTTTCTCACCGTACAGACCAAATCCGGCAATTACTTCTACCTGATTATTGACCGTGACGCGGACGGCGAGGAAAATGTCCATTTCCTCAACCAAGTGGACGAAGCCGACCTGATGGCCCTTATGGACGGAGATAACCGCACGGCCGCCCAAGTAAACACCGCCTGCCCCGTCTGCTCCGTGAACATGAGCGAGTGCATGGGCAAGGAAGCGCCTTCCCCGGAGCCGCAGGTTACGCCCGAGCCGGACATCCCGGAAAAGAAGGGCGGCAGCGGGCTCCTGATCTTCGTGGTGCTGGCGGTGCTGGCCGCCGGAGGCGCCGGGTACTACTTCAAGGTCTACCGGGCCAAGCAGGTCCATGAGGACTATGACGAGGGCGGCGAGTACGAGGAAATCCCCGAGCCCGAGGAGGAATACGATGACAGCCCGCCCTGGGACGAGAATGGCGAGGGCGATGCCGATGAAGGCGGTGGCGACGAGTGAATTTCACCGACAACCCGCTGGAACGGCTGATGAAGGAGATCCCCCGGCCTGTTCCGGAGAGCAAGCAAAAGCCCCGGCGCGGCTCCCTCTGCGCTTCCTGCCTCTACTGGAACGGGACGGCCTGCGTGGGCTTCTGCTACCGGCTGCTGAAAATCCAGAGGACTTCGGGCCAAGTTGGCCCGAAGTCCGGGGACTGAGCTGTGGACGCCCGGGAGCTGACCCGTGCCGAGCGTGCGGCCATCCGCAGGCTGGTAAAAAGGTGGTGCGCCAACTATGACCCGGAATACGGCTGCCTCCCGCTGGACTGTGAGTGCTATATGCTCAACAAGTGGTGGACGGGCGCGTATTGCCGTTATTTCCGGGAGGCGGTCCTACCCCTTGCCCCGGAGCTGGCTCGGGCCTTGTCCGGCCCCGGCCATAAAGCGGAGCTGCGGGCCTGCGCCGTCTGCGGGAGACTATTCCCCCGGCAGGGCAAACGGGCCTTCTGCTCCGACGCCTGCAAGGAGGTCGCAAAGCGCAAGCGGCAGCGGGAATATATGCGCCGACAGAGGACGGCGTGTGGACATTTAGGACCTGAAAAGCCCTTGTAAACAGGGGCTTTCCGGGGCCGGAAACAGGGTGGGTAATATGATTTCCCATCCCACCCCGGTTTTGCGGAGAAAAAGCTAACATTTCGGAAAGGAGGACGCCCATGGAGATCAACGAGGGCTATGTGATCCGGCGCACGATCCTGTTTGACAACAAATGCGGCTTTGTGATTGGAGAGGACCCCAAAGCCCCCAATCCCTTTGTAACCTGGCAATTCAACGAGCGGGACGGACGGCGGGGCTACTTCTGGGGCCATTACCACAACACCCCAGAGCAGGCGGAGGCCGATTTTCAAGAGAGGGTCGAGAGCTATCAGCGGCGATTTCGCGTGAAGGTGATGGAGCAATCGACGGCAAAAAAGGAGGCTCCATCCATCGCGGATCAGCTTGCGGAAAACGCGGACAAGGCCGCCCGGCACAACGCCTCGCGTCCGACCCCGGCAAAAGATACGGACAAACAAAGATAACTTCGGGCCAAGTTGGCCCGAAGTCAGAAAAAAAGGAGGTATTCTACTATGCAGGAAAAGGACAACTATCTCAAAAACGCGGAGCTCGGGACGGAGCAGAACTACAACATGATCGACGGTATCATCAACAACGAGCTCACCCCCGTGCCCGAGCCGGGGCGGGAGCCGCTGGACAAGGTGAAGGAGCCGCCCCGCAAGAAGCGCAGCCGCGAGCGTGACGACAGATGACCCGCAAGCGCATCCGCAACGTTCCGATTTACGTTTGGGTGCGACAGGACGAGCTGGAGGCCATACAGGAACGTATGGCCTCCCTCGGTGTTCAGAACATGAGCGCCTATATCCGAAAAATGGCGTTGAATGGGTATGTGCTCCATGTGGACCTGGCCCCGGTAAAGGAGCTGGTGTCCCTGCTGCGTCGCTGCTCCAACAACATCAACCAGGTGGCGATACAGGCCAATACCTACGGCGGGATTTATCCCGGGGAGATCGAAAGCCTGCGGCGGGACTATGACGCGCTGTGGGAACGCACGGGAGAGGTTTTGAAGCAGCTTGCGGAGATAACAACCCTATAATATGGAAACCGTCAAATTGAAGGGCCATGATTCTCAGTCAAGTATCTCTTTTTCAGCGGCTTTCAATTCTTCGAGTTCCTCATAGTATCGCTTGACTGAAATATCCATACACGCCTTTCGGTTTTCAGGGGTACGCATTGATATATATTTCTGGTTATAGAACAAAGTAAAATCATGGATAGTCGCTGCCAGATTGCTGCAACGATGAGACCATTCCTTTAATTCATTTGGCGGAATGTCAAGCTCACTTTCAGCAAAATACAACTTTTCTATTTGAGGAATAATTGGTGCCATATCAGCAATAAGCTGTCCTTCATCCTTTGTTTGATTAACGTATTCGTTATATATAGTGATAGTTTGCTCTGCAAGCGTTATCATTTGCGTGATAATCTCTTTGGTATGTGAGATCAATGTCTCTTTGTCGCCGGTATGTTCTATCGTAAAAGTTCTAAGCGACTGATAATATGGGTGTATGCTGAAATGAATATCGTTGATTACTTCGGCGTTTTTTTGCTGACGATACCAATACTTTTTGTCCTGTGTTTCATCAGCCCAAGTTGTGTGACAAATGTAATTACCATTTGTGATGTCCGACTCATCAAATCCAAAATAGCAGAAAATAAGGTTGGCTGGCTTTCCGTGCCAATGTCGCTGGGCATTTGAATTGCCGTAGATTTCTAAGAACCTTACTTTTTTAACGATTTCGTGGTTAAGTTGAGAGATTTCCGAGAAGGAGAATGGCTGTTTAAGGATCACCTTAACGCAATACCTTTTGGCGATACCATTATGAAGCGGCTCAACTGTGTAGATGGTATATTGTTCAGTATCTTCAAAATACTTTTTTATCTCATAAGGTTTATAGTCCTCAACTTCAAAGAGTATCGTTCCCCCAATGTTCGCTCGATAAATGGGGTCCTGCCTTTTTGTTGGATTGTTTTTATTCCATATCTCCATGTAAAGAAATAGTAACCGCTTAATATCATATAGCGATTTTTTACCTGCGCGAACTATGTGGGTATCAGTTAGTGCATCGCATAAAAAACTTGTAAATAAACTAATCGGTTTTGTCGGATGCCCATAGGAATACTGCACATCGTTGCTTGATGCAATAACCGCATATCCTTTTCCAGCAAACTCATCTGCGGTACTGGTTATATCAAAAACAGCAGATCCATCGACCTCAAAATTTCCAGCCATACAACAATCAAGAAAAAGGATTTTATTTTTCGACGGAATAGCCTCTAAGTAGCTAATCAAATCCTTCGTTTTTATTTGGGCATCACTAAGCAGCAAATGATGACTTCCCAGAATCGTTCCACCGTGGCCAGAAAAGTAAAGCAAAAATGTATCATCCTTGTTGCACATACAAGACAGGGTATGCAAGGCATCAACGAAGTCATTACCTGCTACTTTTCCTGTATGTCCGCACACAATGATGTCTGCCGGGTCAACTTTCATTCCTTGTATAAAAGCCCGCTCTACTGCGATAATGTCGTTTTTGCAAAACGGAAGATTTTTTTGCCCCATTTTTGAGTATTCACTTACTCCAACAATTAAGGCTCTCGTAGTTGCCATATTAAAACCTCTTCTTGAATTGATACATAGAATTATACCAGATGGACATCGTAAAAACCATATATTTTTCGGGCCAAGTTGGCTCGAAGTGCGGGGACAGGATCGGCAAAGTCTCGACATCATTGTTGCCCCGTTAGAGGCATGGTACAATATAGGTGTAGGATAAACATAGACGCTTTAGAAAGGGGCTGCACGATATGAGACTGATCCTGAAAATCCTTGTTCTCCCGATCATCCTGGTGCTGACGCTGCTGACAGCGGTGCTGGGTTTTCTTGTGGCGTTGGCAGGCTGGCCGCTTTCTATCATCGCCTCCATCCTCGGCATCCTGAGCTTCATCACGCTGGTAACGGGCGGCGGTACGGCGGCGGGCATAGGCGGCATGGTGATCGCCTTTCTGATTTCGCCCTTTGGCCTTCCCGCGGTGGCTGGTTGGATCATCGAAAAGCTGGCCGATCTCAACTACTCGCTGAAATGCTTTTTGACCGATTAAACGACTTCGGGCCAAGTTGGCCCGAAGTTCCATCAAAGGCGGCGGCTGAAAAAAGGCCGCCGTCATTTTTGTTAAGGGGGGATGCCTATGGCGACGACCTATCTAAAGGCCCATCACATCAGCAGAGGCGAGACCATAGCGCAATCCATGAGAGACCGCTTTGACTACGGCAAAAACCCGGACAAGACGGAACAGGGCGAGCTTATTATGGCCTATGAGTGTGACCCAAGGACCGCCGACGCGGAGTTTCTTTTGACGAAGGCCAGGTACAAGGTGATTACAGGCCGGGAGCAGAAGCGGGACGCGGATGTGCTGTGCTATCAGATCCGTCAATCCTTCCCGCCGGGGGAAATAGATCATCGGGAGGCGCTGAAAATCTCCTACGAGCTGGCTATGCGCTGGACCAAGGGCAAGCATGCCTTTTTCGTCGTTTCCCATACCGACAGGCCCCATCCCCATTGTCATATCTATTTCAATTCGACCTCGCTGGACTGCACCCGAAAATACCGGGATTTCCTCGGCTCGGCCCGCGCCCTGCGCAAGCTATCTGACAGAGTATGTATTGAGCACGGCCTTTCCGTCATTCAGAATCCGAAGCTGAAAAGTCAGGGGCGTTTTCGGCATTACGGCCAATGGCTGGGCGCTGATAAGCCGCTGACCCATCAGGAAAAGTTAAAGCTCCAGATTGATCTTGTGCTGGCAGAAGGTCCCGCCGACTTCTCCGATTTCCTTCGGCGTATGGAGACGGCGGGATACGAGGTCAAGGAGCAGCGCGGGGCTATTAGCTTCCGGGCACCCGGGCAGGAGCGATTTACACGGCTGCGGGCTGAAACGCTCGGCATGGGCTACGGCCCGGAGGATATTCGCGCCGTTCTCGGCGGAAAAGACCGGGTGTTGCCACGGCGCAAAATCAGCCTGGCAATCGACATCCAAGCTCGTATGCAGGCAGGCAAAGGCCCCGGCTATGAGCGGTGGGCCAAGACGTTCAATGTCAAGCAGATGGCGGCGGCGCTGGCCTATATCCAGGAACACGGCCTGACGGATTATGCGGAGCTTGCCGATAGGGCGGCCAAGGCCACGGACAGCTTTCACACGCTGGAATGGCAGGTTAAGAACATCGACGCTGACTTGCAGCGCAACAGCGAGATCATGGGCGCGGTGGTGAATTATGCCAAGACCCGGAGCGTGTTCGAGGGCTACAAAGCGTCACGGTACAGCAAGAAATATCTTGCGGAGCATGAGGCCGACATCCAAACACACCGGGAGGCGCGGGCCGCCTTTTCGCGGCTGCTGGCCGGCGGAAAGCTGCCAAGCATGGACGCTCTCAAAGCGGAGCGTAAAAAGCTGACGACAGAGCGCCGGGATACTCTGCAACAGTACAAGGAGGCCAAGGCGGATATGCGGGAGATCGTGACGATCAAAGCCAATATTGACCGTCTGCTGGCCGTAACCGGCGACAGCCGGAATAAGGAAATGGAGCGATAGCGACATGACGCAACCAAAAGACGCGAAGCGGCTGACTTCGGGCCAAGTTGGCCTGAAGTGCCGGGTTTGGGGAGGCTCCCCAACAAGCATTTTTCCCGGCCCTCCGGGGCCGGAAAAAAGCAAGTGTCAATACACTTGCCCTGCTTGCCGTTTAGCGAAACCCCCAATCTGCACGAAAAACGGAGGCCGCGCTTTTCTCACACGTCCTCCGCTTCTTTGGCCTCTTTGACTGTCCGTATCAGGTTTTCCACAAGATGCAGGTCTTTTGCGTCCATGGAACTAAGCATGACATTGATTCGCTTTTTGCAAGCGTCATCTGCGCCCATGTTTAGATAGAAAAATTCGTCAACCGATATATCGAACATCGTCACCAACTGATAGAAAACATTGAGGCTCGGATGCTGGCCGTCGTTTTCATGGTACATGACGGTGCGCGGGTCACGGTCAATAATATAGGCCAACTGTTCTTGGGTCAATCCCTGCCTTTCCCGTGCGCGCTTGATAGCCGTCCCAATGTCGTGAAAATCAAATTTGCGGTCATCGCGTTCATACTTCATATCATCACCACCTTATGTAATTTTATATTTCAGGTGGCCCGATTTGAACGGTATTATATTTCATGTTAGAGACTGTTTAATTTCACTCTTCCAATCAATTTATAGGATGTTTACATTTTTCCCGCACATTGTTTGTCCATCTGGTGCTATTGACATCTTGCGGAAAAGACTGTACAATATCATTTAGAAAAAATTCTAAATGAAGTATGTAGGTGATACCGTGAGTCTGCCAAGTGTGTTTAAGGCGTTGAGCGACCCTGTTCGACGGGATATATTACTGTTACTAAAGCAGCGGCGTAAAATGTCCGCTGGAGAAATTGTTGCAGAATTTGAATTGTCAAACGCTACGATTTCTTACCATCTTTCTATCTTGAAAAAGGCTGATTTGGTTTTTGAAACGCGATACCAAAAATATATATACTATGAAATAAATACTTCTGTGTTCGAGGACGCTATGATGTGGCTCATGCAGTTTCGGGGGAGTAACGATGAAGATGAATAGGAACGCAAGAATAACACTGATAATGACAACCGCAGTCTGTTTAGCTATCTTAGCTACCGCTGCGATTATCAACACTATTCATGGGAATGAAAACCAAGCCCTTGTTATTCAATGCATAATCTTTGCGGTTTATAACATTGCACTGAACTTTGCGTTGAACAACATCCGCATAGTGAAACAAAATGCAGCAAGAAAATTGGTGCTTATCGGTAAATGGAGTATGCCCCTCGCAAGTGTCGTGTGCCTTATCCTGCAAGCTGACTCTTTTCTTCCTGTTCAGATTAACACGGAGACTTTTACCTGCTTTTTTGTAGGGATCATTTTGATTATTGTCGGCAACTACTTTCCCAAAAATCATATTAACTACTTTGTTGGATTAAAGTTTCCATGGCTCTTTAAGGACGAAGAAGGATGGTACAAAACCCATAAACTTGGCAGTTATACGTGGATAATTGCCGGACTGGTACTGCTTGTTCATCCTCTACATCATATTACAAAAGTAACCACTCCGCTGGTCATCATATTGGCGGTTGCTGTTCCGTTGGTATACTCGTTGGCTCTGTACATTCAAAGACAAAAAAGGGTATAAGGAGGTAATGAACCATGAAATCTACGACAAAACACATCATCCTAAGCACACTTTTGTGCATACTTACGCTTGCGGTGTTCCTCGGCTTTTATTCTAAACTTCCGCAATCAGTCCCCGTTCATTTCGATAGCGCCGGAAACCCTAATTCATTTTGGCCCCGAAATGCGCTTGTATTTGGCGGCCCGGCTGCTTTCAGCGTGATTAACCTGATCGTGGCTTTTCGGCTAAAGGCTCAGGAAGGAAAATCCTTTTTGTACTACATTACGCCTGTGCTTGCCTTTGTTATCACAGGTATGCTTATCTACATGGGGATGAAATGAAAATTGAATGCGGAGTGGTTATTTTTTTGATTTTCATTTCGATTGTTTTCTAAATGATGGCAGGTGGTTTTTATGCTTGAAATCAAAAACTTTTCAAAGAAATATGGGGATAAAGAGGCTGTCAGCCATTTGAGCTTTGTCGTGAATGATGGCGACATCATGGGGTTTGTCGGAAAAAACGGGGCAGGAAAGACTACTACACTAAAAGCGTGTATGGGGATTATCACGATTACCGAGGGAGATATTCTTTTGGACGGCATCTCGGTTGTCAAAGAGCCAATAGTTTGTAAAAGAAAGATGGCGTATGTTCCAGATACCCCGCGATTAGAGGAATATATGACAGGGATGCAATATCTTAATTTCGTTTGCGACATATATCAGATTTCGGCAAAAGAGAGAAAGCAAAACATAGAGCGGCTAATTCATGCCTTTCAAATGGAGCCGCATATTTCTGGCTTGATTTCATCGTATTCACATGGCATGAAGCAAAAAGTGGCTTTAATTGCGGCCTTTTCTCACAATCCCAAACTACTCGTCTTGGATGAGCCTTTCGTTGGATTAGACCCGGAAGCCTTTATTGCTCTGAAAGAGCAAATGAAAATGCTCTGCCGGAAAGGAAGCTCTGTACTGTTTTCAAGTCACATTCTCGATGTAGTTGAAAAACTGTGCAATAAAATCTCAATCATAAAGGATGGAAGGCTTTTATACTCCGGTACAACCGAAGAACTTATCGGCGTTGAGGGATTGGAAGAAGCATTTATGGAGTTGAATAGTAATGAAAGTTTTGATCCGTCTATTGAAAAATGACTTTACTCGGATATTCAGAATAAATCAAATGCGCTACGGTAACCCTTCGCAGCGCAGCAAGGCTATTTCTTTGTACATTTTAATTTTTGCTGTTGTGATTGGGATAATCATTTACTGGATGAACTCTTTGCACACAGTTTTTTCCTACGCATGGACAAGTGAAGAAGTAATTGCTTACTTTTTCGGGCCAATGTTGAAAGTCAGTGTTGTCCTCAATCTTTTCATAGGTATTTTTTGGGGCAGCGGACTTCTTTTATCTGACAAAAATGTTGAAGCAAAGCTCGCGTTGCCAATTCCAATGCTATACATTTCACTTTCTAAACTCTCTATTCTCTATATTCTCCAACTGTTTCTTAACAGCTTCTTGCTGTTCCCGATGGTGCATTTGTACCGTATAGCAGCGGAAACCTCACCTTTGTATTATTTTGCAATGGCTGTTGTCGTTTTGCTCTTACCAGTCATTCCTAGCCTTTTAGGGACAATTATAGGTACAGGCATCTACTACATTATGCACAAGCCCTCCATTCTGCTGGCCCGATTGAAAACAGTTGCGGCTGTGATTATTCTATTTACGTATTTGACGTATATCTTTTTACATTTTTCCGCTGCCCCAGAAGATTCAACGACCACGCTGTTTTCCCTGTTCTCAGGGGAAGGGCCACTCGATAAAGCAATACAATCCATTGTGAGCTTACAAGGTTTTGCCTTTGTATTGTATCTTTCGGGAGTTTTGCTTTTAGGGTACTTAATGGCTTGTCTTATTGGCCGCATATTTCGGCATTGGTACTGTGATCTCTCGCACGATACAAAATCCGTCTCTCTGCAAGGCGCTTATTCTTTTGCACAAAAAGGCATAATCGGTGCCCTGATTGCACGGGAACGGCATCGGTATTTTTCAATTCCTGTCTATGTCATCAATACCGCTCTCGGCTATATGATGGCGGCAATTTTTGTTATTTTTGCCGTTGTAATAAAGGAAGATGTCGCTGCACAGATTTATCAATTTGGCGGACTATTTCAAATCCCTTATTCATCCGGTGAAATGCTGTATGTCTATGCTCTCGCAATTATGGTATCTCTCTCCTGCACGACATTCCCAAGCATTTCTATTGAAGGGAAAAACATGGAGCTTATAAAATCCATGCCTATAAGTATTTTTGAATTTATCAAGGCAAAGCTCTTGTTTCATCTTTCGCTGTCTATTCCAATAACACTCGTCCTCAATACGGCTTTAGCATTTGGCTTACACCTTCAATGGGCAGCTATCCTTTCTGGATACTTGCTACCACTTGTTTTTTCCGCGTTTATCGGGGTGGCAGGGTGTATTGCGAACTTACTATTTCCCAGTTTTGATTGGGAAAACGCTACATATATTGTTAAGCGCAGTATACCTGCAATTCTAAATGCACTGATGAGCATGGCTTTGTCTTGCGGTGGATTTTATATTCTTATAAAGCATTTTCCCAAACATCTTTTCGTCGGGAATGTCATTGTTTGCATTATTGTAACGATCCTAACAACAGCAGCCGTTTCCTGGCTAAAAGTAAAGGGCGAGATCCTTTATCGCAAGTTGTAAGAAAAGCAAGTATGAGGGGGTGCAGATTGACTATAGACTGGATGTATTGTCCTCTCTGTGGGAGCAAAACCAGGGTTAGAATACGGGAAGATACTGAATTGAAGAATTTCCCTCTGTATTGCCCGAAATGCCGGAACGAAACACTGATCGAACTAAAACAAGGAAAAATCAATATCATCCATGAGAGCCAGACGCTTAGACGCAGAGCCGATGATTGACAGCCTTTGACTGTAATCGTCGGCTCGTTTTCGTTAAGGAGAGTTTTTGTTTATGAGAATGATCGCACGAAAAAAGGAAAAGCCGCATGACGGCGGGTAGTCCAGGCTTGGCCCGACTATTACCTTTTTGACGGCGGCTTTTCCGGGAAGGCCGCCGTTTATGCTTGCACTACAATTTGATAGCTGACAAATAAGCGGCGGCAATAGGAGGATTGCCGCTATGTCAAACATTTTAACCCGGAGCATCTATCGCTACACCTTTTATCGCCAGCGAAAAAAAGCGCAAACCATCCACCGGGTTATTGTGGGCACGGACATGAAATTAAATATGGCATTTTAAGAAACTGTGTTTCTTTTGTCCGCATGGCTTCATGTCGTGCGGGCATTTTTCATGCCTTGGACTTCGGGCCAACTTGGCCCGAAGTATATCAGCGGGGCCCTCCCCGCTGCCGGTCCCCGCCGCGCCTCCGTTCAGATCCCTTACCCCTTAAAAATTTGAACGGAGGATAAACAAATGAAAACCATCAATTTACGGGACTACTATCCCTTTTACCATAACGACCTGTTCATCGAAGTCTCCGACGAGGTAGCCGCGGCGCTCCAGGAGGCCGAGAGGCAGGAGCGAAACTATCTCCGCCGCGTTGTCTACAACAAGGCGTTCTACTCGCTGGACGCCGGGGACGGCATTGAGCAGACGGCGCTGTTCCAGGCTATGTCTCCCTGCGAAATCTACGAGCGAAAAATGACCATGGAGCAACTGTACGCCGCGCTGGACGCTTTGCCGGACAAGCAGGGCCGCAGGCTCTATGCTCATTACATCCTCGGGGTGCCGCAGACGGAGATGGCC
>ERZ780012.577-NODE-577-length-13254-cov-8.02227_pt1 | contig 13254 bp, 14 predicted proteins | sample MGYA00511869_ERZ780012 | MGnify/ENA primary metagenome ERZ780012 (study PRJEB29588, sample SAMEA2161608) | human gut metagenome | biome: human gut; feature: human-associated habitat; material: faeces | place: Denmark | collected 2008/2010 ... | reverse complement strand
CGCGGCCGTATGCGTCAAACATAGCCGCCCTCGGCCCGGACGTAGTGCCCGCTCTTGCCGCCGGTCTTTTCCACTAAGCCTATCTCGCCCAGCTCCATGCCCTTGTCCACGGCTTTGCACATGTCGTAGATGGTGAGCAGCGCGGTGGAAACACCGGTGAGTGCTTCCATCTCCACGCCGGTGACGCCGGTGGTTTTCACGGTGCACACCGCCTCCACTGCCTGCCGCTCGGGCAGCAGCGTGAAGTCCACGCTGACTTTGGTCAGCGGCAGCGGATGGCACAGCGGGATCAGCTCACTGGTGCGCTTGGTGGCCATGATGCCTGCAATGCGGGCCACGCCCAGCACGTCGCCTTTTTTCACGGTGCCGCGCTCCACGGCAGCAAAGGCTTCGGCGTTCATGGTAATGATGCCCCGGGCCACGGCCTGCCGGGCCGTGACGGGCTTCTCGCTCACGTCCACCATCACGGCATTGCCGGCGGCATCAAAATGGGTCAGATTCGTTTCACTCATAACGATTATATCTTTCAAATTAAAATAAATCAAATCAGTAAGCCGGTCTCGCCCTCTCCGTCATCACTTGCGTGATGCCAGCTCTCCCAAAGGGAGAGGCAAGAAGCTTCTCTCAGCCCTTGGCTCCCCCTTTGAGGAAAGACTTCCCCCGGCCGGGGGAAGATGTCGCATAAGCGACAAAAGGGGGACTCTGGCGCGTCAGCGCCTGAGAGGGTTCTCAGCAGTGCCCGAACCCGCAGTTGGGCCAGCGGCACTCGGCGCAGCCCAGGCACAGGCCGCCCTCGCCCAGCCGGGCAATGTCCTCGGCGGTGATGGGGTCGTCGGCCAGCAGGCGCGGCAGCAGCAGGTCAAAAATAGTGCGCTTGGCGTACATCACACAGCCGGGCAGGCCGCACACCGGCACGCCGTCCAGATAACTCACGAGGAACATGGCCCCCGGCAGCACCGGCGCACCGTAGGTGATGATCTCTGCCCCGGTGTTCTTGATGGCCAGCGGGGTGCGGTCGTCGGGGTCCACGCTCATGCCGCCGGTGGTGAAGATGAGCTCGCAGCCTGCGGCTTTCGCTTCCAGAATGGCGGCGGTGATGCCGACAGGGTCGTCGTCGCAGGTCTTGTGGTAGGTCATCTCGCAGCCGTATTCGGCCAGTTTGCTCACCAGAATGGGGGTGAATTTATCCTCAATGCGGCCCTTGAACACCTCGCTGCCGGTGGTGATGACCGCGAACTTTTTCGGGTGGAAGGGCAGCACGTTCAGGATGGGTTCCGGGCCTGCTGCGGCCTGCATGGCGTCCATCTTCTCCTGCTCGATCACCAGCGGGATGATGCGGGTGCCGGCCAGCTTCTGGCCCTTTTTCACGGGCAGGTCGCCGTGGATGGTGGCGATCATCATCTGGGGTGTGCGGTTCACGGCCAGCAGCGCGGCGCGGTCGATCTTCAAAAGGCCGGCACAGTCGGCGATGAGCTCGATCTTGCCCTCCTTCGGCTCGGTGCCATGGATGTTGCGGCCCGCCGCTGCTTTGTACAAAAGGGCGGCGGCTTCGTCCTCGTGCAGGATGCCGGGGCGCTTTTCCCAGACATAGAGGTTCTCTTTGCCGATGGAGAGCAGTACCGGGATATCCTCCGGCTGCACGATGTGCCCCTTGCGGAAGCGGGCACCCTTGAACTCGCCGGGGATGATCTGGGTGATGTCGTGGCAGAGCACCTGCCCCACCGCGTCTTCGGTACGGATCAGTTTCATGGTGTGCCTCCGTTACAGCGTGGGCATCTGGGCAACGAGCCAGTCCGCCAGTGCCTGGGTATCCTCCATCCCGAAATTCGCGCCCGGGATGCCGCCCCCCCCCGCCAGCGGCTGGATGGACTCCGGCGCGGCCGAGACCGCGCTGCGCACCACTTCGATCTTGGGCCAGCCGCTGTTCTGGAAGCCTTCCAGCAGCACCAGGTCGTAGCCGTGGCGCTCAAACAGGGCCAGCAGGTCCTGCTCGGTCAGGCGGAACTCCTCCGTCAGCAGGTAGCGCTGCCCGGAGTACACGGCCACGCCCTGGGCCCCGGCCTCCCGCAGCCGGCGGCCGTCGGTGCCGGGCGCATCCGGGGCAAAATCGCCGCCGTCGTGTTTGATGACCCCCACCTTCAGCCCGCGGCCGCGCAGGATGGGCAGCAGTTTTTCCAGCAGAGTGGTCTTTCCGCTGCCATGCACGCCGCTGACGGCCAGCACCGCCGGGCGTTTCAGCTCAAGCTGATCGGCCAGAGCCTGTTTCGATTCACTGTACAAAGCAAAGCACCTCGTTTTCTCCTTTTCCGTGCAGCTTCCGGTTTGTTTGAATGTTACCAGCATATCGGTTTTGCGTCAAAAAGTCAAGGCCGCAGCCGTATCTGCCTGCAAATGGCCGCACTGCCAAAACCGCCCCGGCTTCCTGTTGCGGAAACCGGGGCGGTTCGTTATGCTTTCTCGGTGCTTTTCATGCGCACATTTTCAGGCCCGTTCCAAACAACATGTGCAGATTTCCTTCTTCCATGCAACAGGGCATGAGCGGTTATTCTTCTGCCTGCTTTACAGGTGCTTTTTTCCTCCCCCGGATCAGAACGGTGCCGCCTGCCAGCACCACGGCCGCTGCGGCGGTCACAATGACCCAGGCCGGGACGCTGCTGCCGGGCACGACGGCCAGCTCTGCGGTATTCCCGGGCAGGTCGAAGGCCAGATAGCTGCCGATCGTCTCGGTGCTCAGCTGCTTCCAGCTGCCGTCCTGCTTTGCATAAACCTTGTACTTTTTGCCGACTTCAAGGGGCAGATAGCGCACGGTATGGCTCTCCTGCCCGTCGTCCGGGATGGTGAGCTGCCAGCTTTCAACGGCATTGCGCAGTTCTCCGGGCAGATCCCGCACCGAGACGGTCAGGCTGCCGCGGTCGCCGAACGATCCCTTGGCGAAGAAGACCGGTCGGCCGTCCTCGCGCTCATAGATGCTGGCAAGGGCGGTGATGTAATCCGTATACACCGCTTCCACCACCGTATCCAGATGCAGATCCGTCAGTTTCGTGGTGCTCCAGCGGGCGGCGCAGCCCTCCTTTGCGGGCAGTTCCGGGTAGCCGGATTCATCCAGAGAATCGCCGTATTCCAGGTTCACCCGACCCAGAACATGGTCTTCATCCTTGAAGGTCACGTTGATCTGCCCGAACCGCTTGGGGGCGTTTTCCAGTGCGATCAGCGTCTCATAATCGGTGGGCTCTGCCTGACCGGCGATGCCGCCCACGTCCTTGCGGCCGTAAACTGCGCCCTGATTGATGCAGCCGGACACAAAGCCGTCGGTGCGCCCCACGATGCCGCCCACATTGACGACGGCGTTCATGATGCCGGACACATTGCCGTGCACCTCGCCCTTGACGACGCCGTTGACGCGCACACGGCCCTTCACGCTGGAACGGGCGGTGAGCTTGTCTTCCAGGCAGTAGCCGTCCATGGCTTCGATGTTGGAAAGGCCCTTGATGCTGTCCACTTTGTCATGGCTCTCCAACTCGGTGATCATGGCCTTTTCCACGCTGTAGTCCGCTTTCGGGGTCACAAGGGCCACATAGTTGGACGCCGTAAAGTTTTCGTCGATCATGTTGCTGGCGATCTGCACATCGTTCAGCTTGGGAGTCTTGATGCTGTTCAGGCCGTAGGCATAGGGGCACAGGCTGGAGAAATGATAGGCGATCAGCACCAGCACCAGAAAGACCGGCGGGATGATCTTGCGGGTCTTGTAGGCAAATCTGCCCACGAAGGGGATCTTGGGCACAAAGCTCTTGTGCTCGGTCTTTTCCATCCAGGGGCCAAAGATCATCAAAAGGCCCGGCATGACGAGGAACACCGACAAAATGGAGTAGGCGATGGCCTTGATGAGGCAGATGGCCATATCCGGGCCGATCTTGAACTGCATGAACATCATGGCCACCAGACCGCCCACGGTGGTCAGACAGCTGGACGAGATCTCCGGGATGCTCTTGGACAGCGCTTCAATGACCGATTCCTTCAACGGCAGGGTCTCGTGTTCCTCACGGAAGTGGTTGGAGAAGATGATGGCGTAGTCCAGCGACAGCGCCAGCTGCAGAATGCTCGTGACCGAGTTGGACACGAAGGAAATGGTGCCGAACAGAAAGTTCGTACCGCTGTTGAGCACCATGGAAATGACAAAGGTGAGCAGCAGCACGGGGATCTCGGCGTAGGTCTGCGAGGTGAAAATCAGCAGGATCACCACGATCAGAAAAATCAGGTTGCGCCGTTCCACGATCTGACACGCCACTTTGTGCATCACATCGTTTTTCGGTGCGGCTTGTTCGTTCATTGGCATTCCCTCCCATTTAAAAAATCAACAGGAACAGGATAGCACAGCCACTTTTCAATAAAATAGGCATTTCCGGCCATTTGTGCAAATACGGACAAATTCTGCTTTTTGTCCGGTATTTTTGTGCCAGATCTCCAGACGAACCGGTCAACTTGTCCCATGATAGATTTGCCGGACAACTGTATAATAAACCCAAACGGAGGGATACCGCTATGAAACACGAAGAAGCCAGCCTGCAGACCCGCAAGGCACTTTCGGCTGCACTGAAAGCCCAGATGGAGCACAAACCTCTGCGCAAGATCACGGTGAACGACCTGATCGGCATGTGCGACCTGAACCGCAAGACCTTTTATTATCACTTTACCGACATCTACGATCTGCTCAAGTGGACGCTGGAACAGGAGGCCGTGGAGGTGGTCAAGCAGTTCGACCTGCTCACCAACTACCACGACGCCCTCCTTTTTGTGATGAACTATGTGGAAGAAAACGCCCACATCCTCAGCTGCGCCTACGACAGCATGGGGCGCGACGAGCTGAAGCGCTTTTTCTGCAGCGACTTCTACGAGCTGGCCGACGGTATGATCGACCGCTGCTGTGCAAACTGCGGCGTCACCATCCCGCCGGACTACCACCGCTTTCTGCGGGACTTCTACACCGAAGCCTTCGCCGGCATTCTGGTCAACTGGTTCCGCGAGAGCCATACCCCCGAAGAAAAGGAGAACACCATCGCGTATCTCTCCCAGTTCGTGATGACCTCGCTGCCCGCCGTGCTCCGCCAGAACGGCAAATAACTCCGCATCTCCCCATTCGTGCCGTTTTGTTGGTTTTCCTGCGGCAAAGATTCTGTTATCATGGAGACACTCTAACAGAAAGAAGCCGTTTTTCATGACAGAACACCGTTATCAGATCCAGGTCTCCACCCAGCTCGGCATGCGCCGGGGGACGCTCACATGGACCGAACAGGGCAGCGCATTGCAGGGGACGCTGCACTTTCTGCACCGGGCAAATCCGTTTTCCGGGCAGGTCTGCTCTGCCGGCCGGCGCGTCTTTTCCGGCCAGATCCAGACCCTTGTCTCCCGCATTTCCTATCAGGCCGACTGCGTTCTGGCCGGCAGCGGCCTGACGGGCACTTTCCACACGGCATCCGGCGATTACTCCATCGTCGGGGAAGCGTTCGGGCCGGAAAGCACCCTCAGCGAAGAAACGACCTGAGTCCTCTGTCCGCGCTTCTTTGGCAGAATCATCGCTGTTTTACTCCCCCAAAAAGCCGGAAATCATTCTTTCTTGCAGCAAAAAGCCCCTCGGCTTCCTGTTACGGAAACCGAGGGGCTTTGTTCGCTTTATTTGTGCTTTTTATTGGCGCTTCTCAGGCCCTCACGCAATCACTTGCGGGGGTTCTTGATAGCAGCCTGAGCGGGTGCCAAAATTGCAGAGCGTTGAAAAGAATAATAGTACGTTTTTATAGGTCAACAAGCGTTTTTATCTTCGCACGAATTCTACTCCAGAAATGTTTCTTGTTCGATTGTGACCCCATATTGCAAAATCTTATCAATTGCATCAACAAACAGCGTATGTTTTCCCTCATTCCGCTCTTCCTTCAGCTTCTTCAGATACTGCTCCGGCCGCTTCAGGCCATTTTTGTGGTACTGTTCCACAAAGCGCCCTTCCATACGCATGGGTTCAAGCTGTGGGAACACCGTTTGCAGGTTTTCAAACATACAAAAACCGCCCAGATCAATATCTGCCCAGAATCGAATTTGCATGGTTTCCCCTGCCGCAGCAGCCAGTTTTTCAAAAAGTTTTTTCTTCCGCGGGCTCAGAAAGCCGCCGTGATAAACAACAAGTTCTTCCGGCTGTTTTTCCGCCAGCAAATATTCATCATAGTTCGTTTTATTTTCGATAAAGGTAATGCAGCAGATGCTTTTCAGTTCAATGTCCACAATCTCTGACACAAGTGTACTGGGCAAAGCCAATCCATAAGGTTCTGCTGCGCTGAGCCGTAGTTCTCCCTTCTTCAAGCAGATTGCGCAATCGCCCGAGAGTTCATAAAGCTCCGGGCGGGCATAGATTCCCAGGAATGCAAGCTGATCCCGCTCACCAAGTTCCGCTTCTGTACAGGCCGCCGCCAGTTGGGTATTGTATTTTCGTGCAATGGTAAGAAACAGCTCCCGTACATTTCGCTCAAAATACTTGGTATCGTGAAAACACTGGCTGCTGAATGCACGCATCGTCACACTGCCGGACAGCTCCGCATACCGTTGAAACGTGAGCAAAAGCTCCTGCAGCAGACCGTCGTTTTCTCTGCAATAAGTCGGCACTTTCATGCTGTTCCGCACCTGAGCACATACAGCATCCCTCCATGCCGCGATCCATGGAACGGGATTGTCTGCCAGCTTCTGCATGATGATGTTTGCAACCTCTTCTGCCTTTTTTCGCGGATGCACTCTGTCGGCGCATTCATAGCACTGTGCGACCCGTTCCAGATCCAGCACAATGCAGGAGAGAACGCTCTGCTTTCTCGCCCATTCCAGACGCACCAAAGCCTGCTGCTCCAGCTCCCGCGCTGCAATATTGTAAGCATCCCGAACCACCGCATCTTCGTATTGATACTCCGGCAACTCCCTTTTATCAATGCGCAGCATTACCCGACGTCTGGATGTGTTGGGTTCAGAAAGATGCTTACTGTTTTCAAACTTATCCAGCAGACGATTCAGGATCACCTGTGCTTCCTTCATTCTGCATCTCCTTTCCAAATGGAATGATATGCATCCGGTATCCGGACTTGTCCACTAATAATGTACAGTCTGCAATGGGCATAATGTCCGAGACCTTATCCGGCGGCGTACAGATGATCGCCTGCAGCCCCATCTTTCGGAGAAGGAGTACACTCTCCGTGATCCGGTCACTATCCATTTTATTGAAAGCTTCATCGAACACCACCAGACGCACCGTATTACCAAAACGGGTAGCATCGTTGACGCGGTACAGCTGGGCAAACGAGGCCAGCACCGCAATATAGAATGGCGTTTGTGTTTCGCCACCGGACTTCATATTCAGTGTTTGAGAAAGCAGCTGCTTGGAACCGTTCTGATCGGTCGTTTCCAAATCAAACTTCAGATACGTCCGGAAGTCTGTATAGCGGACGATATTCTCCTGCAGTTCGCTCTGTTTGCGGGCATTGAGCTGCGTATCGTCTGCCATTGTGATCTGGCTGAACATTTTTTCGATCAATGGGCCGTATTTTTGCTGAAAGGGCAGTGCGAATAGACCGGATTCGCCTTCCATCAGTTCATCTGCCGTGATCATGTTATAGTAATCCAGATAATCCGGGTTTGGCCCTACACGGAATTGGTACTTGTCTGTGCCAAATTGTGCCTGGCGCAGGGCCTTGTTCAGATTGTGCACCTGTTCTTGCACCTGGTCGATGCTGGATTTCAGTTTGGCAAGGAAATCGTTCTGGAATTGCTCCATTGCGCTTTCCCGTGCCGCCCGAATTTTTTCTTTGTATCGGGGCAGCTCGCTTTCCTGCAGAGTACGCCGTTCTTCCTCGTATTCGGTGTTATCCATCACCTCGATCTGGAATGCACAGGGTTTGAACCGTTCTGCATATTCTCTGCGTGCTGCAAACAGTTTCTTCTGAGCCCCGTCCATCGCCTTTGTGCTCTGCGCCAAACTGTCGCCAAAGTTCTTGCGGATGATATCTGCCTTTTTCAAGCGGACAAGCTCCTGCCGATAGCGGGGAACGCCGATGGTTTCTCGGTATTCCTTCGTGAACTCCTCGTTCAAAACATCTTCGATGGCCTCATACCGTTGGTATTTTTCCGGCAAGATCTCATATTCCAGCTGATGGATGCGGCCTTCCAACTTCCCTTTTTGCACATTTTTCGCATCTTTTTCCTTATTGAATGCAAGGATCTCTTCTTTCAACTGTTCAATGATGCGCCGCTGCTCATCCAACCAGAACAGGTTCAGCTGGGAAAGCTGATTTTTGACTTCTGCGATTTCCTTGATGATCATCTGGACGCGCTGGTAGTCCTCCTGCTTTTGCGCCACATCGATTCGGACAAATCTTTGGGTAAAAAGCGGCTCCTGCAGGCCGGTCAGCTGCTTCTGGAGCGGCTGCCAATGCCGCAGCTCTTCCTGCAGACAGGCCAATTCCTTTTCCAGATGGTCGATGCGGAGCTGCACCGCACGCCGCCCGATGAAGGCGTCTTCCATCCAGCCCTTCCGAAGTGCGCGGGCCACATAGCCCTGATACAGCATTCCTTCTGCCGTAATTGCCGTCTTATAGCAGCGCAACTGTTCTGCCGTGTCGCAGCATATCACCCGACCCAGAAGATAGTCCACATAGCTGCGTGCCAGCTTGTTTTCTGTCTCCACCTTTTCTGCCAGACTGCCGGGCAGCGGGCGAAGTGTTTCTTTTTCCCGCAGTTTTCCGATATCTACCAGACCAAACGCACGGTACTCTGCTTCCTGCTTCAGTCGGTCGTAAATGTTAAGTGCATCCTGATAACGTCCCGGCTCTACCAGCAGATAATATTTCTGGTTATTTAGGTAGCCTTCTACCGCTCCACGCCAGCGCTCATCTGCCATTTCCAGCACATCAGCCAGAATATAAACGGGAACCGCATGCCCCGTTTTATCCGCCAGATCCTTTTCCAGCCGGTCTTTGAACAGCAGAAGCCCCTGGGGATAATCTTTGATGTTCCTGCGCAGATTTGCAAGCACCGCACTTTTCTGGTCGGCTTGCTTCTTCAGCTCTGCAATACGATCCTCTGTTTTATGAGCCGCACTGCGGACAGCATCCGACAATTCGGCCGCTGCCTGCTGCCCCGTTTCAAACAACTCCACAGGCCGGGCAAACAATCCCTTCTCGTCACCAGTAAATACAGCATACGGATAAAGAAGCTGGCGCAGCAAAGCGAGTTCAGTTATGATGCTGTCTACGACATTATGAACGAGGAAAAGAAAAGCGAACTGGACACTGTGACCATCAAAAACGAAACCCTGCGGAAATACTTTCCGCGCAGTTACACGCCCCGGCAGATGGAAAGCATCATCATCAAGCTGCTCGACCAGTGGCAGCTGAAAAAACAGCAGGCAAAACAGAAGAAGCAGGAAGAAGCGCGTTGAGCGCAGACTGAACTAAGAGACCCGATTCGGGTCTTTTTATTTTGCAAAAATAACGGAGGAAACGCCTATGAACAACACGATTGATTTCAAGACCGCAAAGACCATCGACAGCATGAGCAAGAAGCTCGACCACATCGACGATGCCGTGACCGGCTTCTTCTCAATCATGCACATGGCAATGAAGAACGAGTTTGGCAGTGCAGAGCCTTATTTCGCCGCAACCTCGCCGGTTCTGGATCTGACGGTTATCCGTCCTGACGATGCGTCGCACATTTTGGCTTGCTTCGACGAAGCAGATGAGGGTATCGGCATCTCTGAGAACGAGCCGCTGGGCTTCCGTTACAATCCTAAACAGGTTGTCAAGCTGATGGGACAGCGGTATCTGGTCGGTCCGGTCATTTTTCACCGCTTCGATGAGGATGGCAACTTCGCATCTCTGACGATGGGCGATATGTACACCATCCAGAAATATCTGGAGACCAAGAGTGTCACCCTGATGATCGACCGAGACAAACTGACCTGCATCTGCATCGACTGAGGTGTGCCATGCTGAACTTTTTTATCGGTATCACATTTTTTGAAGCGGGTGCTATTTTCGGCTTCTTCGTGGCGGCTCTGCTGAACGCTGCCCACGCCGGGCAGGAGAGCACCATCTTTGAGGAGAATGATAATGGAACAGAATGAAAACACCCTGTCCGTGCTGAAAATTGCGCCGGGACAGCATCCGCAGCAGGTCGAGATCGATAACGACCTGAAGGCTTTGCAGCAGGCGGTGGGCGGCACGATTGCTGCTGTTTACCCCTTTGCAGACCCGGTGGCTATCATCTGCAATGACGATGGTAAGCTCATGGGACTGCCGTTGAATCGTGCCCTGCGGGACGAGGACGGGCAGATGTACGATGCCGTTGCCGGAGACTTTCTGGTGGTGGGTCTGGGCGAGGAGGATTTTGCATCGCTCTCCCCGGAAATGGCGCAGAAGTACGAGCAGCTTTTCCATCAGCCGGAAGCCTTTCTGAAATTGGGCAACCGTCTGCTGGTGCTGCCGGTGCCCGATGAACCTCCGGTAGAAAAGCCCCGCACCAAGCCCCCGGCAGAGCATGACCGCTAAAATCACCCTGCTGCACGGGAGGTGATGGCAGTGCAGGAAGAAATCGAACAGAAATCCTTCAACATTATGATCTCCACCACAAAGCTGTCCGCCCGGACTGTCCTGCGGGCAGTAAAAGCGGCGTTTCGGCTGTACCAGTCCAAAGCATCCCAAGGTAAGCAAAGCGTCCGCACTCTTCTGCGGCAGAACCGGGGCGTGTCCAGTGTGGAGATCAGCAAGACCGGCATCCGTGGGCTGGAACGCTACGCCAAAAAGTACGGCATCGACTATGCCATCCGCAAGGACACCTCCGAAGTGCCACCCCGGTATCTGGTCTTTTTCAAAGCCCCGGATGCAGAAGCCTTCCAATCGGCGTTCAAGGAATACTCGGCATCTTTGCTGAACAAGGACAAACGCCCCTCGGTACTGGCACGATTGCACGAACTGGTGCAGGCAGCGGCAGAACTCCCCGGCAAAGTCCGGCACAAGGAACAGGAGCGTGGACTGTGACCACAAAAAAGCTGACGAAGCTGCTGGCGCTCTATCTGCCGTATCTTCTGCTGGGTCTGGTTGCGACCAACTTTGGCGAAGCATGGCGGTTTGCTGAGGGCAAAGAACTGGGCGATAAGATCATGTCGCTGATGGGCACCTTCCCGATGGCATTTGCAAACCCTCTGCCCAGCCTGCATCCGCTGGATTTGCTGGTGGGCTTGTGCTGCGGTGCAGGGCTACGGCTGGCGGTCTATCTGCGTGGCAAAAGCGCAAAGAAGTACCGGCACGGCATGGAGTACGGCTCTGCCCGGTGGGGCACCGCCAAGGACATTGAGCCGTTCATGGCTCCGAAGTTTTCCGACAACATCATCCTGACCAAAACGGAACGCCTGATGATGTCCAACCGCCCGCCGGACCCCAAGAATGCCCGGAATAAAAACGTGCTGGTGGTGGGCGGTTCCGGCAGCGGCAAGACCCGGTTTTGGCTCAAGCCCAACCTTTTACAATGTCACAGTTCCTATGTGGTCACTGATCCGAAAGGTAGTATCGTGGTCGAGTGTGGGAACGCACTTCTGAAAAACGGTTACAAGCTGAAAATCCTGAACACCATCAACTTCAAAAAGTCCATGCACTATAACCCCTTCGCCTATGTCCACAGCGAAAAGGACATTCTGAAACTGGTCACGACTCTGATGACCAACACCAAGGGCGAAGGGTCCGGCGGAGACCCATTCTGGGAAAAATCGGAGCGTCTTTTGCTCACCGCCCTGATCGCCTATCTGCATTATGAAGCCCCGGTGGAGGAGCAGAACTTCGCTACTCTGCTGGAAATGCTCAACACCATGCAGGTGCTGGAGGACGACGAGGAATACCAGAATCCAGTAGACTTGCTGTTTGAAGAATTGGCAAAAAAGAAGCCCAACAGCTTTGCCGGACGGCAGTACAAACTTTACAAGCTGGCTGCCGGCAAGACTGCAAAATCCATCCTGATTTCCTGCGGCGCACGGCTGGCGCCCTTCGACATCCAAGAGTTGCGGGACCTTACCATGTACGATGAACTGCAACTGGACACGCTGGGCGATAAGAAAACCGCGCTGTTCCTCATTATGTCGGATACGGATTCAACCTTTAACTTCCTCATCAGCATGGTTTACACCCAGCTTTTCAATCTGCTGTGCGACAAGGCAGATGATGTGTACGGCGGCAAGCTGCCTGTCCATGTGCGGTGCCTCATCGACGAGTGCGCCAACATCGGGCAGATTCCAAACCTTGAAAAACTAGTGGCGACTATCCGCAGCCGTGAGATCTCCGCCTGCCTTGTTTTGCAGGCGAGGAGTCAGTTGAAAGCCATCTACAAGGACAATGCGGACACCATCGTGGGCAACATGGACAGCCAGATATTTCTGGGCGGCAGTGAGCCTACCACCCTGAAAGACCTGTCCGAAATACTAGGCAAAGAAACGATCGATGCGTTCAACACCTCGGACACCCGTGGCAACAGCCCCAGCTACGGCACTACGTTCCAAAAGATGGGGCACGAATTATTGAGCCGGGACGAGCTGGCGGTGCTGGACGGCGGCAAGTGCATTTTGCAGCTGCGTGGTGTCAGACCGTTTCTTTCGGACAAGTACGACCTGACCCAGCACCCCAACTACAAGCTCACCTCGGACTACGATTCCAAAAACACTTTCGATATTGAAAAATATCTGAACCGAAAAGAAAAAATCCACCCCGGTGATGAATTCATCGTGGTGGACGCTGATTCGCTCCCGTCTGCCTGACCCGGTAGGCGGTTTTATTTTTGACCAGAGAGGTACACCAGCAAGCCCACTTCTGCCGCAGTTTACGGCACAACATCTATGGTTTCGGGTGTGTACGGACGGTCTGCAACTTTCATTTATAAAGGAGAAACGACTATGGAATTCTTTAACTCTGCTATCGAAGTTCTTCAGACTCTGGTTGTCGCTCTGGGTGCCGGTCTCGGCGTTTGGGGTGCCATCAACCTGCTGGAAGGCTATGGTAACGACAACCCCGGCTCCAAGTCTCAGGGCATGAAGCAGTTCATGGCTAATTAAAGGGAACAAAAAGAAAGGAAAAACCAATCCAGACGGTATCAGCGGCAGGCTACAAGAATAAATTGTGATTTCACAAGATTGGTGTTATAATAAGAGAAAAGTTCCTGCCGGGGCAGCCGCCCCGGTGGTATGGATAGAAA
>ERZ780012.575-NODE-575-length-13273-cov-2.26789_pt1 | contig 13273 bp, 10 predicted proteins | sample MGYA00511869_ERZ780012 | MGnify/ENA primary metagenome ERZ780012 (study PRJEB29588, sample SAMEA2161608) | human gut metagenome | biome: human gut; feature: human-associated habitat; material: faeces | place: Denmark | collected 2008/2010 ... | reverse complement strand
GTGTCGCATAGCTTAATTCCATACTATTTTCTATTTTCAAGTTATCCCAGCGGATATCTGCATCCGATGCAGATGCATCTGTCACTTTTTCTTTTGGTCCTGCATCCTCTGTATATGCAACATTCCCCTGTGTTGCACAAGCACAGGGGAACGTACATAACAGGGCGAACAGGAGTATAAAAAGAATTCTTCTTCCTCGTCTCAAATCCAACACCCTTACTTTATTGTTTTAGAATCAAAATATAATGTATAGTCGATTTCATGTGGCGTACTCATTGCAGTCGTATCCGCAGAGATCGGCATATTGTAGTCAAATCCGGTAACCGGAATCTCAAATGTAGAATTTCCTTCCGTATTGACCGGCAGATACTTCTCCTCGCCAACAATCATATAATCATAGTTTGAAGAACTCATGATAATCGTTGCAGTCGCGATTCCATTTTCCACCTTGATTTTCGTCGGGCTTTCCACCGTAGCACGGCCGGAGCCTCCGGACAGGGTTACCTCAACCGTATATTCACCATCGGCGATTCCTAAATCCTCTGCCGTTTTCATCGACGGATTATCTATGGCATCAGCCGGAAGTGAATCGGAACGGAACACCAGCGTCCGCTCATACCATTTTTCTTTTTTGTTGCTGAATGCGGCACAAGCAACGCCCTCATCCAGCGCATCCACAGGAACTGTAAATGTATGCGCACCATCTGCATCCTCTACATATGGGATATACTCTGACTCGTCTGCAGCAACTGCCTCTTTGCTGGTACCCATATACAGATACCGATAGCCTTTTCCGCCCATTGTCATAACTGCGGTCATCTTGCCGTCTGCTACCGTGAGCTTGCAGGCAGTAATGTTGAACATTGAAGAGCTTGAATCAACCTCGATGTCATATTCACCATCTGCGACATTCTCTGCCGGAATCGGAACCATCCAATCTTCTACCACGTCACTTGCAGATGCCAGATCCGAACCGGTTGCAATATGTGCATCTGCTTCGGTTGCCTGCTCTGTTGTCACGGCCTCCGTCGTAACCGCGGCAGTTGTCTCCTGTGTTGTTGTATCATTTTTTCCGCATCCTGCAAGCAGGCAGGCAAGTACCACGCCTGCTGCAAGGCTTACATTCCATTTCTTCACGATTGATTCCTCGCGTTTATTCTATTATTTGTTTAATTTGTCAATAGCTGCCTGTGCATGCTTTACAAAGATATCCTGAATTGCCGGAAGCTCACCAAGACCACGAACGAGACATGTTACATCATAACCTGCATCCTCAAATGTTGTCTTCCAGGAACCCTCCTCATCACCAGCCATATCGTTGTTTGCATGGTCACCGGCTACGATCATCAAAGGCTCAAGAACAACCTTCTTGTAATCGCCTGCCTGTACCTTCGCAAGTACATCATCCACAGAAGGAGTTGCCTCAACCGTACCTACAAAATAATTCTCAAATCCGGCGTCTGTCAGCTTATCCTGCATCTTCTGGTATACTTCGTTGCTGTCTGCCTCTGTACCATGTCCCATGAAGCAGATGGCTGTCTCACCATCATCATACTCAGCTGTTGCATCTGTGATAGCCTTCACAACCTCATCGAAGTCCTCATCACTTGTAAGAAGCGGATCACCGATTACAACCTGATCAAACGCATCTGCATAATCGCCTACTTCATTTACAACATCTGTATATTCCAGACCATTCATCAGATGTGTCGGCTGGATTACAAGATTCTTGACTCCGTTATCAACCGCACGGTCAAGTGCTTCTGCCATATTATCAATGGCAATGCCATCTCTTCTCTTTACATGATCAATGATGATCTGGCTTGTAAAGCCTCTTCTGACAGAATAATCTTTACCGAATTCTTCATCAAGCTTATCCTCGATTGCTCCGATCGTCAGACGACGGCTGTCGTTAAAGCTTGTACCAAAGCTTACAACAAGCAGTTCGTTGTCGCCGATTTCATCCTGATTACGAACATTATCCAATGATGCATCTCCTGTCTCATAATTCTCATCGTCCTCTGCCTCAGATGCAGTTGCATCTGCAACCGTTGCTTCCGTTGTCGTTGCAGCTTCTGTAGTTGCCTCTGTGGTTGCTTCCGTCGTTGCCTCTGTTGTCTCTGTCTTCTTGTCTCCACATCCTGCAAGCAGAGTTGCTGCCATACATGCTGTAAGGAATACTGCGCTTAATTTCGATTTCTTCATTTTCTGTACCTCTTTCCTTTTGTTTTTTATCCAGTCACTTGTTAAGAATCAATTCAGACGCACAGAAAAAAAGCCGCCAGCGAAATCACAAACTGACGGAGCAACAGGCCATAGAACTTAATCTACAACGGTACGACCAATTACTCGTGATCTGGAAATTTTTCCTGTACCAATACACGGCAGGTTTCCTGACTTACCGATCCTCATACACATTCCCCTTCCCAGCCTTGCGGCCAGTGGTTATCTTCCGATATCGAATGTATACTCCCGGCTTACAGTGACGAGATCGTGCAGGACTTCCACCTGCTTCCCTTTTAACACATGTCTGCTTTTCAAACAAAAAAAGCTCCACGGCACCGTATATTATGAATTCAATTCGTCGCAATAATAACACACGCACACGAAATGTACAAGTACAAATTTCATGTGCGTGATACCTTTAAGCTATATTATTCATATCTTTTAGCTATTTTCAAGCAGATCCTGCAGCCGTTTCTCATAGACATAACAGTGTCCATGCGCCTCGATGGCTTTCTCATAGGCTTCAATGGCCATCTTCCGCTCTCCCATCACCTCATACAGGATTCCAAGTTCATAATAACCTTCCTCGCAGCCATGATACCCACAGCTTGAACAAACCTTCATCGAAACCGCCTGTTTCAAATATTTCTCCGCATCTGCATAATCACCGATCACCCGGCAGTATCTTGCAAGCTTGATATAATCAAGCGGTGTCTTCCGGTCTTCCTCCGGTATCACTGCTTTACTTAAATACTCTGCATACTCGGACTTGATCTCTCCATCCCGCAGATAGAGTGCCTGCAACAGTTCCCCATAATAATTGGTTTCTTTATTTAAGTTGACTGCCTTTTTGTATGCATCGACTGCATCCGCATATCTGCCACTCATGATAAGCACTCTGCCGTACTTACTGTAGATGCTCGTATTATCCGGCTTCAATTTCATGCCAAGCTGATACATCTGATCCATCATCAGCGTATCGTCCTCTTCCCCGGCAAGCTCCATCAGAAGACTCGCGCAGTCAAACCGCAGACTTTCATCCGTGCCTTCCTCTGCATAGCTTTCCAGCAGCTGTTCTGCCTCCGGATAGCGGTCTGCTCGTGTGAGTGCGAGACCTGCCTCGATACGAAGCTGCGGATCCATGTCATCTCCGTATTTATGAATTGCATCCAACAGAATCTGACACCCTTCTGTAATCCGGTTCAGGCAGAGCAGCACACGGGATTTAAAGCGGATGACCTCTGTCTTTCTACGGATATCCCGGTCTGACCGCTCCGGCGCGATTGCCAGTGATTGTTCAAAATTCTCTAACGCTTTCTCGTAATCCCGCCGCTCCCAGTAGATAAATCCAAGATTCGTATAATATGCTGCATGCGGTCGTACACAGATCTGATCTTCGTACGCCTTGATTGCAAGATCCGTCTCATGAACCTTCCGATACATATATCCCAGATATCCAAACACATCTGGATTTTTCGGATTGATAGACGCAACCTTCTTATAAACCGCAATGGACTCCTCATTTCGGTTTGCTTCATCATAGAGATCTGCCAGCTCTAACAACAGATCTTCATAATTTGGCAGATCGGATTCATCCGCCTTATAATTTGCTTCTACTTTCTCTAAAAGCTTCAACGCTTCCTCTGATTTTTCCTGTGCACGAAGGTTTAATGCCTCATAATAATCCATCGCATCGCTCTCCGGACGGAACTCCCGGTACTGTGCCATTACATTTTCGGCATCTTCGTACTGCTCTGCCTGCTGGAAGGTCAGTATCTCCTGTATGTACGGCTCCACACCATATGGATAGATCCGTATCGCCTTCTCCGCCGAATAGATACATTCCTGTAGGTAATCTAACATATAACAGCATTTTGCCCGGTAGCAATGCGCCCAGTATTCATCCTCATAGACCATAGATTCATAATCAATATGCTCTAACATCGCATCGCACGCCTTCATACAGTTGCCATACTCCTGCAATTCATAGAGAATCCGGAGATTCAGGATCAGTCCGGTGATCTGCTCCTCATGCTCCGTCTCGACCGGAAGCTGTATATATTCCTTCGCTTTCTCGTACTCTTTCAGGTTATAGTAACAGCTTGCGATCAGTGTATGTGCATACGGATACCGCTTTCTGCGCTTGTTCTGTTCCTCTGTATAGCCGCCTTCTTCCGGCTGTATATCCTCAATTGCCTTCTTCCATCTTAAGAACAATGGCAGTGCCTTCTCCGTCTGTCCGGTTGCCAGATAACATCTGCCCTTCGCATTACAATAGAAGAAGATCTCATCGCCCTCCGGTTCAAATGTATCGAACACCTCCAACGCTTCCGGCTCCCGCTGATTCTGATAATAGCACCATGCCAGATCTAACTTTTTCTGATGATCGTCCGGATGCTCTGCCACATCCTGCTTCCATTTGTCAATGATTGCTTCATTTACCTGCTGCAGCCGGGTAAGGTACGCCATATCCCCATAATTGTTGTGCATCAGCTCCTCAAAGATATCCTTTGCTTTCTCCAGGTCCCCCATCGCATAATAAATATCTCCTAAGCAATACTGCGCGTCTTCATAATCCGGATTCTCCGCAAGGATCTCCTCTGCGACCTGCTTCGCCTCCTCATATCGTTCCAGGCGGTACAGCATCTCACTCTTGATAAACTGCGTCATCTCATCCTTCGGATACCGCGCAAGTTTCGCATCGATCCTGCTTAAAAGTGTCTCATATACAGCCTCTGCTTCCGCCCTTGGTAGTGGTTGTTCCACATCCTTTTCCTGCAAATGCGTATCCCGCATCTGCACATAGATCTCCAGCACATCACCATGTGGATGTGTAAGAGGAAGTTGTTTCAGTCGTTCTAATTCCTTGTGGAGTGCTGTCCGGTTCTCTGGTGTCGGCTCGTCTTGCTTGTCCATCCGCTCAATCTTCATATACTGCTCAATATAATCATCGGCATATGTATAATCTCCGGTCAGATATTCATAAGCAAAGCCGTCCTGTTTCCGCGCCGCTACCCCAAGAATATAAGAAATATAATCCTCCGGGAATTTCACCAGCAGATCTTCTTTGCGCAGGGCGATATCAAACCGGTCCACAATCTCACGAAAAACCGCATCCGGCATCCGGTAATGACCCATCATGAATACAAGCAGCTCCTCTAATGCTTTTGCCTCCGTGTCAAGCGATACAAATGCATCCTCACGAAACAGCTCTCTCCACGCATCTACACGGATTCGGTTCGGATAATCATTGTATAGTTGTTCTAATTTATCGGTAAGCTCCGTCCTCGGCGGCTGTAACCCTTCTGAATCTTCGTCTTCCATATCATCCGGCAATGCTTCCTGCCTGTCACAGCTTGCAATCGCCTCTTCGTAGGCATTCCGAAGCTCCATGAAACCATCCGCATCCTCCTCCGGATTCACAGACTTTAACCGCTCACGATACGCCTGCTTGATTGCATCTTTATCATCTGTCTGCCCGATTCCAAGTATCGTCCATATGTTCATAACCCCTGCCCTTGTACCTTTCTCGCATTTTATCACTATCCAGTTTGTGCATAATTTGCACAAACTGATATTCCCACAGAACACAAAATAAACTTGTGCAAAAAATGCACAAGTTCATTTTAGCAAATGCGATAAAAGAACACAATAATTTCCTACAGATTCTATAATCCTGTCAGATTATTTTTCACGCAATTTCTAAGATTCGCATACGCATGTCTTTTCTCCATTGCAAGCCGCTTTTCTTCCTCTGTGCTGGTTACGCTTGCCGCATAGCATCCGACAAATACACCACTGTCGATACACGCTTGTACATCTGCACCAAAACATCCTGCAAATGCATAGACGGGCACTTTATACGACTTCGCTATCCTCGCTACGCCGATTGGTGTCTTCCCCATCAACGTCTGCGCGTCTAATTTTCCCTCTCCAGTAATAACTTCGTCTGCTGTTTTAATTGCCTGCGCGATCTGTATCTCATCTAATACGATGTCAATGCCTGGTTTTAAGGCTGAATGAAAGAACACAAGACCCAAATACCCTAATCCGCCAGCCGCACCTACACCGGGTGTCATGCGGTTTTTGTCGTGTCTCTGCCTGTCGTTTTTATTAATATTCTTGCCTGATTCATCATAACCGTTCAGCTGATTTTCCATCAGAGTAGGATCTTTCCGGTACATATCTTCCACAATATCTGCATACCGGTTCATCGCTGCATCCATCTCCTGTACCATCTTCGCGTCCGCGCCCTTTTGTGGCGCAAAGACGGCACTGCATCCCTGTACACCGACCAGTGGATTTGTCACATCGCACGCAATCTGAAACGTACACGAAGCAAGCTCCGGCATTACATCCTCTGTCGTAATCGACCGAACGTGTGCCAGCCCCTCCGCGCCATAGTCAACTTCTCTTCCTGTCGCATCCAAGAAATGATATCCAAGTGCCTGCAGCATTCCGATCCCTGCATCATTTGTTGCACTTCCACCAATTCCAAGGATGAATTTCCGACAGCCACATGTAATGGCATCGCGTATCATCTCTCCAACCCCATAGGTCGTTGTATTTCTTCTTTCTTCCGGTACAAGCGGTAACCCGGCTGCCTGCGCCATCTCCAATACTGCCGTCTTTTCTCCTGCCTGCTCATAGATTGTGTAACCCGCCGAAACTTCCGTTCCGACCGGTCCAGTCACAGAGATTGTCCTCGTCTGCACGTGTTCCTTTCCGAATGTAAGTGCTTCCACCGTGCCTTCTCCGCCATCTGCAACCGGAAAGATCTGCACATCAAAGTCCGGGTACTTCTCTAAGATTCCGTCTCGGACCGCATTTCCTGCTTCTAACGACGTAAGACTTCCCTTGAACGAATCCATTGCAACAACGATTTTTCTCTGACTTTTACTTTTGTTAAAATGATTTACCATATTTATTTTCCCCTCTGTCAACTACAATTACCTACTTCACATTTTATCACATATCTGCTATGATGAACTACAGAATTATTGGATGTATTTGTAAGATAGGATGGAACTTATATGAACTGTCAAAAATCATATCGCAGATTGCTTAATTTCATTATTTCCATCGTAATTCTGTTTTCTGGTCTGTACTTTAACCAGACGGAAGCAGATGCTTTTTTTGATGCGGCAAACCCTACCGCCCAGTCGACGGTCAGCGGTGTTGAGCTTCCAATCTCTGCGAATACACAGATCAATACAAGCGAGCTTTTCCTTGCTTCGAGAACCTCTTATATAAAAGAGGCGAAACAGGGGCCTGCACAGGCGGAAACATCTGTCCGTTTTATCGCAGCATTTCTAGATACACGGGAGCTTTCTTCCTCCCGCTATGCTATTTTTTCAGAACCGATTCTGTCGAAAACAATTATCAGTCAACAGAAGATCCTATGCTATATCCATGCACAGGACGGAAAAAAATCCAGCTATTTTTCAGTTTAATCAGGACTAAAAGCAGGACTATGGATGCACATAGTTTTCTTTGCGTACTTAGAAATTGAAAAATGGAGGACATAATCTATGTTTATGAATATTCTTGTTGGTGTTATGGCTGCAATTGCAATTCTTGCCGGAGTCTGGGGCTTCTGGGTCGATCACAGAAAGGATAAGGATCTAACAGATGAAACATCTGCTGCAGGCAGCGCAGATACGATCAGTAAAAACTAAACAAAGTAACACGAAATGCCGGGACAGACATCCCGGCATTTTCTTCTTAGATAAATATTTCTTTATTGCTGTCAGATATGTCTGAGCCAGATGACTCAGCATTTTCTTAACTGTTGTAGTGTCATCGTTTACTCCCCTTTCTCTTCCTCCACTGCCTGCAATATCATGTTCTTAAGCTGTCTTGCGGCAGCGCTGAGTGGATGTTGGTTATCCAATACCATACAGATATCCCGTTTCGGAATTTCTTCTTTTAACGGAATCTGCACGATTTCTCTTTCCATTATAGATTCCCTTGCCATCGCTTTTGGAACGAATGCAAGTCCAAGTTCATGCCGTACCAGCGGCAGGATCTGATCGGTCGTTGCAACCTCCGTATCCGGGGACAGTTCCAGTCCATATGATAAAAACAACTGATTATAAAATTGAAATGTCATCGTCTCACGTCCAAGACATATCAGCGGATAATTTTTTAATTCCCACAGCGATATTTCCTGGCTTCCAAGTGCCATGAATGTTCTTCCTCCGACTAATACCTCCTGAAAAGACTCCAATACAATCTCCTTGAGCGGGGCTTCCACCGCCGCCGGGGTTGACACGACCGCAAAATCAATCATTCCACTTTTCACTGCCTCGATTGCCTGTGGAGTTGAGTGATTATAGATTTTCAGACGTATACCCGGATATTTCATATGAAACTCTTTCAGCTTATCCAGCAGATAGATATTCAAGGCGGTTTCACTCGCGCCGATTGCAATACTTCCATGTGTCAGTCCCGTACTGTCGGTCAGCTCCTCCTCTGCCGCCCATAACTGCAGCATTGCCGCAGATACATGCGTATACAGACGCTGTCCCTCCGGCGTCAACTGCACACCACGGTTCGTTCTCACAAACAGTGTACTATGAATCTGCTGTTCTAAGCTATTCATCGCACGTGTGATATTCGGCTGGCTGTTTCCCAATACACGGGCCGCTTTTGTAAAATTCTCATATTTTGCCACATAATAAAAGATTTTGTAATATTCAAAATTTACGTTCATGCCTCTCCTCATCCTGATATATCAAAGTAGTATCTTTAATATATCAATTATACTTTTTACTTATTTCTGTATGCATAGTATAATCTGTCCGAAAAGAAAAAGCAAGAAGGGATGTGCATATTATGAAAAATACAACGATGTTTCCAAGAGAAGAACATGCAGATGTTTTGTTCCAGAAAATATTAAATGATCCATGGGCATGTGAAAAACTGCAGGAGACCTTTTGTAATTCTCTCGCGCTGAATGACAATACAGATAATTCCCCTTCTGCATCCACATTTGCCAATGTCCTGTTTGATGCATACCACAACCGGGATTTGTCTGCATTTCTGATGGTAATCTGTCAGAATACACTGTTTGATCTGCTGCGGAATTCTTATCTGATTCCATACCGGTTCAATGCTGATGGGAAGCAAAACCCGATTATCATGACAGATACAGAAGGAAATCTGTTATCCGAATATAAAAAAACAGTTCATGAGAAAGAATATCATCATTTTCAGAACGTATGCAAAGAAATCGGTTCAACACAAAATATGTTCTTAGCACAGGCTTATCGGTACAGCCACGCATATGCATCTGATTCTATGGACCTCAAGCAGAAAAATCTGGAATCCTGCACCGGCGTTCTCCTGATTCGCGAGCTTCCAGACACGATCAAGCAAAAAGAAACCGAAGCAGAAGCCTATTCCGCAGTCTGGGATCTGATGGTAAAGCTGGAGAAGGAACTCCCGATGGCATTTGTATTTTACGGACAGGATACTCTGCTCGAACACAATGAGCATTTTGACGAGCTTGGAATCTTCCTGCCAAATTCCGTTTTTTTGAATAATCTAAAACGGCATATTACAAAAGCAGAGGCGATATTATATGAAGAAGAACACTGATTCGATATCAACTTCCTATGTTGATATTATGGAAAAAAATCATATGGAAATCCCCTGGCATGATTATACCGGCGATGACAGCAACGTGCTTATCTCCGATGCGGGATTGATTGAAAAAGCTTCCGTTATCGGTCGTGTCGGTCTGATCCTGCTTTCCTGTGGAACCGGAGCATGGCGTGTCCGTACATCCATGAATAAGCTTTCCAAAGAACTCGGTGTAACATGCACGGTCGATGTCGGTCTGATGTCCATTGAGTTTAATTGTTTTGATGGAAATGATTGTGTATCCCAATCTTTAAGTATTGCAAATACAGGCGTAAACACATCCAAGCTTTACCGAATGGAGCGTTTCGTCGACAGCTTTCCGAATATCGAAGCACATCTGACCGGTGAAGAAATCCATAAAAGGCTCGACGGAATCGAGAGAATCCATGCGCTTTACTCTCCTGTCAAATTAGGACTGGCGGCAGCACTCGCCTGCTGTGCATTTACATTTCTACTTGGCGGCGGTCCCGTGGAAATGATTCTTGCATTCATTGCTGCAGGTGTTGGTAATATCATACGAACAAAACTGATCAAGCATCATTTTACCTTATTTCTAAACATTGCTGCTTCTATCTCGGCTGCCTGTCTGATCTACACGATCTGTCTGAAGCTTGCCGAAATGCTGTTCCATGTGGCCGCGGTGCACGAAGCAGGTTATATATGCTCTATCCTGTTTATCATCCCTGGATTTCCATTTATTACAAGCGGCATTGACCTTGCAAAGCTGGATCTCCGTTCCGGACTGGAACGACTGACTTATTCCATTATTATCGTTTTGGTTGCAACCATGTCTGCATGGATCATGGCTTTGCTGTTACATTTGCAGCCGCTGTCTTTCGCAGACATGCATATCAATGTATGGGTACATTTTATACTCCGGATAATTACCAGCTTCTGTGGTGTATTCGGATTTTCCCTGATGTTCAACAGTTCTGTTTCAATGGCATGCACGGCTGCAATAATTGGTGCTGTCGCAAATACACTCCGTCTGGAGCTCGTAGACCATTGTGGAATTCCTGCCGCTGTGGCTGCATTTCTTGGGGCACTGACAGCAGGACTGCTTGCATCCTTTATAAAGCAGAATCATGGATATCCAAGGATTTCACTTACAGTTCCTTCCATCGTTATTATGGTTCCGGGACTTTACTTATATCGTGCAATTTATAACTTTGGCATTATGTCTCTTACCGAAGCGGTCTCGTGGTTTACATCTGCAATCATGATTATCATTGCACTTCCACTCGGTCTGATCTTTGCAAGAATTCTGACTGACCGCACATTCCGGTACTGCACATAACACAAATTACCTTATCAAACAAAGGAGGACAAACAAATGCTTACAGCCGTAACAGGTATCAACTGGGGTGACGAAGGAAAAGGTCGTGTCATCGATCTATTAGCAGAGCAGGCGGATATCGTCGTCCGCTATCAAGGCGGAAATAACGCCGGTCACACCGTCGTTGTTGGTCGTGATAAATATGTATTAAATCTGCTTCCATCCGGGATTCTGCATCCGGATGTCACATGTGTTTTAGGGGATGGAATGGTCATTGACTTAGAGCATCTCACGAAGGAAATCGAGGCGCTGCGAGGAAAAGGTATTCCTATCACACCAGAAAATCTAAAGCTTTCCAAGCGTGCCACGATCTCTATGCCTTGGCACCGGGTGCAGGATGAACTAGAAGAAGCCCGGCTGGAAAAGGATGGTTCCGCCTTCGGTTCCACACGTCGCGGTATCGCCTATGCTTACAGCGACAAATATAGAAAGAAAACGCTCCGGCTTGGTGATCTGCTTCATCTGAACGATGGCTATATACACAACCGGCTGCACATGATGCTGGATGCCAAAAACATGGAGCTTTCCGGCTGTTATCATCAGGAGCCAATGTCCTATCCGGCACTGCTCTCCTGGTGTGAGAACCAGGTGGCAGCATTCTCCGCATACATCTGCGATACCGGCGCATTCTTAAGAAATGCCCTAGCAGACCATAAAAAAGTGCTTTTGGAGGCACAGCTTGGTGCCATGCGTGATATTGACTATGGCATATTCCCATATACATCCAGCTCATCCACGATCTCAGCCTATGGTCCGATCGGTGCCGGAATCCCCGGTGCTCCGCTCTCCCATGTCGTCGGTGTTCTGAAAGCATACTCGACCTGTGTCGGTGCCGGTCCATTTACCGCAGAGAAAGCAATGTCCGAATCATGGAAAGATGATCTTCGCCGTGCCGGCAATGAATACGGTGCTGCAACCGGACGTCCAAGACGTGTTGGTCCTTTTGATGCCGTTGCCAGCCGTTACGGACTCCAATGTCAGAACGCAGACCGGATTGCCCTGACAAAACTGGATGTATTAAGCTCCATGAAGGAAATTCCGATTATCACAGAATACCTGCAGCACACGAAACATATTATGGATTTTGACCCAACAGATAATATGGATAATCTCCTGCCTGTCATCGATATCGTTCCTGGCTGGCAACAGGATATCTCGCATTGCCGTTCTTATGATGAACTGCCGGACAATGCAAAACGATATATAGAAACGATTGAAAAACTGCTTGATCACGAGATACAATTTATCTCAGTCGGTGCGGAACGAAATCAATACCTGACAAAAGGGGAATGGCTGTAAAGCCACTCCCCTTTGTTATGTGTACATCTTCACTCTTCTCTGATACTCTGCATACGTGAGCGGTGCTTTCTCACTCAGTATCTTTGATTTAATCACAGTTCCGATAAATAACGTATGGGAACCACAAGATATCTTCTCTGTCACCGTCGCTCCAAGCATCGCCACGCTCTGCCATCCGAGATACGGGATTCCCTGTTCATTGACCGGAAGCTCCAGTGTTTTCATTTTGTCAACATCTCTTCCAGACTGATATCCAAAATGCTTGATTGTCTCGAAGGTGCATGTCTCATCTAAGATACTGACTGCAAATATCCCACTCTTTTTGAGTAACTCACATGTATAACTCTGATTGGAAACCGCAATTGCAATCTGTACCGGCTCGTGGCTGATCTGCATACATGTATCAATGATACAGCCATTTGCTTTTTTCTCCCACACCGTCGATAACATGTATAATCCATAGGTAATACACTGTGTTGCTATCCGTTCCATCTTCCACATCTCCTATCTGATTTTGTTTCCGATAGTATGTGCAAAATGAGATTTTCTATAGATAAAATATTATCAATTTAAGCAAAAATGGTACAAAACAGATCATATATTGTCTATTTTGTACCATCATCAAAGGACAGGAAATAAGATTTAAAATCTGTATTTGGATTGTTCTAGCTCCACATTGCCTCGATCTCAGTCTTGGATACCACACCGACACTTTTCTTCACGATCTCGCCATCTTTGAACAGAATCAAAGTCGGGATGCTTGCC
>ERZ780012.574-NODE-574-length-13278-cov-3.41042_pt1 | contig 13278 bp, 16 predicted proteins | sample MGYA00511869_ERZ780012 | MGnify/ENA primary metagenome ERZ780012 (study PRJEB29588, sample SAMEA2161608) | human gut metagenome | biome: human gut; feature: human-associated habitat; material: faeces | place: Denmark | collected 2008/2010 ... | reverse complement strand
GGTCCTCGGAGGAGAACGACGGCCGCGTCATCGCCCCGATGAATGTCGAGGGAATGCCGTGGTACGCCCCCAAACCCAAGACGCCGAAGAGCAGCGCGCCGCAGGAAGCCCCCACGAAAGAGGAAATGCGCGCATACCGGTTTGCAGCGCTGAAAGCGGGGCTGCTGATCGCGGGGGTCTATGGACTTGGTGCGTTTCTCTTGATCCTGTTTCTGGTGAAGCTCTGGTCAAAGTAGAAGAATTGTATACAGCGCGGAGGCGGCGTCCCGATGGGAGGCCGCCTCTTCATAGATCAAGGAACCCTACAGCGGACATAAAAATGCCGCCCGGCATGCCCGCCAACATCCGATCGGATGAAGAGAACAGGGGCATTGCGGACGGCGGTGGGGGAAACGTTAGAAGAGCGGCACGACGGCGCCTTTATAGGTGTTGTTGATGTAGTCGCGCACAGCGTCGCTTTCGAGCGCGACGATGAGCTTTGCGATCCGCGGATCGGACTCATTGCCCGCCTTGACGGCCAGAATATTTGCGTATTCCTGCGCGGCCGCAGAGTTCGCATCCTCTGTGGCAAGTGCATCGGTCGCGGCGTTCAGACCGGCCTGCAGCGCGTAATTGCCGTTGATGACTGCGAGGTCGACATCTTGCAGTGAGATGGCGAGCTGCGCGGCTTCCATTTCAATGATGTTGAGGTTTTTCGGATTCTCGGCAATGTCGAGAACCGTAGCGGTCGTACCGACGCCTTCCTTCAGCTTGATCAGACCCTGCGCTTCCAACACGAGCAGTGCGCGCGCCTCGTTAGAGCCGTCGTTCGGTACGGAGATGGTCGCGCCGTCCTGCAGCGCTTCGATCGAAGCGGTCTTGCCGGCGTAGATGCCGAAGGGCTCGTAGTGGATCGCCGCAACGGAGACAAGGCTCGTCCCGTGCTCCGCGTTGAACGTGTCAAGATACGGCTTGTGCTGGAAGTAGTTCGCGTCGAGATCCCCGCTTTCCAGGCTCGTGTTCGGCAGAATATAGTCCGTGAATTCGACGATCTCAAGCGTAATGCCCTCTTTGGCAAGCTCATCCTTCGCGACCTTCAGGATCTCGGCGTGCGGCGTTACGCTTGCGCCGACCTTGAGCGTTTCAGCCTTTTTGCCGCAGGCCGTAAGGGACAGGGCAAAGAGCAGGGTGAGTGCGATCGCAATGATCTTTTTCATGTGTGTGTACCTCCTGTTTGTTGTAATAAAACTGTTTGGAAACGGTATTGCCTCAGCGGATTCGCTTGTCTGAGCATTTCGCAATGCGTTCGCCGAGCATTTGAATGAGCTGCACGATCAAAACCAGGATCAGCACCATAACGAGCATGACGTCCACTTGACCGCGGTAGTAGCCATAGTTGATCGCAATCGCGCCGAGACCGCCGCCGCCGCAGATGCCCGCCATGGCGGAATAGCCGAGAAGCGTCGTCGTTGCAATCGCCGCGCCGTTGATGAGCGAGGGGAGCGCCTCCGGCAGAAGCACCCGCAGCACGATCTGCATGGTCGATGCGCCCATGGAGAGCGACGCCTCGATCACACCGCGATCCACCTCGCGCACGGAGCTCTCGACCATACGCGCCACAAAGGGGGCGGCGGCGATTGTGAGCGGCACGATGGTAGCCGTGGGGCCGATTGTTGTGCCGGTGAGAAAGCGCGTGACGGGCAGCACCGTGAACAGCAGAATGAGAAACGGTACGGAGCGCAGCGCGTTGACAACGGTACCGAGCGCGCGGTTCAGCGCAGGACACGGACGAACGCCGTCCTTGTCCGTGACAACGAGCACCAGACCGAGCGGTAGCCCCAGCACATAGGAGAGCGCGGCGGAAATCAGCGTCATGTACAGCGTCTCCAGCAGGCCGGTCCACATAAGATTCAGCATTTCTATTGTGAACATCGTTTATCGCTCCTCTCCGAATGTGATGTGCTCGCCTTCAAGATAGGCAAGCATTCGCGCGGTGACGCCGGGATCGTCCGGAAGCTGCAGAAGCATTTGTCCGTACATTCGGCCGTCGATGACCTTTGTGTCTGCAAAGACGATATTGACAGGCGCGCCGCATTGCAGAATCATGTCCGCAACGATCGGCTTTTCCGCGCTGTTGCCGTCAAAGACGATGCGGTACAGCGGCCCGGCCGCCCGGAATGCCGCAGGAAACACCAGCCGCTTGGCAGCTTCGGTTTTGGGGTGCCGGAACACGTCCTCAACGGATCCGATCTCCGAGATCCGGCTGTCGCTGATGATCGCAACGCGATTACAGATCTGCTCGACCACGCGCATCTCGTGCGTGATGACCAGAACGGTGACGCCAAGCCGGACGTTCAGCTCTTTGATCAGCGTAAGAATCGACTGCGTGGTGGTGGGATCGAGCGCGCTCGTCGCCTCATCGCAGAGCAGAACCTTCGGATTCGTCGCCAGCGCCCGGGCAATGGCGATGCGCTGTTTTTGCCCGCCGGAAAGCTGCGCGGGATAGGCGCCGCCGCGGTCGCCGAGACCGACCAGTTCAAGCAGCTCCTTTGCGCGCCGCTGGGCGTCGGCTTTCTTCACGCCCGCGATCAAAAGCGGAAAGCAGATGTTCTCCTCGGCGGTGCGCTGCATGAGCAGATGGAAGCCCTGAAAGATCATGCCGATGGACTGCCGCGCATGGCGAAGCGCCTTGTCCGAGAGTTTTGTCATATCGGAACCGCAGACGACCACGCTGCCCTCGGTGGGACGTTCCAAAAGATTGACGCAGCGAACGAGCGTGCTTTTTCCTGCACCGGACAGGCCGATGATGCCGAAAATCTCGCCCGCCTTGACGGAGAGATCGATGCCGGACAGTGCTGTGACCGCGCTGACGCCCGTGCCGAATACCTTTGAAAGATTTCGGATCTCAATGATGCCGTTCTGTTCCATCCGTTCCTCCCGTTTCTCCGACTGCGCCGGAATAAATAAACGCCCTCGATGCGTCTCTGCATCAAGGGCGATACAATCAAGCTGTTCGCGTTACCACCTTGGTTTTACATGCACCTCGCGGTACATGCCTCATGGAGTACGGCATTCCAAATGAACAGAAGCGATACTCTCGCGCGATGACGGGCGCGCCCGTCGCAGCCTATGCCGCGGTTTTGCGGCGGTCGGTGCGCGGCTCCGGAACCATGTTCGGCGATCGCTGCGTGTCCCCTTGCACCACACGGGAACTCTCTGAAACGAAACGGAACGCCTACTCTTTCCTTCATTGCCTTTCAAAGCTGTATAAGATTGGAGTAAAGTATATATGATTTTGCACGCCTTGTCAAGCAATTTTTTGCATTGTATGGAAAGCTATTGTATAATAGCGGAGCAGGCAGGCGTGTAGACCGCGCCGGCTGCGAAGGGATGGGGAATATGAAGCAGGAGTTTTCAAGAACGGAGATGCTGCTCGGGAAAGCGGGCATGGCATATCTTGCTGCCGCGCGCGTCGCGGTGTTCGGCGTGGGCGGCGTGGGCGGCTACGCGGTGGAGGCGCTTGCGCGAAGCGGCGTTGGCGCGCTTGATCTGATCGACAAGGACACCGTGTGCGCGTCCAATCTGAACCGGCAGATCATCGCGACACAGGCGACGCTCGGACAATATAAGGTGGATGCGGCCAAAGCCAGGATCCTTTCCATCAATCCTGCCGCAAATGTGCGGGTCTACCGCATGTTTTATCTGCCGGAGACGGCGGACGAGTTCGATTTTTCGCAATATGACTATGTGATCGACGCCATTGATACCGTGAGCGGAAAGCTGCAGCTTGCGGTGCAGGCGCAGGCGGCGGGCGTTCCCGTGATCAGCAGTATGGGAGCGGGAAACAAGCTCGATCCAACGGCGTTTGAGGTCGCGGATATCTATGAGACCTCGGTCTGCCCGCTTGCACGCGTGATGCGGCGTGAACTCAAAAAACGCGGCGTTGCGCGCCTCAAGGTCGTCTATTCCAAAGAGCCTGCGCTCACGCCGGAGCCCGGTGATGAAGCGGATACGACGCGCAGACAGACGCCGGGGAGCACCGCGTTTGTGCCGGCGGTCGTGGGGCTGATTCTTGCAGGAGAGGTCGTCAAGGACATCGCGTTGCGGCGCTGCGTGCGGGAGCGGGAAGGGACGGAATGAAACGGGAGCTTGACGCTTGCGCTTTGATCGAACAGAGCATTACAAAAGCCTTTCGAAAGACGCTTTGGAAGCCGTTTGTCGAAGCGCTGAAACGCTATGAGCTGATCAAAGCCGGGGATCGGATCGCGGTCTGTATTTCGGGCGGCAAGGATTCCATGCTGCTTGCAAAGCTGCTCGAGCAGCTGCAAAAGCACAGCGATGTTCCGTTTGAACTGCGGTATCTTGTGATGGATCCGGGCTATCGCACAGACAACCGGGCGCTGATCGAGCAGAATGCGGCGCTGCTCCGCATTCCGATCGAGGTGTTTGAAACGAATATATTTGCCGCCGCGGATAACAGTCGCGGTCAGTCCCCCTGCTATCTCTGCGCGCGGATGCGGCGCGGTGCGCTGTACCATGCGGCGCAGGAGCGGGGGTGCAACAAGATCGCGCTCGGACATCACAGGAACGATGTGATCGAAACCACGGTCATGGGGATGCTGTATGGTTCGCAGCTGCAAGCCATGCCGCCCATGCTGCACAGCAAGAACTTTCCCGGCATGTCGCTGATCCGGCCGATGTACTGTATCCGTGAGGAGGACATTGTTGCATGGAAAGTACAGAATGGCCTGCGCTTTTTGCAATGCGCCTGCCGCTTTACGGAGCAGTGCGAAGACGGGACGGGCGCGGTGCAGTCAAAGCGCGCAGAGGTTAAAAAGCTTATCAAGACCCTGCGTGAGACGAATCCGGGCGTTGAGGAGAGCATTTTTAACAGCATTCATTGCGTGTGCTTGGATACCATGGTTGGCTACAAGAGCGAAGGCGTCCGGCATTCTTTTTTGGAACGCTACCGTGCGGAGTGTGATGCGGCGGAGCGGGACGAAGAAATATAACACAGGAAAGGAAAGGATCGAAGTATGGGATTTTTGAAACGTCTGTTTCGCGTTGGCGCAACGGCGGGCGCTACCGTCGCAGCGATGAAGGTCGCGGAGAAGTATAAGAAAAATAATCCGAATGGCGTCGGAGACGTCAACGGCGATGGCAAAGTGGATTCGGCGGATGTGTTGATCGAGGTCGGAAAAGCCGCGCGAGAGGTCTATGACAATGCGGCAGCGGCGGTCAACAACATGGTGAACGGCGTAAAAGCGGAGCCGGAGCGGCAGACGCGGGAAGAATAAAGCGATCGTTCCGCCGCAGCCCGACGGAAAGGCGCAAAAGACAGAAGATCCTTCGCATGGGCGGCCGCGCGGAGGATCTTTTATACGTTGTATGGATTTGACGGTCTGGAACAGAGAGCGCTTATTGTTTCCGTCCCATTTCAATGCGCACCTCGTGCCGTTCGGGATCGGTATTGGAATAGGAGTACAGGTCGAAGCCGATCATGTCGAAGCCGTTTTTACGATAAAACACGATCGCATTTTCATTGCATGACTGCGTTTCCAGCACGAGCATCCTTGTTTCAAAGGATCTTGCCGCCTCCGTTATGGTATGCATCAGCAGTGTTCCGATCCCTGTGCTGCGTTTTGCCGGATCGAACACACAAAGATTGCTGATGCGAAAACGGCGGTTCCAGCTTTCCGGCGAGCCCTCGACGTATCCGATCAGACGTCCGTTCTCAAACGCGCCGAATGCGATCGGCTGTTCGAGCTATTCTCCGAAAAACACATCGTCAAAAGATTTTTCGAGCGGCGTTTCAAAAGGCGTATAGGTTATCCGAAACCCGTGCGCCGAGGGGCAGATATCATAATAGCCGTTGGTCGAATACCGAACGGTAAATCGTTTTCCGGCATAGACTTCTTTTTTTAAGGGGAGCAGTTCCATACAGCAATCGTCCTCCGCATACCTTCAGTTTAGCACAAAAGCATGCAAGTTGTCATTGGACAGAAAAACCTCCCGAACCCTAAAGTTCGGGAGGCCGGTTTGTACTGCTGTATCTAGCGGACACAGGATGCAGACCGTCAGATCAGCCGATCTCAAGACGGCGGGTCTCCGGCTTGGTCTCCTGAAGCTTCGGCAGCGTCAGCGTCAGAACGCCGTCGTTGTACTTTGCCGAAATGTCCTGCGTACGAACGCCGCTGATGTCAAAGCTCCGGCTGTAAGTGCCGAAGGAACGCTCACGGTAAACGTAGTTGCCCTTCTTGTCCTTTTCTTCCCGGTCGCCCTTGCGCTCTGCACGAATCGTAAGCTGTTCGCCCTCGATGTCGATCTTGATGTTTTCTTTCTGGAAACCGGGGAGATCGGCTTCCAGTTCATAAGCATCGCCCGTGTCGCGAATATCGGTCTTGAAGGTCGGCAGCTCGCCGGAACCGAAAAAGTTCTTCTCGAAGTTCTCGAGGTCGCGGAAGGGGTCGTAGTAAGCCGGGGTGTTGTTTCTGCGGGTATATGGTGTGAGTCCAAACATGATCTTGATCCTCCTTGTCTGTTCTCTTATTTGTTGCCTATAGTATAGCCAAACATTGTCAAGAAAAAACAGAGGAATTGTAATGCAATTGTGAAATTAGCACTCTAAGCCGGAGAGTGCCAAAATAAAATAGAGCGCCCACGGCGTTTTCTGAGGAAAAGAAATTTTGGCCTGTTTGTCGAGCGCGTTCTTTCTGCGGCAGCGAGGCCATATACTGACATGCGGCTGCCGCGCACTTTGCACAGGGGGAGCCGCATTGCCGAGCGGAAAGGAGCGCATGAAATGCAATGCCGTTTTATCATTCTGTTATTGCTGCTTGCAGGGCCTGTCGTGCTCGTCGCCGCACTGGCGGAGCGGATGGATCGCAGTGAGCAAGCCGCTCGGTATCCGCGCTGCATGGGGCGCGTTGTAGCGATCCGGCGCCGCCGCATGCCGAAGCCGGAGGGCGGCGCGCAAACGGCCTATGATACTACGGTCGCATATGTCGTAGACGGCCGAGCTTATAGAACAACGATCACCGTATTTCCCGGTGAGATCGTACATCTGCCGGGTTCGCAGATCCCGCTCTTATATGAAATGCAGCATCCGGAACACGTCGAACAGGAGAGAAAAAAGGGTCGCCGTTAGAGAATTTATCAAAAGAAGCAGTCACCGCAATCGTGAGATGCTGTGTGCGCAGTCGTTGGAGGAGAAGTCGAACCTGCTGCGCTGCGGATACCGTATGTTCGGCTTGTTGGGACGCTGTCTGCGTTACTGCTTGCGCCGGAATCGTCCGCGTTTCTAAAAAATACCGCTTGCATCCACTGGAAAAAGTGCTATACTTAGTATATAAGAACATTTGTTCGCATCATTGGAAAGGAGCACATGCGGGATGGAACGACGGATCTTGCATGCGGATTTCAACGGCTTTTATGCGTCGGTAGCCTGTCTGCTCGACCCGACTATCCGTGAAAGACCGGTCGCTGTCGCGGGCGACCCTGCGGCGCGTCACGGCATTATCCTTGCAAAGAACGAGATCGCCAAGCGATACGGCGTTCGTACGGGCGAGGCGATCTGGCAGGCAAAGCAGAAGTGTCCGGGGCTTGTTACGGTCGCGCCGGATTTTCCGGAGTATCACCGGTTTTCCGAGCTGGGACGGGAGATCTATGCGGAGTATTCCGATCGCGTGGAGGGCTTCGGACTCGATGAGAACTGGATCGACATCACGGCCTGCACGAAAGACTTTCAGGATGCGGAGCGCATGGCACATGAGATCAGGACCCGAATCCGCACGGAACTCGGCATCACGGTCTCCATCGGCGTTGCGGACAACAAGGTGTTTGCAAAATTGGGCAGCGACATGAAAAAGCCGGATGCCGTGACCGTCGTTTCGCCCGCGAATTATAAGGAAACGGCCTGGAAACTGCCTGTGGGCGATCTGCTGTATGTGGGACGCGCGACGCAGCAAAAGCTGAACCGTTTCGGCGTTATGACGATCGGGGATCTCGCACGGACGCCTGTGGGATTTCTCAGGACGCATTTCGGCAAGGTCGGGCCGATGCTTTCCGACTTTGCCAACGGCCGGGACACCTCCGAGGTCATGCTGCTGTCCGAAACGCGGCGGATCAAATCCGTGAGCAACGGCATTACTGCGCCTTATGATCTTACGACGGATACGGACGTCTATCTGACGCTTACCATGCTGTCGGAGAGCGTGGCGGCGCGGCTGCGCGCGGAGGGACTGTATGCAAAGACCGTGCAGATCGCCGTGCGGGATGCGGCGCTGCACACTGTCAGCCATCAGTGCAAGCTCGAAAAACCGAGCTGCCTCTCCATGGAGCTTGCGCGTGGCGCGATGGGGCTGTTTTCCGCACACTATGACTGGCACGCGCCCGTGCGGAGCGTGACCGTCGGCACGCAGGATCTCGTGGAGAGCGACAGCCCGGTGCAGCTTTCGCTATTTTCCGATGAAGAGAAGCGGGAGCGCCTGGAGCGTGCGGAGCGGGCGGTAGATGGGATCCGGGGCAGATTCGGCTACCATGCGATCGGCAGAGCGATCTTTTTGAAAGATGACCGCATCGGCAGACTCAATCCGCGCGAGGAGAACACGGTGCATCCGGTGGGCTATCTGCACGATAAGATCGGAATGGCAGGGACGAGCGAATGAAGCGTTATGTTGCAGTCGAGGTGCGATACGATGCGGACGGGGGAATGCGGCCGCTGTCCGTGCTCTGGGACGACGGGCGCAGGTTTGAGATCTTGCGAGTGACGGATGTACGGCGTATGGCTTCGCTGAAAGCGGGCGGCACCGGGATCCGGTATCGCTGTCAGATCGGGCAGCGCGAAGCCGATCTCTTTTTTGAAGATCCGCGTTGGTTTGTGGATTGCAGGGAAACAATGTGATATACTGGAAAAAAACAAGAAACCAACGGAGGAGATATGATGCATAAGACCCGTGCTGCGTCCGATCCGGCGTTCCAGTGGAAGCTGTCGGACATCTTTGAAACAAACGAACTTTGGGAAGAAGAATTTCAAAAGGCGCAGAAGGAGATCGAGCTTCTTGCGTCCTATCAGGGCAAGCTGGCAGAATCGCCGGATATGCTCTATGAGGCGCTGAAAGCGCAGAGTGCGGTATCGTACAGCGTGGAGCGCCTGTTTGTTTATGCCCACATGCGCAGAGACGAGGACAACGGCAACACGCTCTATCAGGGTCTGACCGACCGCGCCATGCAGCTGATCGTTTCTGCAGAATCGCAGACGGCATACATCGTGCCGGAGATCTTGACCATCCCCTCGGAGACGCTGAAGGGCTGGGCGGCGGAGGAGCGCTTCGCACCGTTCCGTTTCATGCTGTCCGATGTGGACAGACAGCGCGAGCATGTGCTTTCCGCGGGCGAGGAGCGTATCCTTGCCATGGCAGAGGACCCGCTCGGCGGCCCCGATAACATCTTTACGATGCTTTCGGACGTGGATCTCGATTTCGGCACCGTGACGAATGAAAAGGGCGAGCAGATCAAGCTCACCCACGGCACCTACGGAACGCTGCTCGACTGCCCTGACCGCCGTGTGCGCAAAGAAGCCTATGAAAAGCTGTATGCGGCATATGCAAGCGTGAAGAACACCGTCTGCGCCACCTATGCAAGCTCGGTCAAGGGCGACGTGTTCCGCGCAAGGGCGCGCGGCTACAAGGGCGCGCTCGAAGCGTCGCTCTTTGGCAACAACGTTCCCGTCGCCGTGTATGAGCAGCTCATTGAGGCCGTGCATGAAAAGCTGCCGGCTATGCGCCGCTATATGGCGCTGCGCAAAAAGCAGCTTGGCGTCGATCAGCTTGAAATGTATGATCTTTATACGCCCATCGTGCCGGATTGCGCCATGCCCATGAGCTATGAGGAAGCGAAAAAGACCGTCAAGGAAGCGCTTGCGCCGCTCGGCGAACACTACGCAAGCCTGCTGGACGAAGCGTACAACAACGGCTGGATTGACGTATACGAGAACGAGGGAAAGACCTCGGGAGCGTTTTCTTGGGGCGTCTACGGTGTGCATCCCTTTGTGCTGCTGAATCACCAGAACGACGTAGACCACGCGTTCACACTTGCACACGAGCTTGGCCATGCCATGCACTCCTATCATTCCAACGCCGCTCTGCCCTATGAGATGGCGGAGTACAAGACCATGGTTGCGGAGGTTGCTTCCACCGTCAACGAGGTGCTCATGATGCGGCATCTGCTCAGCAAGGAGACCGACCGCATGAAGCGCGCGTATCTGCTGAACCAGTTCTGCGAGCAGTTCCGCACGACCTGCTATCGCCAGACGATGTTTGCGGAGTTTGAGCTGAAAGCACATCGCATGGCGGAGGCGGGCGAGCCGCTGACGGTCGAGAGCTTGTCCGAGATGTATCGTGAACTGAACAAAACATATTACGCGGACGTCGTGGCGGACGACAATATCGCGATCGAGTGGATGCGCATTCCGCACTTCTACCGTGCGTTCTATGTGTTCCAGTATGCAACGGGCATCTGCACGGCAGTCGCGCTTGCAAACGATATTCTGGAGCATGGCGCGGTGGATCGCTACATCCGCTTCCTTTCGAGCGGCGGCAGCGATTATCCGGTGAAGCTGCTGCAGAACGCCGGCGTCGATCTTACGGACAAGCACAGCATCCTGTCCGCACTTGACGTGTTTGAGTCCTGTGTGGACGAGCTGACCGAGATATTGGAGGGAAAATAAGATGGAAGAACTGTTTGACGTAAAGGCCGCAAAGGAATACATTGCGGAAAAGTTTCGGGAGCAGGGTGATTTTTCGATCATCGAACCGAAGCTGTTCGATCAAATGCTCGATCGGGTCATGGCGCTCGACGAGGAGTATATGGAAAGTTCCGGCGTTGAGGACGGCGGCGTCTACGATGACGACGCAGCCTACGACTATATGCACGAGAAGCTGATGGCGGAGTTCCCGGAGCACAAGATGTACATGATGCGCCTTGTGGACGATTACATGGAGTACAATGAAGCGTATCTCGACTCCATCGGCGCGATCGATTGGGAATAAGCCGGAAAGCAGCAGCCGCGGCGCTGCCGCAAGACCGTAAAACAGCAAGACCCTCCGCATGCGCTCAGCTGTGCGGAGGGCTTGTTTCTGGCCGAGCCTTGGACTTGCCGGCGCCGAACGGTTTTTAGGGACCGTCTGCGAACGTCAGGTCACGGGGGAAAGTCGATTTGGCGGCGAAAGAGGGGGGTGCCACCTTGACGGAACGAAGAGGCAAGCCCTTGTTCTCCCGCGGGCAGAGGGTCTCTGCCGACCGGGAATGCAGCTTCGCAGGACGCGCGGCATGTCCGGCAGGCGAGCGCAGAAGCGCGCACTTTCATTTCCAAAGCGCTTCCGCTCTGCAAAGAACGGGAGTTTTCGACTTGCGCCCCATCGGAAGGGATGCCCTTTCGCGCGCACGATGGTCAATAAGCTCCGACGGCGCCGCGCACTGCACTCTTTGAGAAAAAGAAAGCAGCATACGTTTTTCCTAAAATACGTCGGTATTCGGTCTTGCGCTATTTCCCTTGCGGTATTTCAAATATTAGATTTTAGCGGCAATCTGTCTTGCAACATATACGCCGCTTGCCGAGGCGTGGGACAGGGAATGTGTGATTCCGCTTCCATCGCCTATAATATACAAACCCTCATGACAGGTCATCAGGTCATGATCCAGCTCCACCTCCATATTGTAGAATTTCACCTCAACACCATACAATAGCGTATCATCATTTGCAGTTCCGGGTGCAATTTTATCCAATGCGTAGATCATTTCAATAATGCCATCTAATATGCGCTTTGGAAGGACCAGGCTCAGGTCTCCGGCTGCGGCGTTTAAAGTCGGCACTGTAAAGCATTCGCCAATCCTCTCCTGTGTACTTCTGCGGCCCCGGATCAAATCTCCAAAACGCTGGACAATGACCCCGCCGCCCAGCATATTGCTTAATCTTGCGATACTCTCTCCGTACCCGTTGGAGTCTTTAAACGGTTCGGAAAAATGCTTTGCAACCAATAGCGCAAAGTTTGTATTATTTGTCTGTTTTGCCGGGTCTTCATAACTATGACCGTTGACGGTAACGATACCGTTTGCATTCTCGTTGACGACTTTACCCTTTGGGTTCATACAGAATGTGCGCACCAAATCTTCATATTTTGAAGTGCGGTACACAATCTTGCTTTCATATAATTCATCTGTCAGATGCGCAAAAATCCCGGCCGGAAGCTCCACGCGCACTCCAATATCAACACGGTTGGAATTTGTATGAATATTCAGATCATGGCATACCTGCTCCATCCATTTGCTTCCGCTGCGCCCGGCTGAAATAACGCAGCTTCTTCCAACATAATAAGAATCCCTATGGTAGAGCTTATAACCGTTTTCTATTCTCTCCACCGTATCGATCAGGCAGTTAAAATGGAAATCGACCTTATTCTTCAAATGATCATACAAGTGCTCCAAAACGATATAATTAATGTCGGTTCCCAAATGACGAACGGAAGCGTCTAATAAATACAAGCCGTTCTGCAGGCAACTCGTTTTCAGGCTGGAACCGGCAGTCGAATACAGTTTTGTTCCTTCTCCGCCAAAGGCCAAATTGATCTTATCCACATATTCCATCAATTCCAATGCGGTTTTTTTTCCGATGTACTCGTAGAGCGTTCCGCCAAAATCATTCGTGATATTATATTTGCCATCGGAGAACGCCCCTGCGCCACCAAACCCGCTCATAATAGAACAGTTTTTACAATGAATACAGGATTTGATCTTATGACCGTCAATTGGGCAATGGCGTTTTTCCAGTTCACTCCCCATTTCAAAAACAGCGATGCTCAAATCCGGCCTTTTTTCCAATAATTCATATGCGGTGAATATTCCGCCCGGACCTGCACCTACAATCAACACATCGTACATTTTATTGCCTCCTAAAACAAAAAGTTGATTACCTACGTGGTAGTCAACTGATTTGGCCGTTGAAAGAAACGGCTGCCCTTTTCGCAGACTGATACCTTTATTATTATACCCGCAAACGATCCCTGTTTCAAGAATCGTTTCCCGGTTTTCATACGGACATTGCGATAGCCCCGCCCGTGCTTTGCATACGCTCCTCTGCCGCTCCATTCCACATGCGGCGCGCGATGAGACGGCTTCAATCGTCAAATTCGATCGTGACCGAGGCGATGCGGTCGAACTGATAGAAGTTCAGCACCTTGACGGCGTAGGTGCCGGAGGCGTTCGGCGCAATCGCTTCCGCATAGCTGGTCATGCAGCTGCCGG
>ERZ780012.573-NODE-573-length-13284-cov-5.76317_pt1 | contig 13284 bp, 12 predicted proteins | sample MGYA00511869_ERZ780012 | MGnify/ENA primary metagenome ERZ780012 (study PRJEB29588, sample SAMEA2161608) | human gut metagenome | biome: human gut; feature: human-associated habitat; material: faeces | place: Denmark | collected 2008/2010 ... | reverse complement strand
CCACGACACCGTCCAGGAGATGGCAAAGGACGAGGCCCGCCACGGCCGTGGCTTCGAGGGCCTGCTGAAGCGCTACTTCAACACCGAAGTCTGATCAGGTTTCCCCAGTCATCCATTCTGCCCGCTGCAGGACGCATTGCCCTGCAGCGGGCTTTTTGCGCTTGACAGCCTGCGCCCCGGCGGCTTATACTGGGAAAAATGGGGAACAAAAGGGGAATGGGAATGGAGAAACTTGCCAAAAACAAAACGGCCCCGGGCCGCTACGCCCTGCTGGACGAGCTGCGCGGACTGGACCTTGTCAGCATGATGCTGTATCATGCCTGCTGGGATCTGGTGTTCCTGTTCGGTGTGCAGATGAACTGGTATGCCGCGACGCCGGGTCATCTGTGGCAGCAATCCATCTGCTGGGTGTTCATCCTGCTTTCCGGCTTCTGCGTGCCGCTGGGGCACCACACTCTGCGGCGCGGCGCGACGGTCTTCGGAGCCGGGGTGCTGGTCACGGCGGTGACGCTGCTCTTTATGCCGGAGGACCGGGTCGTCTTCGGCGTGCTCACCCTGCTGGGTTCGGCCATGCTGCTGACCGGCCTGCTGGAACCGCTGCTGAAAAAGGTACCGCCCGCCGCAGGGCTTGCGGTGTCGGCGGTGCTGTTCGCGCTGACCTATCATGCGGCGGACCACTACCTCGGCATCGGTGCGCTGCGGCTGGCCCTGCCGGAAAGTCTGTATGCCAACTACTTCACGGCCTATCTGGGTTTTTACCCGTGGTGGTTCTATTCTACCGATTATTTCCCGCTGGTGCCGTGGCTGTTTTTGTTCTGGTGCGGCTATTTCCTGCACGGGGTCGTGGGCCGCACACGCATGGAACCGCTGCGCCGTTCGGTCTGCGCCCCGCTTGGCTGGATGGGGCGGCATTCGCTGGTGCTGTATCTGCTGCATCAGCCGGTCATCTTTGGGGTGCTTTGGGCCATCTTCCAAATTTTTCACTAAAAAGGCTTGACACGGCCCGTCAGCTGTGGTATCCTATCGGTGGTTAGAGAGAGCTAACCGTTAGGAGAGCGCGTCTGCAGTTCCAGACGCGTTTTCACGGAACATAAAGTTAGAAATATCTAACTAATATTGATTTGAGAGAGGTCGATCTTTTATGAGCAAAGTAGCAGTCGTATTCTGGAGCGCAACCGGCAACACCGAGACCATGGCAAACTGCGTCGCAGAGGGCGCAAACGGCACCATCGTGCCCTGCGGCGAGATGAACGCTGCAAAGCTGGCTGAGTTTGATGCAGTGGCTTTTGGTTGCCCCGCAATGGGCGCCGAGCAGCTGGAGGAGAGCGAGTTCGAGCCCATGTTCTCTGACCTGGAGGGCTCCCTGAACGGCAAGAAGATCGCCCTGTTTGGTTCTTACGGCTGGGGCGACGGCCAGTGGATGCGTGACTGGGTCGAGCGTGCGCAGGGCGACGGCGCACAGGTGCTGAACGGCGAAGGCCTGATCTGCAACGAGGCACCGGACGACGATGTTCAGGCAGCCTGCCGCAAGCTGGGCGCAGACCTGGCTGCATGGTAAGCCGGAAAAGCTTCTCTTGACAAAAAAGGTCTGGTGCGCTAAACTGTAAAAATGCCGCATGTCGGCGTTTTTATAAGATCAAAAGTTAGAAGCTTCTAACTTTTCCGGGCGCAGCAGACCCTGTACAGAATGCAAAATGGCGGCAGGGGACAGCAGGCGGAAAAAGCCTGTGCTCCTGCCGTTTTTCGTTTGAAAAGGCGGTGTGTATGGCAGTGGCTGCAGCAATTGGTGTAACGGTAGGCTTTGCATTTCTGCGTGGTGCGGTGCGCCGCGCTGCGATCCGTTCGGCCCGGAAAAGCAGAAGGTGAAGATCAGGAGGAACGGACCCGATGTCGAAGGCCCCGAAGAATTTGGACAAAAAACGCGCAGAGGAAAAGCTGCTGGTCAGCGAGATGATCGCTCTCTACTGCCGCAAACAGCACGGCACCCCCAAAGGCAGCCTGTGCCCGGAGTGCCAGCAGCTGCACGACTATGCCCTGGCCCGCATCGACCGGTGCCCGTTCATGGAGACAAAGACTTTCTGTTCGGCCTGCAAGGTGCATTGCTACAAGCCGGAAATGCGGGAGAAGATCCGCGCTGTCATGCGCTGGGCCGGCCCGCGGATGCTGCCGGTGCACCCGGTGCTTTCCCTCAAGCATGTGGCGGTGACCCTCAAGGCGAAGCGCGAAGCCCAAAAGGCTGGCTGAGTTTTCCAGCATAAAGCCTCTGCACCCGGGGCAACCTAAGGGCAGAGAGGTGATAAACATGGAAAACATCGGCGTGACCTGTGATGTCTGCGAGTGCTGCCACAATGTTGGCGGCTGCAAGTGCGACCTGCCCCAGATCAAAGTGACGGAGCAGTGCACCTGCACCACCCAGCAGGTGGAGACCCCGCACTACTGCCAGAACTACGAGAAAAAGTAAACCCCTGACGCAAAACAGCTCCCGCCAGAGCATTCCTCCGGCGGGAGCTGTTTTCGTTGTACTGTAAAGTTACCGCAGCGTCACGTTGCAGGTGGCAAGGCTGCGCACCAGCGTGCCGACGCTCTCCTTCATCTGGATGCCGGCAAAGCCCAGCGCAAAGGCGGCCTGCACATTGGCCAGGTTGTCGTCGATGAAGACGCACTCGTCCGCCTTCAGGCTGTATTTGTCCAGCAGGGCCTGATAAATGCGGGCATCGGGCTTGTTGATGTGCACCTCGCAGGAGGCCACGCCGCCGTCAAACTGGTCCAGCACGCCGCGGGCGGTCAGTAGTTCCAGGATGTCCTCGGGGATATTGCTCAGGTAATAGACGCAGTAGCCGTGGTTCTTCAGGCGGCGCACCAGCTCGATCATCCGGTGGCGGGGCCGCAGGATGTGGGTCCAGTCGTCCAGCACGCCCTGCACCTCGAACTCGCACCCGGCAGCCTGGGCATTCTTCAGCATGGTGGCATTGCCCTCAAAGCGGGAGATGAGCCCGGCGTCCAGCTTTTTCCACTCCTCGCTGCCAAAGGTGAGGTCGTAGACCTTTTCCTCCATCTCGGCACTGCACAGCCGGTCCACCAGATAAGCTTTCGGGTCAAAATCGACCATCACGCCGCCGATATCAAAAATGATGCTTTTATACATAAAACGATCCTCTGTTTTTCTGCAAAAATTTCCATTTGTAGTATAGCACAAACCGCCTCCCGGTTTCCACTGCTTTTTTGCATAGCAGCTGCCTGCCCGGCATAAGTTGTGGCAGAAAGGGGAGAGGTGCCGTGACCATCCGGGAATTGTGTGAAAAAGAGGTCGTGCAGCTGGAACGCGGCGTGTGCCTTGGCCGGGCCGATGATCTTGATTTTGACCCGGCCACCGCCCGGCTGCAGAGCCTGATCCTGCTGGGGCGGCCCCGGCTGTTCGGGCTGCTGGGCCGGGACGAGAGCCTGACCATCCCCTGGCAGGAGATCGAGACCATCGGCACGGATGCCATCCTTGTGCACACGGCCCTGCCGGAACCGCCCCCGCAGGCGCAGGAGCTGACCTTCTGGCAGAAGGTAAAGAAAACGCTGGGAATGTGAGTTTTTTGTAAAATCAGGGGTGGACTTTTTCGGAGAAGTGACTATAATAATCGCAGAAGCTTTGTGCAAAAAGCATAGAGAAATCGTTCTTTCAAGCCCTGCCGGGGCTTTCATGACGTTGAAAACACGGATCGTGGAAAGGAAAACAGACCAATGAAAACTCCCAAACCGCTTCTGACCCTGCGGATGGTGTTCCCTGCGGCGGCATCGCTCATCGTGCTGCTGCTGGGCGAGTGGATCGCCCGCGGGTCGCTGACCGCTGATACATTTGCAAGCTTTATTTTCCCGCATATCGGTGCCTATCTTCTGGCCTGGCTGCTGCTGTTTCTGGTGTGGATGCTGCTGGACTGGATCTTCCGCTTTCCACCGCTGTCCACGCTGGGCATGGCGGTGCTGGGCTGTGCGCCCTGCGCGGTGAACTTCTACACCCTGCAGCTGCGCGGTGAGCCCTTCCTGCCCTGGGATCTGATGCAGGTGTCCGAGGCTGCCGGGGTGGCCTCGGCAGCCGGCATCAAAATTCAGACCAGCATGATCGTCACCATCGTCGTGGTGCTGGTGCTGATGGTGGGCAGCTTTTTCCTGTACCGCGGGCGGCATAAGCAGCGGTGGCTGCCCCGTCTGGCGGGCAGTGCGGCCACCGCTGCCGCCATCTGCCTGCTGGTGTTCGGCGTGTATCTGCAGCCCGCCGTCACCCAGGTGCTGGGCATCACGCCGGACGCCTGGATGCAGGACCGCTATTACCGCTATTACGGCGTCGTCACCGGCTTTATGACCAACCTGACCAATCTGGAGATCGACAAGCCGGAGGGCTATTCCGAGGAGACGGTGGACGACCTGCTGGACAAGGTGGACGAGAGCCGGAACTTCAGCACCGGCCCGCTCTATTCCACCAGCTACAGCGCCACTACCCCGAAGGACGAGCAGGAAAAGCAGCCCACCATCATCTATGTGATGGACGAATCCTACTGGGATGTGTCGGAGCTGGAACAGTACGGCATCGAGTTCGACACCGACGTTTCCGCCAACCTGCACGCCCTGCAGCAGACCAGTGCCTATGGCCGGGCCTACAGCCCCAGCTTCGGCGGCGGCACCTGTGACGTGGAGTTTGAAGCTCTCACCGGCTACTCGGTGTCCTTCCTGCCCAGCGGCAGCAAGCCCTACCAGCAGCATGTCACCAAACCCATGTTCGCCCTGCCCAATTACCTGCGGCTCAAAGGCTACCAGACGGCGGCGGTGCACTGCTTCTGGGCCAAGTATTGGAGCCGCGACAAGGCCTACCCCAACCTCGGCTTTGAGGATTTCATCAGTCTGGAAGACATGCACGGCGTGAACAAAGTGCGCAAGCACTACTGGACCAGCGGCCTTGTCACCGACGATTCCATGGCCGACCAGATCATCCAGCAGTACGAGAAGATGAGCGCTTCCTCGAACGAGCCCATCTTCCTGCACGCGGTCACCATGCAGAACCATACCAATTATAATAAGGACAACTACCCCGACGACGAGCGGGTGAAGGTGCTCAAGCACCCGGCGGGCATGTCGGCCAGCACCGTGGGCGCGCTGGAAGACTTCGCCACCGGCATCCGGGATGCAGATGCCATGCTGGGCAAGCTGACCGAATACTTCTCGCAGGTGGACGAGCCGGTCATTCTGGTGTTCTGGGGCGATCACTATAACCCCATCGACTCCAACTACGATGTTTACACCACCACCGGCTACGCCAGCGATTCCAGCTCTGACCCGCGCCTGCACCAGACCACGCTGCTCATGTGGTCCAACTACAGCCAGCAGCAGGTAGACCTTGGCACCATCGCCGCCTATGACATCTCGCCGGTCATGATGGACATCTTCGGGCTGGACGAGCCGCTCTACTTCCAGTTTTTGAACCGACAGCTGCGGGTGGCCAGCCGCACCAATACCCGCGGCACCACCATGAACCTGGACGGCACGACCACCACCGAGCCTACCGAGTTCCAGCAGCGGTGGAGCAATGAGCAGTGGTTTTTGCAGTACGACCTGATGTTCGGCAAGGGGTACGCCCTCAAACGCATGGGTCTTGCGGGTCTGAGCGGCGTGGATACAGGCAAATGAGCGAAAAACAGACGATTTCTTTGTAAAAAACAGAGAAAAACTCTTGCAACCGGCTTTTATTTGTGATATTATAACAAGGCATTACACACGCATCACTATGCCCTTTTGTGCTCCGCAGGGAGTGGAGGGCAGTCCGAAGCCGTCCGATACGGCCAAGGATCACGGTGTGCGGAGGCAAAACAATATCTGGAGGTATTTTTACTATGGCAGTCGTTTCTATGAAGCAGCTTCTCGAGGCAGGTGTGCACTTCGGTCACCAGACCCGCCGCTGGAACCCCAAGATGAAGAAGTACATCTTCACCGAGCGCAACGGCATCTATATCATCGATCTGCAGAAGACCGTGAAGAAGCTGGACGAGGCTTACAACTATGTGAAGGAAGTTGCAGCTGAGGGCGGCGACATCCTGTTCGTCGGCACCAAGAAGCAGGCTCAGGAGTCCATCCGTGACGAGGCTCTGCGCTGCGGCATGCACTATGTCAACGCTCGCTGGCTGGGCGGTATGCTGACCAACTTCCGCACCATCCGCAAGCGCATCGACCGCATGGATCAGCTGGCTAAGATGAAGGAGAACGGCACCTTCGAGCTGCTGCCCAAGAAGGAAGTGGCTAAGCTGGAGCTGGAGATGGAGAAGCTGGACAAGTACCTGGGCGGCGTCAAGAACATGAAGACCCTGCCGAAGGCTATGTTCATCGTCGATCCTCACAAGGAGCGCATCGCTGTTGCTGAGGCCCGCAAGCTGAACATCCCCATCGTGGCTATCGTTGATACCAACTGCAACCCCGACGAGATCGACTACGTCATCCCCGGCAACGACGACGCTATCCGCGCTGTCAAGCTGATCGCCGGCGCTATGGCTGACGCTGTGCTGGAAGGCAAGCAGGGCAACCAGGAGGCCGCTCCCGCTGAGGATGCAGCAAACGCCTGATTTCCCATCCCACAAACAACAAAATAACGTGTAAGGGAGAATACGAAAATGGCTATTTCTGCAAAGGACGTTATGGAACTGCGCAAGCAGACCGACTGCGGCATGATGGAGTGCAAGAAGGCTCTGACCGAGGCTGACGGCAACTTCGAGAAGGCAATCGAGATCCTGCGTGAGCGTGGTCTGGCTACCGCTGCAAAGAAGGCAAGCCGTACCGCTGCTGAGGGCATGGTCTACGCAGATTACTGCCCCGAGTGCAAGGTCGGTGTTGTCATCGAAGTCAACGCTGAGACCGACTTCGTTGCCAAGAACGACAAGTTCGTTGCTTTCGTCAAGGAAGCTACTCAGGTCATCATGAAGCAGAACCCGGCTGACGTCGAGGCTCTGATGGCTTGCAAGACCGAGAACGGCGAGACCGTGGACGAGGCTCTGAAGAACCTGATCCTGGTCATCAAGGAGAACATCAAGGTTCGCCGCTTCGTCCGTTACGAGGGCGTCTGCTCTGCATACGTCCACGGCGGCGGCACCCACGGCATCCTGGTCAACTTCGAGACCACCAACGGCATCGATGCTAAGGACGAGTTCGTTGCTTACGGCAAGGACATTGCTATGCAGGTCGCTGCTGCCAACCCCGGCTACGTGGATGAGGCTTCTGTCCCCGCTGAGGTCGTGGCCAAGGAGAAGGAGATCATGCTGGCTCAGATGGCCCAGGATCCCAAGAATGCCAACAAGCCCGAGAACGTGAAGCAGAAGATGATCGAGGGCAAGATCAAGAAGTTCTTCAAGGAGAACTGCCTGGTCGATCAGGAGTTCGTCAAGGACGGCGACCTGTCTGTTGCTCAGTACACCGCTAAGGTCGCAAAGGACCTGGGCGGCGACATCAAGATCGTCAAGTTCACCCGCTTCCAGAAGGGCGAAGGCCTGGAGAAGCGTGCTGACGACTTCGCTGCTGAAGTTGCAAGCATGGTGAAATAATTGAACTTCCAAGGTTGAATTGGGAGCCGCAGTACCCGTAACAGGGCGCTGCGGCTCCTTTTTTGTTTGTGGTATCTTTGTTTGAATGGGCTTTACTGCGGAGCAGGGAAGGGAAAGTACACGATTTAGAATTGTCTCCGCTTCGCTCTGATCTTTTCAGCTGAATTTTATTTTTAATTCGTGATTTGTCTACGAGTTGCGGCACCCAGCATTCGTTTCGTGCCTTGAACGGCACTCACGTCTTGCTGGCCGCTGCCCCAACAGCTTCTCCCTGTATTCCCCTTTTTGGCTTCGCCATCTTCCCCCGGCCGGGGGAAGTCTTTGCCACTGGCGGCGGTCGTCGCCGTTGCAGCCTGCGGGCCGCGACAAACACATTTTCACGAGAAGGGGCCCCATCGGGAAGATGCATGTCTATCAGCAAATGCTGTGCAGCGTTTACGTCGCTTTTCGCGAATGAGACCGTAAGATCGATCGCAATTGACGTTAAAAATGAATTTTGCCTTTAGGTCCCTTCCCGTGAAAAAGTGTTATAGAAACGACCGCAGTCGTTTCTATAATACATAACAAAAAATAAATATACATCTGTTATGCCCAGAGTGAAACGGAGGGCATTCTAAATCGTAAACACCGCAAACAAAAACGCCGCTGACGGTTTTGAAGCTGTCAGCGGCGTTGTTTGCTTATTCCGTTAAGCGATGCCTAAATCTGCAATCAGACCTTTGCTTCGCTGTTGTGCTCAGCCTTCTTGTAAGCGGAGAAGGAGTGGAACACAATGTTCAGGCCCAGCACGATCAGCAGCACAGCCAGGATCAGCTGCAGGCCGTTTGCGATGAACACAGCGCCCCAAGTGGTCTCACCGGCAGGGATGGTAACAGAAGCGGCGGTGCTGATGGCCTTGACCATAGCGATCAGGCGCTGCACCAGTGCGGTAAAGGTGACGCACAGCATGATGACCAGCGGGGGGAACAGCATCTTGTTGCTGCGGCCGGTCACCTTCAGGAACACGCACAGGGTAGCCAGCACCAGTGCGCTCAGCAGCTGGTTGGCAGAGCCGAACAGCGGCCAGATGTTGGCGTAGCCGATCTTGGTCAGGATGAAGCCGAACACCAGCGTGATGAAGGTGGAGAAGTACACATTGCACAGCAGCTTGCGCCAGCCCTCAGCGTGCTCCATGTCGTCCACGCTGAACAGCTCCTGGAAGCTCATGCGGCCAATGCGGGCCACGGCATCCAGACTGGTCAGTGCCAGTGCGGAAACACACATGGTCATGAACACGGTAGCAGCGTAAGCGGGCACACCGAACATCTCAAAGAAGCCGGCAACGCCGCGGCTGAAGATCTGGAACGGGGTACCGGCGGCAGGGGTGCCGTCGGCAGCTGCGGCAGCACCGGCTACGCACAGAGCCAGAACAGCCAGCAGGCTTTCAAGGATCATGGCACCGTAGCCGACCTTCAGCATATCCTTCTCGTTATCAACGGTCTTGGAGGAAGTACCGGAAGAAACAAGGCTGTGGAAGCCGGAAACTGCACCGCAGGCCACGGTGACGAACAGGATGGGGAACATAGTACCCAGCTTTTCGTTGGTAAAGCCGGTGAACACAGGCAGGTTCATGGTGGGGTGTGCAACCAGCAGGCCAACCACAGCGCCCACGATCATGGCCACGAACATAAAGGTGGTCATGTGGTCACGGGGCTGCTTGAGCAGCCACATGGGCAGCACAGCGGCAAAGAAGATGTATACGAAGGTGATGTAGCTCCAAGCGGCCTTGCCCAGGATCAGGGGCAGGTTTGCGCCGATGACAAAGGACAGCACGATGAACACGATGCTGATAACGCTTTCCTTCCAGCCGGAGAAGTTAAACTTCTTCTGCAGCAGGCCAAAGACAACGGCGAACACCATGAACATGATGGAAACCATACCGGCAGCGCCGTTGGTCTTGGCGGCTTCGACCATTGCGCCGTCTGCGCCAAAGGCGTTGAAGGTGCCGGCAACCATGTCCGCAAAGGCAGCGATGACGATGCCGCAGAACAGCCAGCAGAACAGCAGGAACAGCTTGCGGCCGGTCTTGCCGATGTACTTTTCGATCAGCATACCCATGCTCTTGCCGTCGTTCTTAACGGAAGCATACAGAGCGCCGAAGTCGGTGACAGCGCCGAAGAAGATGCCGCCCAGCAGCACCCACAGCAGCACCGGCAGCCAGCCGAAGGCAGCGGCCTGAATGGCACCGGTAACAGGGCCTGCACCGGCAATGGAGCTGAACTGATGTGCGAACACCGTCCAGCCGTTGGTGGGCACATAGTCGCGGCCGTCCTCATGGACGACAGCGGGGGTCTTGGCGTTGGGGTCGATGCCCCACTTGTTTGCCAGCCAGCGGCCGTAAAGCATATAAGCGCCAAACAGACACACGGCGGCGATCAATACGATGACCAGCGTATTCATTGTTTTTACCTCTTTCCTTTCTTGGCATCCGGCAAATGTCAGCGGCATGGGCTCTTTTGCGGCGGCAGGGTGTAAAAAAGGCCCCGTCCTCCTGTGTTCGTTCCATTTGGGACGAACCATCGAAGACGAAGGCCTTCACATACACTGCACATTGTGTATGGAATACTCCGCGGTACCACTTCGTTTGCTGCACAGGGCAGCCACTCCCAGCGTACATATATACGCAGCCCCGTAACGTGGGCAAAACGGCCATGCATTACTGGAAGGCGGGGTCAGCGCCTTTGTTCACACAGGCTGCTCGCAGGGGAGAACGCTTTGCTCCTGACTGCCGCCCTTGCATCAGATGGGCGGCTCTCTGGGAGAGGGTGCTGCAAAGAATCATGTCCTGTTCATCGCATTTGCCGAATGATTGTCCGTATTTTAGTGCGGAATTCACAGATTGTCAATATCTTTGGCACAAGTTCGGAGGATGCACTAATTCAGGAAAGCGTTCTGCAATAATTTTTAGGTGATTTTTGTTCATGCGTGAAACGAAAAAAACTATACACATCCACGAATGAAAAGAGTTCACACAAAGCACTTGACTTTCACACTTTGATGTGCTAAAGTGATGATGCGAAAGAGCAAAGCGATAAATACAATGGAAAAACAGGGGATGCCTCCCGAAAAAGGCACAAGGAGACGGCTATGGCAGAGAAAAATTCCAGAAGAAACCCCACGACGGATGCGCTGTTCGACGCGATCCTCAGCCTGGAAACGCGGGAAGAATGCTATAATTTCTTCGAGGACCTGTGCACGGTCAAGGAAATCTCCGATATGGCGCAGCGGCTGGAAGCCGCAAAGCTGCTGCTGGACGGCAGCACCTACGACCAGATCGTGAAGGCAGTGGAGATCAGCACGGCCACCATCAGCCGCATCAACCGCTGCATCCAGTATGGCTCCGGCGGCTACCGCGCGACCATTGAAAAGGTGCGCGGCACCCAGAACCCCCAAAAGCAGAAGTAACACCGGCACACCCGGCAGGCATAGAATGGGGCGTATGAAGCCCATCTGCACCGAAAGGAAGGAACTGCTATGTCTGATACGACCAACTGCCCCCGCACCGAGTGTTCATGCCCCTGCCTGCCCAAGGTCACGCTGGACCAGGCTGTCATCGACCTGGTGGAGAGCATCGCTCTGCAGGAGAACGCACTGAGCCACATCCTCTGCGCCGAGAGCCGCAAGATGAATGCCGCCATGGAACTGGACGGCCTGGACCTGTGCAAGCTGCTGGAAGTGAACGACTCGGCCACCAACATGGTCCATGCCGTGGCAAACCTTGAGCTGGTGCTCAAGGATAAGCTGGAGTTCATCTCCAACAATCTGTATTACCCGCCTGCAGGTACGGATACGTCGTCTGCCTGCTGAGCGCGCAAGCCTGCCTGCCCGGATGCCGGGCGGGCATTTTTTGTCTGCAGAATTGTATAAATTTGAGAAAAACCATTTGTTGGAATTGCTGATGCGGGCAATCTGTGCTATACTATACAATGTATCACCATGAAAGTGAGGGAATTTACAAATTGCTGAACTACGATGCGATCCTGTTTGATGTGGACGGGACCCTGATCGATTCCGCTCCCGGTATCATAAATACATTAAAAGAAGTCTTTGATAAGATGGGCGTGGACACCACGAATGTCAACCTGCGCCGTTACCTGGGCCCGCCGCTGCGCAAGAGCTTTGGCGAGCACTTCACCGACCCGGCCCTCATTGAAAAGGCCACCGAGCTTTACCGCGAAAGCTACGCCGTCAAGGGCAGCCACGAGGGTGACGCCTATCCGGGCGCAGCCGAGATGCTGCGCCGCCTGAAGGAAGCGGGCTTCCTCCTGTGCACGGCGACATCCAAGCCCACCCAGGTGGTCACGCCCATTCTGGAAGAAAAGGGCCTGGCAGAGTATTTTGATTTTATTGGCGGCGCGTCCATGGACGAGAGCCGCGATACCAAGACGGACGTCGTGCGCTATGTGCTGGCCCAGCCCATGCTGCAGGGCAAGCGCGTGCTGATGGTGGGCGACCGCAGCGACGATATGCGCGGCGCAGCGGACTGCGGCCTGGATGCCGCCGGTGCGCTGTACGGCTACGGCAGCAGGGAAGAACTGGAACCCTTCCACCCGGTGCTGCTGGCCGAAAGCTGTGCCGACCTTGCTGCACAGCTGCTGGACGGCCGGGTGTAAGGCCGCACCAGTGCCCGATAAAAAGAGAATGGTGAGAGATATGAAACAGAATACACAACCGGAAAAGCAGTCGCTTACCCCCATGCAGAAGCAGGCCGTGCTGGTGTGCATCGTGTGTGCGCTGGCGGTCCTGCTGACCACCGGCATCACCCTTGCACTGATCCGGCGCGGCAAGATGCCCTCGGTGCCCAGCGAGGAGCCGGGCAGCCAGGAGCTGGTGCCGGGCGAAGACGATATCTCGGATCATTATCAGATCAATGAGACCTCCAGCGCCCTGCTGCAGGAGACAGCAGATGCCGGCCAGGCCTACCAGGACGAAACGCTGTTCATTGGCGACTCCAACACGGTGCGCCTGTATGCCAGCGGCCTGATCAGCCTGCAGCAGTTCTGCGCGCAGACGGGCATCGGCACCTCGGCCGCCCTCTCGGAAAAGATCGTTACCTTTAAAAAGGATAACAACGCCTACACCATTGCCCAGGCAGTGGCCAAAATGAAGCCCCGCCGCGTGGTCATCATGCTGGGCACCAACGATACCGGCATGTCGGTGAATGAGTTCATTGCGAATTACACCGCGCTGGTGGAGGCCATCCAGCAAAGCTACGAGTACACGGACATCATCGTCAACACGGTGCCGCCGGTGCCCGCCGACCACTCCAACTACCCCAACATGGACCAGACCAAGATCGACGACTTCAACATGGCGCTGCTGGAGCTGTGTGAACAGAAGGGTCTGAAGTTCCTCAACAGCGCCGAAGCCCTGAAGGACGCCAACGGCTATGGCCGCGCGGACTACTATCAGTCCGGCGACATCCACCTGACTTCCGCAGGTCTCAAGGCTCTGCTGAGCTATGTGCGCACCCACGCTTATGAGAGCGAGGACCGCCGCCCGGATACCAGCAACATCCCGGCCCGTGCGGAGTACACCCCTGACCCCAGTTCGGCTGTGGCCGCGTCCAGCTCGGAAGCAGCCTCCTCGGAGGAAGCAGTGCAGTTCACGGCAGAGTACCGCGTCGATAAGACGGGCGGCGGCAGCCTGACCAGCGGCAGCGACACCGGAAAGGCCTCGC
>ERZ780012.567-NODE-567-length-13379-cov-3.17502_pt1 | contig 13379 bp, 11 predicted proteins | sample MGYA00511869_ERZ780012 | MGnify/ENA primary metagenome ERZ780012 (study PRJEB29588, sample SAMEA2161608) | human gut metagenome | biome: human gut; feature: human-associated habitat; material: faeces | place: Denmark | collected 2008/2010 ... | reverse complement strand
TCGTCGGTCATGATAATGACTTCGTCGGAGCTTTCGCGCATCTCCTTTTCAAGGATGATCAGTTCTTTGGTACGTCCTGCCAGTACGGTGATGACGCGGTTGCCGGCAGCTTTCAGCGCTTGCACGATAGGGAGCATGGGAGCTACGCCTACACCACCTCCGGCACAGACCACAGTACCGAAGTTGTCAATGTGCGTAGCTTGTCCCAACGGGCCGACAACATCCGTAATATAATCGCCTTCGTTCAGTTCGCAAAGACGGGTAGAGGAGAGCCCGACTTCCTGAACCACCAGTGTGATGGTTCCCTTTACCGGGTCGGCTTCCGCAATGGTAAGCGGCATACGTTCGCCTTTTTCGCCCACACGTACAATGACAAAGTGCCCTGCCTTACGTGATTTGGCAATCAATGGTGCTTCAATGACTAACTTAAAGACCTTTTCAGAAAAGTGTTCTTTGCTAATGATTTTATTCATTATCTAATAATTTTGTTGGTGTAATTACGCAATTACTGTCAGATTGATAGATTTTGCAAAGATAGGGGTTATTTGGTAATATCAAAAGAAGAATAGGGTAAAACTGCATGTTGTCACTGGATAACATTCCTTTGTCACTATAATTTGTTCACTTTCTACAGCCTGCCTACTTTTGAAATAAAAAATGAGGAAGAGTATGTATCGAAATGTTTTTTTAGGGGCAATTTTATTGAGTATGCCTTTGGTGGTTTGGTCGCAGCAGGATACGATTGCCGACCAGCGTTTGGAAGAAATTATGGTAACTGCTAAACTCCCGTTGGTAGAAATATCTGCCGGTAAAACAAGTTACCGGATGGATGCGTCAGTCACTCAAAGTACGGGAAGTCTTTATGATGTTCTTGCTTCCCTGCCGGGAGTCGTGATAGATTCCAATGGTAATATCTTGCTGAACGGACAAAGCGGTGCGACGATTCTGATGGATGGCAAGCCTACTTATCTTTCGGGAGATGAATTGATGAGTCTGCTGAAATCTACTCCTGCAACTAATGCTGATAAGATAGACTTGATAACCCAGCCTTCCGCACGCCACGATGCGGCGGGAAGCTCCGGGTTGATTGATATCCGTACAAGAAAAATCAGACTGCGCGGTGTGAATCTGGCCTTGAACGGCAATGGCAGTCTTGGACGGACGGGTAGCGGTTATGGAGGTGCCTCCATGAATATCCGGGAGAATAAGTTCAATCTTTATTTGAACTATTCGTATTATCAGGGGAAGGATGTCATAGACTTGTTTATCGACCGTGCGTTCGAACGGGATGGAGGAAGGATGATGCAGGACTCTTACCGGAAGCGTAGGAATTATTCGCACTATTTTCGTACCGGATGTGATTATTATCTCAATGAGCGGACAGTTTGGGGAGTCTCATTGGGTGGAAACTTTTCCCGGCAAAGGGAAAATGCAGGCATGTTTACGGAAATCCGAGAAACCGGAGTTGCGGGAAATACTTACAGCCATGCGGAGCAAAACCGGAATAATGTTTCTGCCGGAACCAGTATGGTGCACAAGCTGAAAAGAGAAGGGGGAGAACTCAGCGCTTCTTTTGATTATTTCCATTACTACCGTGTTGGAAACCAGTTGATGGATAGTTTTAAGCCCGATACATTGAAAGGGGATATGAAGGGAAATACCGACTTATATGTCGGACAGATAGATGCGGTTTATCCATTGAGTGAGGTTTGGAAGTTACAGGCCGGAGTCAAAACCTCATTTGTTACGATAGACAATACGGCAGGTTATATGCGTCCGTCGGTTTCCGGCTGGCTGCCGGACGGGGCACTTGGTTCCCGATTCGTATATGATGAGAATATCAATGCCTCTTATCTACAAGTCGGCTATGAGAAAGACCGCTTGAAAATCTCAGCGGGTCTAAGGTTGGAACATACCCATGTACACGGGGATTTTGGAGGAAATACACAACAGAAAGACTCTTCGTTTACAACGAATTACTTCCATTTGTTTCCTACTATTGCTTTGCAATACGGTTTGACTTCGGAACATCTGTTTCAGCTTTCGTATGGCAGGCGTATTACCCGCCCCAATTATGGTGATTTGAATCCTTTTACCTATATATTTGATGACTATACCCATGAAGGGGGAAATACGAAGCTGCATCCTTCTTTCTCTGATAATATAGAGTTGGGGTATGTGTATCGTGACTGGTTTCAGACAGTGCTCTTTTTCTCGCATACAGATGATGCTATCATGAAGAGCTATCGCGAACAGGAGGGGCGGCGTATCTATGTAATGCCCCAGAATCTGTCTTCCTATGTACAGACGGGTATGCGTGTACATGCCGCCAACCTCTCACCTGTTTCTTTTTGGAAGGTGAATCTGACCGCTATCGGTATTTATAATAATTATGGTTGGACGGAGCAAGGGCAGAAAATGAAAAACCGTATGTTTACCCCGATATTCGGCTGCATGAACCAGTTTGCTTTCACTTCCGTATGGTCGGCCGAACTTTCGGCAAATTATAATGGACGAATGGCCTACGGACAAGCCACAGTACATCCGGCGCTGGAAGTGAATGTCGGCATCCAAAAGAAGATGTTCCGTAACAGATGCACCGTTACCTTGTTTGCCAAGGATGTATTCAACACCAATTATCAAAAAGTAGATATTCAATCTCCCGGTGTGCAGGCGTTTGTTGACGAACGGCACAACAAACGTGTGCTGGGTATTGCTTTCGCCTGGCGTTTTCAAAAAGGCAGCGAGACAAAAGAAAGCAGAAGGAAAAAAGAAATAGATGAAACAAAAAGAGTAAATTTGTAACTGTTATGGGCAGACTGTGGAACAAGTGGCTGGTGCCGGCATTATTTGCCGTGATTCTTTTTCTGTGTATTCGTGTGGCGAATGATATTCCGAAACATGAATACTATTGGGAAAGTAATGAGTGGAATTTCATGCTGAAGGATATGCTTGTGGTACTCTTCATGTCTTATCCTATCTTTTTTCTATTGAAGTATTGGCTTCGTTTGTGCCGGAAGCGGAAGTTGGTATGGAGGCAGGAATACGGGGTAGTTGTCCTGACGGTTCCCGTCTGGTGTCTTCTGACGATGTGGGTCATCCGCTTTTTGATGGGGGTAAGTCTTGATTTATACGATGTGCCTGTTCCGGCCATAGTCAGTATGTTGCTTGGCGGCTTCTTTTATATATTCTTGCGTAATCAGATGATACAGAAGGAAAATGAAGCTCAACGTCTGCAGTTGGAGAAGATAAAAAATGACCAGCTCCAGACAGAACTGAAATTCCTTAAAGCGCAATATCATCCACACTTTCTTTTTAATGTACTCAATACGGTTTATTTTCAGATAGATGAGAATAATGAGGCTCCGCGGCATACTCTTGAGCAATTGTCCGATTTGCTTCGTTACCAATTATACAATGATGGGGAGAAAGTGCAAGTCCGTGTGGAAGTGGAATATCTGAAACAATACATCAGCCTATGTAAACTTCGTGCTACGAAGCGGCTGCAGTTGCAGGTGCATTTCGATGAAATGGAGGCGCAGGTTGAGATTTATCCATTGTTGTTTGTACCGTTGGTGGAGAATGCTTTCAAATATGTGGGAGGGAACTATTTTATAGCTATGGATATGTGTCTGAAAGAAGGCAAGTTGTGTTTTAGTATTGAAAATTCTATACCGGAACCATTAGTGCACCAGAAAGGAAAACATGGAATCGGCATAGAAAATCTGAGGCGCAGGCTGGAGCTGCTATATCCGGAGCGTCATACGCTGGACATAAATAGAGGAGATACTTTGTTTAGAGTAAAACTTGTGATAGAATTATAGGATGAAACAGGTAAAATGTGTAATAACCGATGACGAGCCTACTGCATGTGAAGGATTGCAACGCTATGTGGAAAAGGTGGATTTCCTTTCTTTAATGGGTGTATGTGAAGATACTATGCAGTTGAACACTCTTTTGCAGACTGAGCAGCCGGACTTGTTGTTTCTGGATATTGAAATGCCTTATCTTTCGGGGCTTGAACTCTTGGCATCTCTTGCCCATCCGCCTCATGTGATTATCACTTCCGCTTATGAGCAGTATGCATTGAAAGGTTATGAACTTGATGTTACGGACTATCTGTTGAAACCGATTTCGTTTGACTGGTTCCTGAAAGCGGTGAATAAAGTACATGGTCTTTTGCAGCAGGAGAAATGGCCGGATGAAGCTAATAATTTTATATTTGTCCGTTCAGACCGTCAGATGCATAAGGTGTTGTTTAAGGATATTCTGGTGGTGGAGGGGCTGGAAAATTACGTCTGTATTTATACGGAAAGCACAAAGCTGCTTGTACGTTCTACCATGAAGCGTATGATAGAGGCTCTTCCTGGTGGAGTATTTCAGCAAGTCCATAAATCATATCTGATAAATTTGGAAAAGATTGAGATGATAGATGGCAATCGGATTATAGTTGGGAGGCATACTGTTCCGGTGGCACGTAATTTCCGCGAGGAGGTGTTTGCACGTATTTTGAAGAATACTTTGTAGTTGCGCAGGAGAAGCTTGTCATGATAAAACTCCGGGCACGAATTACATGGATTTCACGTTTTTTGCTAACCGCAACTGTGAAATTCATGTAATTCGTGCCCGAAAGAAAGTGTCAAAGGCGTATTGCTGCACGTGACTATTATGGCCTTAGTCTATTATTTCAAATCCCGTATACGGAACCAATGCCTTTGGTATGCGGATTCCTTCTGGAGTCTGGTTGTTTTCCAGCAAGGCGGCAACGATGCGTGGCAGAGCGAGTGCGGAACCGTTCAGCGTATGGCAAAGCTCTGTTTTCTTTTCTGCCGTACGGTAGCGGCATTTCAGACGGTTGGCTTGATAAGTGTCAAAATTAGAGACGGAACTTACTTCCAGCCAGCGTTTCTGTGCTTCGGAATACACCTCAAAGTCAAAACAGAGGGCAGCCGTGAAGCTCATATCGCCACCGCAAAGGCGCAGGATGCGGTAGGGGAGTTCCAGCTTTTGAAGCAAACCTTCTACGTGGTCCAACATCTCCTGGTGGGATTGTTTGCTGTGTTCCGGTTTGTCGATGCGTACCAGTTCCACTTTGGAGAATTCGTGCAGGCGGTTCAAGCCACGTACGTCTTTCCCGTATGAACCGGCTTCACGGCGGAAACATTGTGTGTATGCACAGTTCTTGATGGGCAACTGCTTTTCGTCCAGAATCACATCACGGTAGATGTTGGTTACGGGGACTTCGGCGGTAGGAATCAAGTAGAGGTCGTCCACTTCGCAATGATACATTTGCCCTTCCTTGTCAGGCAGCTGTCCCGTGCCGTAGCCGGAAGCGGCGTTCACCACTGTGGGCGGCATTATTTCCGTATAGCCGGATTTGCGTGCTTCGTCCAGGAAGAAGTTGATGAGTGCGCGTTGCAGTTGTGCGCCTTTGCCTTTGTATACGGGGAAGCCGGCACCGGTAATCTTGACACCCAGGTCAAAGTCTATCAAGTCATATTTCTTGGCCAGTTCCCAGTGGGGCAGGGCGTCTTTGGGCAGCTCGGTTTCCATACCACCTATTTTCTCTACTACATTGTCGTCGGCACCTACGCCTTCAGGCACGCTGTCGTAGGGAACGTTGGGGATGGTATAAAGCAAAGTCTGCAAATCGTTGGCAGCCTGGTCCATATTGGCTTGCAAGTCCTTGTTGACTTCTTTCAGCTCGGCTACGCGGCTTTTGGCGGCTTCTGCTTCTTCTTTCTTGCCCTCCTTCATCAGTTGTCCGATGGATTTGGAGAGTGAGTTGGCTTCTGCCAGGTTTTTATCTAGGATGGTTTGATTGGCTTTTCTTTTGTCATTGAAGTCCAGCACTTGTGCAATGGTTTCTTTTGCATTCTTGAAGTGCTTCTTTTCCAGTCCGCGGAGAACCGCGTCGGTGTTTTCTGTAATTTGTTTGATGGTAAGCATATCTTATACTTGTTTTTATGTTATTCGGTTTTGTGAGTGCAAAGATATGGAAAAAACAAATAAAGTGTTGCTTTTGACATAAAAGAAAGGGATGCAACCTATTCGGATTGCATCCCTTTTCCTTATTTCTTGTTCGGAAACTTATGCTTCTGCATTTTCTGCAGGGATAACAGAAACTGAACGTCTGTCTTCCTTGCCCACTTTGAATTGTACAGTTCCGTCTACTAAAGCGAAAAGAGTGTGGTCTTTTCCCATACCGATGTTATTACCCGGGTGGAATTCAGTACCTCTTTGACGAACGATGATGTTACCTGCTTTGCAAGCTTCGCCACCAAATATCTTAACGCCTAATCTTTTACTTGCTGATTCGCGGCCGTTCTTAGAACTACCGACACCTTTTTTATGTGCCATTTCTTTTTACTGTTTTTAATTGATTAAGCTACTACTTCTGTGATTGTTAATTCAGTGAACTGTTGACGGTGACCGTTCAGTTTTCTGTGACCTTTTCTTCTTTTCTTGTGGAAAACAAGAACTTTGTCACCTTTAACCAAGTTTGAAACAACCTGGCAAATAACTTTAGCACCTTCTACGATAGGAGCACCTACAGTTACGTTTCCGTCTTTGTCTACCAAAAGAACCTTTTCAAATTCTACTGTTGAACCGTTTTCTGCACCTTCGATGTGGTGAACGAACAACTTCTGACCAGCTTCTGCTTTGAATTGCTGACCGTTAATTTCTACAATTGCGTACATCTTATATAATAAATGTATAAGTTAGCTCCGGCGGGTGGTCTTTAATCACTTAGAGAACTCTTTATCAAACCCGTTGCGGAATAATCGGGCACAAAAGTACTGTTTTTATTTGTTTTCAACAAATATTTCTTTTGTTTTTTTAGTTGTGTTGCTATTACTTTGCTCATTTATAGAATAGTATGCACAAACTTCGTTGTCAACTATTAAGGGGGACTTTAAAGTAAATCGCTAAGATTTTTCACAATTATTCGGTGCGGATAAGCGCGAAGTTCGTCAGCGGTAGTCATTCCGTTGAGTACGCCTGCAAAATCGACTCTTGCATTCCGAGCAGTTTCCGCATCTACAATGCTGTCTCCGATATACAAAGTTTCTTTCGGGGTACTTCTCAAATGTTCCAAGGCAAATTTGACTCCTTCCGGTGAAGGTTTTGCAGCTTTGACATCTTCTCCACCTACCACTATATCAAGAAAATCTTCCGGTTGGTACTCTTCGAGGAAACTCAGTATCCTAAATCGGTATTTAGTAGAGATAATTCCGATACGGGCACTCCGTTTCTTCAGCTCTTTCAGTGTAGATAACGTGTCGGGGAAAAGCTGGGTGTTCACATTCATGTGTACATCGGCTTCCAATCTGTATTCCTGTCGGAAAGCTTCGAGTTGTATTGGGTCGGTGATTCCGGTAAGAATACTGAAAGATTCTTCCAATGTTTTGCCGATAGTACGTTTGATTGCTTCATCGGTAACGGTTAAATACTGGTGGCGGGTGAGCACAATTCGGAAACATTTAACGATACCACGTGACGAATCGGCTAGTGTATAGTCGAAATCGAATAAATAGGTTTTATAATTCATTGGGGAGAACTTTTCCGCAAAAGTACTAAAATCTTTTCTTATTTTACAGGTTCTACCGTGTATCCTTGTTTTTTTAATAAGTTTAGCAATCCTTTGTCACCGGGAAGGTGCAGGGCACCAACTGCAATAAAAGTAGGAGCTGTTTTCATAATAGCCGGAAGTTTTTCAGACCATGCCTTGTTGCGATTATAAATCATTGCGTCTTCTTCACCGGGAGTCGGGTCACATTGATTGCCTTTACGCTCTTCGCTGATACGAAGCATTTGGTTTAAGTCCTGTCGCATATAGGCGTTAGTGAGTTTTTTCAGGCTTTCCACTTCTGTATTGATGTTGTTGATCGTACACATTAGCAGTTGTGCTTGCCGTTGCAGCGAATAACCATTGAATAATAAATTGAATTGAAATTCCGCAGTTTCTAGTCCGTCTACTTTTTTCCCGTTTTGGGTAGCTTGTGATTGGAAGAAGGTATCTAGCTGTTCTTGAGGATTAAATTTGCCTATATGTTTTACGTATGCTGCCACTACTACGTTGTTCTGCAGGTTTCAATTTGGGGGCTGCGCTTAAATCTAGCATCAGGTTTTCTTTGCAGAATTTGTTAGCCGTTGCAAAGTCTTCAGGGGAGAGGAGGGTGGACAGCGTACTGTCGTTGGCGATCATCATAGCCTGTTGCATTTTCTGCATGGTGACCGGTGACTGCATTTCCGACATTTTCAGCTCTCCATATACTTGTTGGGTTTCTTTCATTGCTTTTTGAAGTCCGGCAATACTGTCCATAATGCTGAATGGTGCCAAGTGATGTGTACCTATAATGTAAGAGGGCTGATTTAGTCCGTTGCCGGATACTTTCCATAAAAGTTGGGCGTTTGCGCTAAACGCTACACAGATAAATAGTACTGCTCCGATAAATGATTTCATAAATTTATTTCAATAAGAGTGAATGATTTGATTGTTAACGTATTCTACCACCGCTGATCCAATGCCTGAGATAATAGTCTTCGTTTAGCCTACTGACGATTACCCCGCGACTTGTGCTGGAATGAATGAATTTCCCACTTTTCAGATAAATGCCTACATGAGCTACTCTCTTTCTAGAACGATTACTGCTAAAGAATACCAAGTCACCTTCTTTGAGGTTTCGTTTAGCTACTTTGTTGCTCTTATTCTTCAGTTCTTCTGTGTTTCGTGGCACTTGGATACGATATACTTTCCGATAGATTTGATAAACCATGCCTGAACAGTCGGTCCCTCTTTTCGAATCTCCACCGCCACGATAAGGGACTCCTATCCAGTCGGCAGCTTCTAGGTAGAGTTTATGGTCGTCTTCCAAGTTGATGTCTATACCCAATAAGACAGAAGCTCGCGCCAGTGCCTGATAATCCAGACGGGGGGCGGATGTGCGGCAGGAGCTGAAAATGACGGTTAGCCCTACCAATATGAAAAAGAGTTTAAAGTTAATCTTCATCGGCTGCCTTTCCTTTTTTGTTGATGATATTTATTCTTCTACATTGAAGTACGCTTCCAGCTCTTTTTCTGCAGAATTATCTTCATTAATTATATCCCGAATGATAATTCCGTATTCCAGCAGAGCAATTCGCGGACACACATCTACAGTATGGTTCAGGTTATGGCTGGAAATGATAACCGTAGCCTGATGTTCTTCATTATATCTTTTGAGCAGATGCTTGATAATGGATTGCGAACTCGGGTCGAGGAAATTGAACGGTTCGTCCAATATTAATAATTGTGGATAATGAAGCATGGCGGAGATTATACCGATCTTTTGTTTATTTCCGGCAGAATAGTTACGGATTAATTTTTTTTGTCCCATTACTTCCCCGTTCATGAAGCGTTCGAAAGGAACGAGGCGTTCATCTACCTCCTCTTTCTTTAATCCATACATTTTTCCGATGAAGTAGAAATATTCTTCCGGGGTCAGATAATCAATCAAAAAACCACTGTCGATAAAAGCACCGGTGAAGGCTTTCCAGTCCTCGTTTAGGCTTACATCAATATCATTTATAACTACTTTCCCATTGTCCGCTTTCAGCAGATCCAGCATTAACCGGAAGAGAGTCGTCTTCCCCGCACCGTTGTTTCCCACCAATCCGAGCATATCGCCTTGATTGATTTCGTAGTGTTCTATATCTACGGCAATCTTTTCACCGAAATTCTTTTTGAGCTTGTCAATGGTAATCATGATTTTCAATGTTTATATAATTAATGACCCATGTATGTCTATTGGCGGCTGTCTCTGAAACCTTCCATATTGTCATATCGCCGTTTCATGAAACGATGATATACATTCTTTATCCATAGCGGAGAAGTCAGGGTGAATCCTAAACCGATGATCAGTAGGATCGTGTAAGTAATTGTTTCTCCTAAAAGTGAGTTTAACAGGCTATATAGGATAAGCGGCACACCGAATGCTCCGAAGTTTACTAACATTTGTATTGCACTATTGGTTTGGCGGCTCGTTACTTTTTCGTTTAGCGGCACAGTTTGTTTATTGTAAACAGCCAGTTGGAAGAAGCAGAAATAGATGAAGCCGATCGTATAAAAGAACCAGGCAAAAGCTCCCAGCAATGTCAGTTTATTCATAATGATAGCGGGAACCATGAGTAGGAAAGGAATGATTTCGCCAATACTATATATATAATATTTAGCTTTCAACAGGCTCATAATAGATTCTTTGCGTGACATCAATCCGTCGATATAATTGCCCTCGAACGACATAATCTGTGACAGGATAATCATTCCGAATACAGCAAAGTTGTATACGCAGATGAAAGAAGTCATCAGGCGTCCATCGTAGACACTTGAGAAACTGAGTGCACAAGAAAAAGCTACCACCACGATAGCGACACTGCGCAGCGAACTTTTGCAACGGCGGTTACGTAAAAGCATTTTCAGTTCTAGTCTCATATATTCGCCGACTTCTCCGTAGCGTTCGAAGAATCTATATTCCGAGACGTGTTTGATTTGTGTATCATCTACTTTGGCCAATTCTGCGTAGATAAGTCCCGACATAAGCTTGCGGTTAACCAGCCACAAAGTGACTATCACAAGTATAGTGCCGAGAAAGTAGAGAATATTTCCTTGGATATACCCGTCTCCCAAGTCCATAAAGAAATAGAAAAGAGGACTGTCCTCGGGAATAAAAAGGAGGCAGGCTATTCCACCATAAAAAACAATGGGCAATAGAACCCACCAAATACGTTCGTTGATGAGTGTACGGCACAGCAAGTACCAGTAATTGTTAGCAAGAATCAGCAGTAAGATACCAATAAGATAGGTGATAACACCGAGAATTCCAAAATATTTAGTAATAGTAATGAAAGAAAAAGGGACAAACATAAACAACCAGAATAGGTTGAATAGGCTAAGTCCGGAGCGGATAAGTAAAAAGTCGATGACACGATTTCGTTTAACCGGCAACAGGAGGTAAGGTTTTACCTCCTGTGTCGGTGTTTTTTGTAACGGAACACGCAACAGGAAATCCAGTGCCAGAATAAAGATCAGAACAACAGCGTTCATTACATGATATGGTTCTCGGTTGGGAACCATATTTGAGAAACCGAACGCGAATGTCGTACCGAAAAATATCAGGTAGCCGGCCCAAAATGCAGCCATGACATAACCGAGTATTTTAGCAACTTTGTTCTTTTCATACATCGGGTGTCTTTTGGCGGCAAGTCTTCCGTGTTTACGTAGTTCGTTGAGTATCATCATCTATACAAAAGAATTTTTATTTGTTTTCTTCCGGCATAGTCATAACGACTTGAATTTCGTTGTTCTGTTTCAGCAGCTTGGCAAGGAAGTCTTGTACTTCTTTGGCTGTAATGCTGTTGACTAACTTTTCATAGTCTTTCGTATTGTCAATACCTGTGTAGAAATATTCGTCCAGATTATTTAGCCAATAGCCGTTTTCTTTCTGAGCGTCTTTGTATTTCTTCAACATATATTCTTTGATCTTCTGCATGTGTTCGGCAGATGGACCTTCTTTAGCCATTTTTTCTAATTGTTCCACAACGATAGCAGATAGTTTATCTTTCTTAGCTGGGTCAGTCTGGAATACAATCTGAAGTACCAGTTCTTCCTTCGGATATTTGCTGAGGTTTCCGTTACAGCTTACGCCATACGTGCCACCTTCTTTTTCGCGGATTTCAGCGGTGTAAACCATATCTAATGCCTGATCAAGGAAGCTGAGTAGTGTATTGCTACGCAGGTCGTATTTGCAAGTTCCGCTGTATAGGAACATGATGGTAGCCATTGGCGTTTCCTGTTTCTTTGCAAATTCATTCTTGTATTCCCCTTTGCGAATGTACATCTTATTATCCTTGAATGTTTCCTTGCGGTTGATAGAAGGCAGAGCGCCCAGATATTTTGCAATCATCGGTTTCATCTGTTCTAGGTTTACGTTTCCTACCAGATAGAAAGTAAAATCGCTTGCATCTTTATAGCGGTCTTTGTACATTTCGAGGATACGGTCATAGTCGATCTGATCTACCATGCTTTCTTTCAGCTTGATAGCGCGTGGATGGTCACCGTATAGAGCACGTGTCACTGTATCGCTGAATGCCGTCATCGGGTTAGCGTCTGAGTTTTGAAGCTGTGCTTTCAGGCGGTTCTTGTATGATTCGAATGCTTCATTATCCTTGCGCGGAGAAGTGAATGTCAGGTAAGTCAACTGCATCATTGTCTCGAAATCTTTCGGAGAACAGCTACCTGAAATTGTTTCTGTTGTATTACCGATACCGGCTCCTACGGAAGCACGTTTACCGGCAAGGGCTTTGCTTAAGTCTACTTTGCTGAAATTACCGATACCGCCTACCAGAGCTACACCGTTTAATTGAGAAATATTGATGATTTCATCGTTCGGGAATACACTGGTACCACCAAGGCTTACACCTTTCATCTGGTCAGCTTTGAAATCTGTAGGCTTCACATAGACTGTTACACCGTTAGAAAGCACTAGTTTTGTGCTGCCGTAAACGTCATCGGCCTTTTCGGAAACAATCTTTCCGCCTTTAATGTCTTCAGAGATAAGAGGTTCGTTGGAAACTTTGTCTTCGTATGGTTTCAAATCGAATGAACTCATCTGCTTCAATAAAGCTGCAATTTCCTCTTTCGTCGGATATTTCAGACCTTCTTTTTGAGGACCCGCGAGCAGTACTACTTGGTTATTATCAGTAACCAGCTGTTTCATCAATTCGTTGACGGCCGTCACAGGAATGTTCGGAGCCATCTGCTGTACAAGCATATATTCGAATTCGATACCCGGAATCGGTTCTTTATCGAGGAAATTGTTCACATATTCATCGACATAGTTACCACTTTTTGTTTTTTCACGTTCGTTATACGCAGACTCCATAGCTTGCATATAGTTAGCACGCGCGCGTTCATATTCAGTTTCAGTGAATCCGAAACGACGTGCACGTTCTGCTTCTTCCAGAATAGTTTTCATCGCCAAGTCTACACCGTCAATCTTGCTGTTTGCAGTAAGGCTGAATGCTTCTTTGGTCTTGGCAAGGAAATACTCTCCATATCCTGCACCGGCACCGGTAAAAGGAGGATTGGCTGTTTGGCGGAGTTCGTTCAAACGGCTATTCAGCATATTGATAGCCATGTTGAGTACGTACTGTGTAGCATAATAAGAAATCGTATTTTTCAAAGAATCCGGCGTTGCATCTTGTTTGAAGAAGATGTTGATAGAAGGATTGGCAACTTCTTTGTCAGTGCCGATATAGATCAACGGTTCCTGATTGTCTGCTACCGGATAGTAAATACGTTCGGCAGGGTTTACCGGAGCTTTTACGTCTTTGAATAC
>ERZ780012.566-NODE-566-length-13394-cov-7.44861_pt1 | contig 13394 bp, 11 predicted proteins | sample MGYA00511869_ERZ780012 | MGnify/ENA primary metagenome ERZ780012 (study PRJEB29588, sample SAMEA2161608) | human gut metagenome | biome: human gut; feature: human-associated habitat; material: faeces | place: Denmark | collected 2008/2010 ... | reverse complement strand
GATTTGAAGGCCCCTCAGCCGCTGCGGCGGCAGCTCCCCGCAGGGGAGCCAGCGCCAGCAGATGCTGTTTGCCATTACAGCCCCTCCCCGTGAAAAATGCGTTTGGAGCGCTCCGCAGAGCGCGACAAACGCAAATATAAAAAATTATTTTTCCACTGAATATGATATGCCCAGAGTGAAACGGAGGGCATTCTAAATCGTATTTTCTCTCCATCTTATTATTGACAACAAACCGCTCTTTGCCGTAAACTGAAGCCATAGAAAACCGGCGCTGTGCCGGGCAAAGAGGGTAATAAAATGGAGAAGACCACACATTACGAAAAAACGCTCACCAGCGAGGTGCTCTTTGAGGGCCGGGTCATCACCCTGACCAAGGACACCGCCCTGCTGGAAAACGGCAAGACTGCCACACGCGAGGTGGTGCATCACCACGGCGGCGCGTGCATCGTGCCGTATTTTGCGGATGGCACCATCTGCATGGTGCGGCAGTTCCGCTACGCCATGCAGCAGGAGCTGTGGGAGCTGCCCGCCGGCAAGCTGGAAAAGGGTGAGGACCCCTTTGAGGCCGCCAAGCGCGAGCTGGAGGAGGAGTGCGGCCTGACCGCCGACAAGTACACCTCGCTGGGCGAGTTTTTCCCCACCGTGGGCTACGACACCGAGGTCATCTACACCTGGGTGGCCACCGGCCTGCACGAGACCCACATGCATCTGGACGACGACGAGTTTCTGACCCCCGACCGCGTGCCGCTGGAAAAGGCTTACGAGATGGTCATGAGCGGTGAGATCAAGGACGGCAAGACCATCGCGGGCATCCTGAAGCTGAAGGCCCTCCTCGCCGAGGGCAAACTGTGAACATCCTGTACGAGGATGCGGCCCTTGTGGTGATGGACAAGCCTGTCGGGCTTTCCAGCGAGGAAGGCGTACCCGCCGCCCTGCGGCAACACTGGAACGCCCCGGACGCCTTTGTGGGCGTGGTGCATCGGCTGGACACCGGCGTGTCCGGCCTGATGGTGTTTGCCAAAACGCCAAAGGCGGCCGCAGAACTGAGCCGCCAGGTCACCCAGAGCCAGAACGCCTACGCCGTGCAGGACGGCCGGGCCGAGGGCAGGGCAGAAGCGCCGCAGTTCGTTAAGCAGTACCGGGCCGTCATCGCAGGCGGACCGGACGAACATCTGCCGGAAGGCGGCACCCTGCGGGACTACCTGTTCAAGGACAGCCGCAAGGGCCGGGTGTTCCCGGTGAGCCGCCCGCGCAAAGGCGTGCGGGAAGCGGTGCTGGAATACCGCATCGTGCAGACAGCAGGGGAGAACAGCCTGACTGAGATCACGCTGCACACCGGCCGCACCCATCAGATAAGAGTGCAGTTTGCCTCCCGGAAGCATCCGCTGGCCGGGGACGGCAAGTACGGCAGCCGGGTGAAGGGAAATATTGCCCTGCAGAGCTGCGGCCTGCAGTTCCGGCACCCGGAAAGCGGGGAGCCCATGGCCTTCACCCTGCCGCTGCCGGAAGGGGAAGTGTGGACGAAGTTTTTATAAATGATGTATTTGCTGCGCAAACATGATGTTGTCCTTCGGACAAATGATGATTGCCGCTTTGCGGCAAAATGATGTGTGCCTGCGGGCACATGAAAAATTGCGAGGGGCCCGCCCCGAGCGCATCATGGCCGCCGCAGGCGGCTGCATCATTTCCGCGCAAGCGGAAACATCATGCCCGAAGGGTGCCTCATGTTTGCCCGAAGGGCAAATGCATCATTCCAATAGGTGAGAGGTATGGAACAATACAAGACCGACGCTGAAATTTACGCCGTGCTGGAGCGGGAGATCATCGACCTGACCCTCCGGCCCGGTTCCTCGCTGAGCGAGAACCCGCTGTGCACCCGCTTTGGCGCGCCGCGCAGCCTGATCCGGGTGGTGCTGCAAAAATTGCAGGAAAACGGGCTGGTGAAGATCGTGCCGTACAAAGGCACCACCGTCACCCGGCTGAACCGGCGCATCGTGGACGAGCTGATCTACGAGCGCACCGCCGTGGAGGGCCGCATCCTGCGGGACTTTACCCCCCGGTGCACCCCGGAACAGCGGGCGCTGATCCGCAGACGGGTGGACGCCTACACCGCCCTTGCCCGCGCCGACGCCCCGGACTTCAACCGTCTGTACGAGGCAGACCGCATCCTGCACGAAACATGGTTTGCCGCCATGGACAAGATGTACCTGTGGCGCACGCTGCAGAACGCCCACGCCGATTACAGCCGCTTCCGGATGCTGGACACCATGACCACCGGCGGGCTGGACGAGGTGATCGCCGACCATCAGAACCTGCTGAACGCCATCGAGCGCTGCGACCTTGCCGCCTTTGAGCCGCTGGTGGAGCGGCACCTTTACGGCGGCATCCGGCGGCTGGGCAGCAGGCTGACCGAGGAATACGCCGACTATTTTGAACCGGAAAATGTGAAATAAGCCAAACTGTTCCATGTGGAACAGCGGCTCAGTTTCCGAATCATCTGCCGCAAAAAAAGAGACAGGCAGTTCCGTTTGGAAAAGCCTGTCTCTTTTTTATTGTTGGACCAAACCCGTGCAGAAAATCCTGCCGGGCAGATGTTCGGTGTAAGATCACATAATAATGGTTCCGCCTTCTCCACCCGTGCTGGAGTCACAACCAGGAGTACGGATCACAGCAAAAGCATAAGTGTTATCCCCAATTTTTTCTGTAGTTACGCTGACCGTGCCTTCAGAACCATCAGCTGCATCCCAAGTGGAAATAATCATAACGCGTTCTTTTGACATAAGATTGTAGGCGATCCATGCATTTTGCAAATCAAATTTTTCAGAAGGAATCTTTATGAAGCTGATGCCGACATACTCAGCCTTACCATCATCGGTAAAAGTTTCTCTAAACGAATTATATGCATCATCGTCATCCATCAGATCTATCATATAATCCTGAGCGGTTTTATCGGCGTTTGCAGATTCTGCCAGCCAGTCTTTCACTTTGCTGGCCAAAAGTGCAGCATCATTGTTTTTGACCGGCTTCAGTGTGACATGAGAATCAGACCCGTTTACAAGCATGGACTCTAAAGTAACCGAAGGCATCGACTTGATGTAATCTTCAATTTTCGTTTTGGATGTTCCACAGCTGGTGAGCAGGGTGAGCACCATTGTACCAGCCAATACGACAGCCAAAAGTTTTTTTACAAATTTCATAGCCAGTTCCTCCATTTCATACAGAAACGCCTCAGGCGGCACCGTAATCATGCACAGCCTTTTTCTTCATTATACTTTTTTTTTTTTTTAGTGAAATTGTCAAGTAGCCTTTCTGTAAAATTTCAAAAAAACAAAAAAGCTCTCCCAATCGGAGAGCTGGCGCGTCAGCGCCTGAGTGCTTCTCAGCCCATGATGCCGCTGATGAAAATTTCCAGCCCGATGCCGATAAGGATGACACCGCCCAGAATATTCGCCTTGCCGGAAAGCTGGGTGCCGAACTTTTTGCCGATGCGCAGGCCCGCCATGCAGATGAAAAAGGTGACTGCCGCAATGATGACGGCGGCGGTCAGCGCCATCAGCCAGCCGTATTCCGAAATGGTGAAGCCCACCGAGAGGGCATCGATGCTGGTGGCGACCCCCTGCAGGAACAGCGCCCCGGCGCTGAGCTCTGCCGCTTCCTCGGCTTCTTCGCCCCGGATGCCGTCTGCCAGCATCTTGCCGCCGATGTAGCCCAGCAGTGCCAGCGCGATCCACGGGATGAACGTCTCAAAGGACGCAAACAGCTCCACGATGGTGTGCACGCACACCCAGCCGATCATGGGCATGGCGGCCTGAAAGATGCCGAAGGTGCCCGCAATTTTCACCATGGTGCCTTTGCCCATGTGCGGGTCGTGCAGGCCGTTGGCCATGGACACCGAAAATGCATCCATGGCAAGGCCCACGCCCAGCAGGGCGCTGTTGAGGAAAAATACAAAACTCCATTCCATATTGTCTGCCTCCTGAAATTGACCAGAGATCTCGGGCAATACAAAACCCGGTCCAGGCGCGTGCACGTCCGGACCGGGTCAATTTTTTCTCATCGACTCCATGTGTACGGGTGCAGAAACTGCGCCAAAAACACATGAGTCTCGCAAATGAAAGCAAGCCAGACCAAAGCGGTCATTGTGTTGACTTGCTGCGCTCTGCAAAGCGCCTGCTACTCCCCCACGGGTATTGTGATCCTGTTCATCTTATCACACTTCGGGGCAGAAGTCCAGACGAACCGGCGTTTTTCCGTTTTTACCCCTCTTTTTTCCAGCGGTGGTTAAAATACCAATCCTGCGACAGGATAAAGCAAAGGGTGTTGCCCAGCGCCCGCAGGGTAAGGCCGTGGGCCTGCAGCAGTTCCCGGCGGGCCGTGCGCTCATAATCGCGCGCTTGTTTCATGCGGGGTGTCCGGCGGTCTTCGGCGGTGAGGTGCCAGCTCACGTCGATGAGCGAGTGCAGCAGCACCCAGTACAGCTCACACAGCGAGCCCGTGACCCCGTGGCGGCGGGCGCACTCGAACACGGTGTAGTTTGCTTCCACCCGGTCGAGGTTGCGCAGGGTGACTTTGCTGTTCACGATGCTGCCCGCCACTTTGCGGTAGAGATACAGTGCATCCGGGATATTAGCAATTTTCTCAGCCTTTTCGTAGGCGTAGGAGATGAGCATGGTGTCTTCGTTCAGCTTGCCCTCGGCAAAGCGCAGGCCGTCAAAAATGCTGCGGTGATACAGCTTATTCCACACTACCATATAGGGCAAAAGGGTACTGCGTTCCAGTGCCTGCGCGGGGGTGATGGTCTCCCGCCGCACATGCAGATACTGCTCCTCAATGGGCTGCAGCGCTTCGTCCACCTGCCGGTAATTGCACACGACCATCTGGGCACCGGTGTCCTGCACCGCCGCGTAGAGCTTTTCGCAGAAGTCCGGCGTGATGGTGTCGTCCGAGTCCACAAAGGCCACCCACTCGCCCCGGGCGGTGTCCAGCCCGGCGTTGCGGGCCCCGCTCAGACCCCGGTTTTTCTGGTGCACCACCCGGATGCGGCGGTCTTTGGCCGCCGCCGCGTCGCACAGGGCCGGGCAGTTGTCCGGGGAGCCGTCGTCCACTAAAATCAGCTCAAAATCCGCAAAGGTCTGGGCCTGAATGGACGCAATGCACGCGGGCAAAAAGCGTTCTGTCTTATACACCGGCACGATGATGCTGATGGCAGGCCGGGTGTTCTGTTCCTCTTTCACACTAAACTCCTCATTTCCGCTTTTCGGCACGGCGGCGGCACCGGTCCAGATACTTCTGCACCGACACCGCGCACACCAGCGCCGCCCAGATATTCCCGGGCGTGACGGCATGGGCCTGCCGCAGCTGGCGGCGGGCCGTGCGCTCGTAATCAAAGGCTTCCCGCATCCGAGGGCTGCGGCGCTGCTCCGGCGTCAGCTGGAACCATGTGCCCCACAGCGCCGTGAAGATCGGGCGGTAGGCCGCGCACAAGGTGTCGGTGATGCCGTTTTGGTACAGCACCTCGAATAAACGGTACCACGCTTCCACCCAGTCCAGCGTTTTCAGGGTGGTTTTGCGGTGCATCGCACTGCCGGAGACGATGCGGTAGTTGTAGGGGTAGCCCGCCGTGCCGCACACGCAGGCGGCCCGTTCCAGCACCTGCGGCAGGAAAGCGGTGTCTTCAAAAGCTTTCCCTTCCGGGTAGCGCAGACCATCGAACAGTTCCCGGCGGTAGAGCTTGTTCCAGGGCACCTGATATTCCGGCGTGACCAGCCGCCGCAGGGCTTCTTCCCGGTCCATCACTTCATCTGTGATGCGCGGCTCTCCCGGGCCGATGACCCTGCCTTCTTCATCCACACACTGCCCGCCGCAAAGGGCAATGTCCGCACCCACTGCCCGTGCCGCCGTATACATCTTTTCCAGATAGTCCGGCTGCACCGAATCGTCCGAATCCACAAATGCGATCCATTTTCCGCGTGCCATATCAAGCCCCGCGTTGCGGGCGGTACTGACGCCGCCGTTGGGTTTATGGAGCACCCGCACACGGTTGTCTTTTTCTGCCGCCGCGTCACACAGCACTGGGCAGCCATCCGGGGAACCATCATCCACCAGAATCAGCTCAAAATCCGCAAACGTCTGCGCCAGAAGCGAGTCGATGCACGCCGGCAGAAAGCGCTCCACCTTGTACACCGGCACGATGACGCTGATCTCGGGCTGTGCAAGGGACTGGTTTGCATTCTGCTCGTTCACCGTGCTGTCTCCTTCCGGGCCGTGTTTCTGTGGTATTTGTAGGCATGGTAGCGTTGCGGGGCCACAAAGCAGAGCGCCGTTTCCAGCACATTGCGCAGGGTGCAGGCACCACCCTGCATGATCTCCGTTTTTGCCTGTACAATAAGCGTCTCCGCCTGCTTCACCCGGGCATCCTGCAGCAGTTCCGGCGAAAGCTGCTTTTTAATGTTGCGGAAATATCGTTTCATCAGTGCATATTGCAGATAAGCCGCGTCCTTTTTGCCGTGCCGCAGTGTGCATTGCAGCAGACCATAGTTGGCGTCGATTTCATCCAGATTTTTCAAGTTTGCCTTTCCATGCATAATACTTGCTGATTGCACCCGATAATGGTACAACTTTTCCTCAACACAGGCAACCGCAGTTGCACGTTCAAAAATTTCCGGTGTAGTAAAGGCATCTTCATAGTTCTTTCCAACAGGGAAGACCACTCCTTCCAGAATATCCCGGCGGTGTAGTCTTGTTGTCGCCTGAATCAGTGGCGTAAGCCGCATCCGATGGATGGCTTCGTCCTGTGAAAGAATTTCTGTGCAAAGCGGCTGTTCCTGATACCGGCAAGGGATTCCATCCTCCTGCATAAACAGCATATTGCAGGCCGCGATCTCTGCGCCGGACTGTTTTGCAGCGCAATACAGCTTTTCCAGATAGGTTTTATCAATCACATCGTCTGAATCTACAAATCCAACCCAATTTCCACGAGCTGCTGCCAAACCAGCATTACGGGCCGTACTCACTCCGCCGTTGGCTTTATGGATCACCCGCACACGCTCATCCCGCTCTGCCGCCGCATCGCACATCGCCGGGCAGTTGTCCGGGGAGCCGTCGTCCACCAGAATGACTTCAAAATCCGTGAAGGTCTGGGCCAGAATGGAGTCAATGCACTCGTTCAGATACTTTTCTACTTTATAGACAGGCACAATGACGCTGATCTCGGGATTTTTCAGGGGCTTCTTTTCTGCTGTCATACTTCCTCAAACCACTTTCTGTGTTCATGTTTATTCCGCAAAGGCTGGTTCTATTATAGCGGCTTTTCGCGCTTCTGAAAAGCCAAAGCTCTATTTTATCGCAAAAAATCCCCCGCATATCGTATCAAAACAATATACGGGGGATTTTCTCATGATTTAACCGGCAGAAAAATTATTCTTCTGTCTTTTCTTCCGCCTCAGGCGCCTCGGCTTCTGCCGCAGCATCAGCAGCTTCCATGGCGGCCAGCTGCTCGGCGGTGGGCTCGGCTTCGGCCTCGGAGGCGTCGATCTGCTCGGTCTGAGCCTCGTCGTCGTGGTCGGTGCGGGCCAGCACCATCACCTTGTCGTTCTCGCCCAGACGCATCACGCGCACGCCGGAGCCGTAACGGCTCTGCAGCGGGATCTCGTTCGCGTGCAGGCGGATGATGATGCCCTCCTGACTGCTCAGCAGCACATCGTCCACATCGTCCACGATCTTCACGGCGGCCACCTTGTCCTTGGCGGCGTCGTAGTTGCGGATGCCCTTGCCGCCGCGGGCGGTGACGCGGTAGGTGTCGATGTCGGAGCGGCGGCCCTTGCCGTTCTCGGTCACGGTCAGCACCGTGCCGCCCTCGCGGCAGATGCACACGCCCACCACTTCATCGCCTTCGGCCAGCTTGATGGCGCGCACGCCGTGGCCGCTGCGGCCCATGGGGCGGGCATCTTCTTCGTTGAAGCGGATGGCCTGACCGTTGCGGGTGGCAACGATGAGCATATCGTGGCCGGTGGTCAGGCGGGTCCATGCCAGCGCGTCGCCCTCGTTCAGGGCAATGCCGATCAGGCCGGTCTTGCGGATGTTGGCGTACTGTTCCAGCGGGGTGCGCTTGATCAGACCCTGCTTTGTGACCATGGTCACATAGCCGCCCTCCTGCTCAGCGTCCTTGCTCTGGCAGATCATATTGGTGACCTTTTCGCCCTCAGCCAGCTGCAGCAGGTTGACGATGTTCATGCCCTTGCTGGTGCGGCTGCCCTCGGCGATGGTGTAGCCCTTGATGCGGAACAGGCGGCCCCGGTCGGTGACAAAGAGCACATAATCATGGGTGGAACCGACGAACATCTCCTGCACGATGTCTTCTTCCTTGCGGGTCATGCCGGAAATGCCGCGTCCGCCGCGGCGCTGTGCCTGATAGGTGGCCTTGAGCTGGCGCTTGATATAACCGGCCTCGGTCAGGGTGTAGACACACTGCTCCTCAGCAATGAGGTCCTCGATATCCACCTCGCCGGTGACGGACTGGATCTCGGTGCGGCGCTCGTCGCCGAAGCGCTTCTTCATCTCCAGCAGTTCGTCCTTGACGATGGCCAGCACCCGGGCGTCGTCGGCCAGAATGGCTTCCCAGTTCTCGATCTTGGCGTGCAGGCCGTTCAGTTCTTCCTCGATCTTGAGAATTTCCAGACCGGCCAGACGGCCCAGCTGCAATTTCACGATGGCGTCTGCCTGCGGGTCGTCGAAGCCGAACTGCTCCATGATGGCAGCCTTGGCCTCGGCCATGCCGCCCTTGCAGGCGCGGATGGTGGCAATGAGTTCGTCCACGATGTCGGTAGCCTTCTTCAGACCTTCCAGAATGTGGGCGCGCTCCTTGGCCTTTTTCAGGTCGTACTGGGTGCGGCGGCGCACCACTTCGTCCTGGAACTCCACATACTTCTGCAGCATCTGCTTCAGAGTGAGGACTTTCGGCACCTTGTGGTCGATGGCCAGCATGATGACGCCCACGGTGTCCTGCAGCTGGGTGTACTGATACAGCTGGTTCAGGATGACCTGTGCGTTGGCGTCCTTGCGCACATCCACCACGATGCGCATGCCCTTGCGGTTGGTCTCATCGTTCAGACCGGTGATGCCCTCGATGCGCTTTTCCTTGACGAGCTCCGCCATATTCTCGATCAGGCGGGCCTTGTTGACCATATACGGGATTTCCGTAATGACGATCTGGGTGCGGCCGTTCTTGGTCTCCTCGATGGTGGCACGGCCGCGCAGGGTGATCTTGCCGCGGCCGGTGGCGTAGGCGGCGCGGATGCCGCTGCGGCCCATGATGATGCCGGCAGTGGGGAAGTCCGGGCCCTTGATGTATTCCATCAGGCCGGGCAGGTCGATATCCGGGTTGTCGATATAGGCCACGCAGCCGTCAATGACCTCGCTCAGGTTGTGCGGCGGGATGTTGGTGGCCATGCCGACCGCGATACCCTGACTGCCATTGACCAGCAGGTTCGGGAAGCGGCAGGGCAGCACGCTGGGTTCCTTCTTGGTCTCGTCAAAGTTGGGGTCCCAGTCGATGGTGTCCTTCTCGATATCGGTCAGCATCTCCACGGCCATGCGGCTCATGCGGGCCTCGGTGTAACGGTAAGCAGCCGGGGGGTCGCCATCGACAGAACCAAAGTTACCTTGGCCATCCACCAGCGGGTAGCGCAGGGAGAAATCCTGTGCCAGACGGACCATGGCATCGTAAACGGATGCGTCGCCGTGGGGGTGATAAGAGCCCAGCACCGCACCGACGGTGTCAGCGGACTTGCGGTAGGGATGGCTGGGGTCGTTGCCGCGCTCGTGCATGGTGTACAGAATGCGGCGGTGGACGGGCTTCAGGCCGTCGCGCACATCGGGCAGGGCGCGGGACACGATGACCGACATGGAGTAGTCCAGGAATGCGGTCTCGATCTCCTTTTTGACATCGCGGATGATCTTTTTGGTTCCGCTGCCCGGTATCATCACATAATCTTCTTCCATTTGTTCCTCCGTAGGGTTTGACCCTCTCTTTTGTACAGGAAAGGGATTTTTTTCTCGGAAAACAGCTTCGCCCTCTCAGTCAAAGCCTGTCGGCTTTGCCAGCTCTCCCAAAGGGAGAGCCAAGAGCATTGCCGGAAACTTTCTCATTGCGCCTAATACTTTAGTGCTGAACTTTACGGCTTGGCTCCCCCTTTGGGGGAGCTGTCACTGAAAGTGACTGAGAGGGCGAGCACGCTTACACGTCCAGCTTTGCGTACTGGGCATTGGTCTCGATAAAGCGGCGGCGCGGCTCCACCTGATCGCCCATCAGGATGGTAAAGGCTTCGTCGGCCTTCTCGGCATCGTCGATGGTGATCTGCACGATGACGCGGTTGTCCGGGTTCATGGTGGTCTCCCACAGCTGTTCGGGGTTCATCTCACCGAGGCCCTTATAGCGGTTCACCTTCGCGCCCGGCATCTCCTGCGAGAGCACGGCCATTTCGGCGTCGTTGTAGGCGTACTTGATGGTGTTGCCCTTCTGCACCTTGAACAGCGGCGGCTGGGCAACATACACATGGCCCTGCTCGATGAGCGGGCGCATATAGCGGAAGAAGAAGGTGAGCATCAGGGTGCAGATGTGCGAACCATCAACATCGGCATCGGCCATGATGAACACTTTGTCGTAGCGCAGCTTGGAGATATCGAATTCATCACCAATGCCGCAGCCCAGAGCCAGCACCACGGGCATCAGCTTGTCGTTGCCGTAAATTTTATCGGCACGGGCCTTTTCCACGTTCAGCATCTTGCCCCACAGCGGCAGGATGGCCTGGATAGCCGAGTCACGGCCCATCTTGGCGGAACCGCCTGCAGAATCGCCCTCGACGATGAAAATTTCAGTCTTGGTGGGGTCTTTCTCGCGGCAGTCGGCCAGTTTGCCGGGCATACGGCTGGTTTCCAGCGCGCTCTTGCGGCGCACCAGCTCGCGGGCCTTTTTGGCGGCGGCGCGGGCACGGGCGGCCTGGGTGGCCTTTTCAAAAATGGCCTTGGCCACACCGGGGTTCTCCTCAAAGAACTCCATCAGCTTGGAGTAGACCATGTTGGAAACAAGGGTGCGGATCTCGGTGTTGCCCAGCTTTGCCTTGGTCTGGCCCTCGAACTCGGCCTCCTGCAGCTTGACCGAGATGACGCAGATGAGACCCTCGCGCACATCGGCACCGGAAAGGTTCTCGTCCTTGTCCTTCAGCAGGCCGTGGCTGCGGCCGTAATCATTGAACACGCGGGTCAGGCTGGCTTTAAAGCCTTCCTCATGGGTGCCGCCGTCCGGGGTGTTGACGTTGTTGGCGAAGCTCAGCAGCAGCTCGTTGTAGCTGGAGTTGTACTGCAGGGCAATTTCGGCCATGCCGCGGTCGGTCTGGCCCTTGAGGTAGATGACGTTGGGGTGCAGCACGTCCAGCTTGCGCTTCTCGCCCAGATAGGTGACGAAGCTCTTGATGCCGCCCTCATAGCACATGACCTCGCTGCGGTAGCAGGGGTCGCCCTCCTTGCCGTCCTCCAGCACGGGGGTGTACATCTCGCGCTCGTCGGTGAGGGTGATCTTGACGCCGGCGTTCAGGAAGCTTTCTTCCCGCAGGCGCTTTTCCAGCGTGTCGAAGTCGTAGACGGTGGTGTCGCGGAACATCTCCGGGTCCGGCTTGAAGGTGACGCGGGTGCCGGTAACGCCGTCCGCCACCGTGCCGATGCACTTGAGCGGGCCGTCCGGGTCGCCGCGGCGGAAGGTCTGCTCGTACTCGTGGCCGTCGCGTCGCACGTTGACAGTCAGCCACTCGGAACAGGCGTTGACGACGGATGCGCCCACGCCGTGCAGGCCGCCGGCCACCTTGTAGCCGGAGTTCTCGCCGCCGAACTTGCCGCCGGCGTGCAGGATGGTGTAGACGACGGTGACGGCGGGCAGGCCGGTATCGGCCTGAATGTCCACGGGGATGCCGCGGCCGTTATCGGTGACCTGGATGATGTTGTCCTTGAGGATCTTGACCTCGATGTGGTCGCAGTAGCCGGCCAGTGCTTCGTCGATGGCGTTGTCCACGATCTCGTAGACCAGATGGTGCAGGCCGCGCTCGCCGGTGGAGCCGATATACATGCCGGGGCGCTTGCGGACAGCTTCCAGACCCTTCAGGACCTGAATTTCGCTGGCGTTATACTCGTGGTCGGTAGCGGTTTCGGCATTTGTGCTGGTAATGATTTCTTCTGCCATTTCCTTTCTCCCTTTTGTTCGTTATTCGTATGTTTGCTCGATCTATCGTAAAAGCAGGGCGTTTTCGCCTTGCCTGTTGGCTGTGTTTATTTATTCGATCATCTTTTCTGCCCTGCGGCGCATGGCGGCAGGGGACAGCTCGGAGAGATATACCGTATCCACCACGGCCCCATCCGCCAGAACATAGCTCTGGGGCAGCTCGTCGGACAGGCTCACCACGGCCCCGTTCTTCTGGGCGTAGTTGAGGAACTCCCGCCCGCGGGGGGTGATGGTGGTGGTCTCGAGGTTGAAGATGCCGATGATGTCGCGGTCATTGATGACGTAATCCCGGCCCAGATGAATATACATACAGTATTTTCCTCATTCTGGCAGCTCATGCATAAAATGTGGTATATGCACATGGAGCGCATGTACTTTTGCATCATTTTTTCATGCTTTGCTCAGTACGCCGCCGTCCATGCGGTAGACCTCGCCGTCCGTCTTGAGGAAGGCGGTGTCGTCGCAGCTGGTGACGAAGGTCTGCTTTTCCTTCATGCGGGTGAGCAGATACTGCTTGCGGCTCTCGTCCAGCTCGCTGAGCACGTCGTCCAGCAAAAGCACCGGGTGTTCGCCGGTGATGCGGGCAGCGGCAGCGGCTTCAGCCATTTTCAAGGACAGCACCACGCTGCGCTGCTGTCCCTGGCTGGCAAACACCTTGGCAGGGTGGTCATCCAGCAGCAGTTCGATGTCCTCCCGGTGGATGCCGCACAGGCTCTGCCCGGCCCGCAGTTCTTCGCTCTGGTGCTGCTTCAGGCATTCGGCCAGGCCGCCCGGCTCAAACTGGGCGGCGTAGCGGATGCCCATGCGCTCCGCCCCGTGAGAAAGCTCCTGATAATTGGCGCAGGCCAGCGGCCCCAGCAGGGCCAGATATTCCCGCCGCCGCTTCTGGATGGCCTCGCCCTGGGCGGCAAGCTCCGCATTCAGCACTTCCAGCATGGCACATTTTTCGGCATAGGGGCGCTCGACCCCGTTTGCAGAATGGCGCAGCAGCGCATTTTTCTGCTGCAGCACCCGCACATACCGCCGGTAAGTGGCAAGGTAGCCGGGGTACAGCTGGCACAGGGCCGCGTCCAGAAATTTGCGGCGGCCCTCCGGCGCGCCCTTCACAAGGCCCAGGTCGCCCGGG
>ERZ780012.565-NODE-565-length-13400-cov-2.85111_pt1 | contig 13400 bp, 14 predicted proteins | sample MGYA00511869_ERZ780012 | MGnify/ENA primary metagenome ERZ780012 (study PRJEB29588, sample SAMEA2161608) | human gut metagenome | biome: human gut; feature: human-associated habitat; material: faeces | place: Denmark | collected 2008/2010 ... | reverse complement strand
TGGGAAACTGGTTTGAGAATATGGAGCCAATGAACATACAGGAAGAGCGGGCAAAGACGAAGAAGGCTGAGGAAGAACTGGAAGAAAGTGTTAAAGCAATGTTTAAACTGCTAAAGAAGCTGTGCCCCACAAAGGAACAGGCGGTTCAGGAATTGATAGAATCCTATGACAAAACCGAGGAGGAAGCACAGAAGCTCGTAGAACAATATTGGTGACAAGTATATAAGAAATGGCGCAGGATATCCTGCGCCGTTTTCTATATATTGTATTTCTAAAGTCAAAACATCAATATCGTGTATCAAATATTTCGAAATGTTACAAAATGTAACAATTTTATGTGAACCATTAAAAAGAATAGGTTTACAGAAAATGAAATCGAAAAATACTCAAAAACGTAGCGAAAATGCGAAGAATTTGTGAACTTTTGAAAAAACATCCAAAAACTGGTTGACAATAATATTACAGGTTGCTATAATGGGCAATGTAATAAGTTGTAACATATTTGTAACAAATTGGAGGTAAGAACATGAAAAGACCATCCGTAAAGTGGTTGGCGGTAGCGGCGGCAGGTTGCATTTTCGCTTCGTCCATGGGTACATACACATATACCGCGTTGGCAGATGAGTTTGTATATACCGATGCTAACGTCAGTATTACATCGATCGTAGATCACTATATTGAAGAAAATGGAGGAGACGTATTTACAGCAGACGCCACTCCGGAGGATGCAACAGCACCGGCTGCAGTTGTTGCAGAGGCAACAGCAACCGACGCAGTAGCAACAGGCGAGATTCAGGAGATTGCAAAGGTAACAGGAGAAATCGCAGAAGTTCCTTCCGAGGAAACAACGGAGGCACCGGCAACGGAAGAGCCAACGACAGAAGCACCTGTACAGGAAGCATCTGAGGCGGCAGCATCACCGGTTATGGATTTCACAGGAAAGGCAATCGTCACAGCATCTGGTTCCGTAAATATTCGTCAGTCTGGTGATGTGAATGCAGCAAAGGTTGGAACGATTGATGCAGGCGGACTTGTAAACATCGTAGAAAAAGGTGATACATGGTCCCATATCACATCAGGAAATGTAGATGGATATATCAGAAATGATTTGTTAGCATTTGAAGGGGATGCAGCAAGCTATGCAAGCGCAAATCTCTCGAAGGTTGCAGTTGTAAATACAGCGGCATTGAAGCTTCGTAGTGCAGCAAGCACAGACAGCGAGAGCATCACACTTCTGGCACAGGGAGAATCTTATCCGATCGTAGAGACAGGAGATGCATGGACAAAGATCCAGCTTGACACTGTGACAGGATATGTAAAGAATGAGTACATAACTATTTCTTATAATATGCCAACAGCAAAGGCAGTAAGTGCACCGGCACAGGATACAACGACAACGGAAGCACCAACAACGGAAGCTCCTACGACAGAGGCTCCTACAACAGAAGCACCAGTGACAGAAGCTCCAACCTCAGATCTTGGACAGCAGATTGCAAACTTTGCATGTCAGTTCGTTGGAAACCCATATGTATGGGGCGGTACAAGCTTGACAAACGGAGCGGGTTGTTCCGGATTCGTACAGAGTGTATATAAGAACTTTGGATATTCACTTCCTCGTACATGTACACCACAGAGTAATGCAGGTACAGCAGTCAGCCTTGCAGCATTGGCACCTGGTGATCTGGTATTCTACGATCACGGTACAGGTTCCTGCGAGCACGTAGGTATCTATATTGGAAATGGACAGATCGTACATGCAAGCAGCAGCCGTACAGGAATCAAGATCTCAAATGTAAATTACAGTACACCATTTAAGGCTTGCAGAATTGTAAATTAGGAAATTAGTAATACTTTCTATAATGTGTTTGAAAGGGCATTTTCGGTAAGAATCGAGGGTGCCCTTTTCCGTTATCAAAAAAATGTGAATTTTTGTATATTTTGACGAAAAATCACTTCCCAAACAGGGGTTGGGTGTGCTATAATACTAAACATAGAAAGTACATGTGCTTCACGCACATTTTTTATTTTCTATAGTTCGACGTAAAGGAGCTGGGGCATATGAATTACATCATAAGTGGAAAGAACATTGAGGTTACAGACGCACTGAAGCAGGCGATTTACGAGAAGCTTGAGAGAATCGAGAAGTTCTTCGGTGAAGACACAGCAGCACAGGTTACACTTTCGGTAGATAAGGACCGTCAGAAGATTGAGGTTACGATCCCGATGAAGGGACATACGATTCGTGCAGAACAGGCGAGCGATAATATGTATGTATCCATCGATTTGGTTGTGGAGATTATCGAACGTCAGGTAACACGCCATAAGAAGCGTATTTTGGACAAGGAACAGAATTCCGGTTATATCAACAACGATTTCTTCGATGTAGAAGGACTTGAGGATGAGGATGTCCAGATTATCCGTAGCAAGAAGGTTGTGTTAGAACCTATGTATCCGGAGGATGCATGCATCCAGATGGATCTGCTTGGACATAATTTCTTCGTATTCCGTAACGCAGAGACAGACAAGGTAAATGTAGTCTACAAGCGTAGAGGCAATACATTCGGATTGATCGAGCCAGAATTTTAACAGTTTCAGTTATGTATAGAGGGTTATGAAAAAACGGTATCCCGGAGACGAAGGTCTCCGGGATATTTGTTATTATAGGATATTTTCTATATGGGAATAGTATTTCTGACATGGAAACTTCTTGCGTTACCTACCATTTAATGTTATATTACAAGTTGTGGTATTAGAATGAGTTACGCTCAGGGAGGTAAGAAATGAGCTTATTTGAAAAAGTGTTTGGAACACATAGCGATAAAGAGCTAAAGAAAATATATCCGATTGTAGATAAGATTGAAGCGCTGGATTCAACCATGCAGGCGTTAAGTGATGAAGAGCTGAAGGCAAAGACACCAGAGTTCAAGGAACGTCTTGAAAAGGGCGAGACACTGGATGATCTGCTTCCAGAAGCATTTGCTGTTGTCCGTGAGGCAGCAGACCGTGTTCTTCATATGAAACATTACCGCGTGCAGCTGATCGGTGGTATCCTGCTGCATCAGGGACGTATCCCGGAGATGCGTACTGGTGAAGGTAAGACATTGGTTTCTACGCTTCCTGCATATTTGAATGCACTCGAAGGAAAGGGTGTTCATATCGTAACTGTCAACGACTATCTGGCAAAGCGTGATGCTGAGTGGATGGGACAGGTACACGAATTCCTCGGACTGACGGTAGGTGTGATCTTAAACAGTGATAAAAACGATGCAAGACGTGCCGCTTATAACTGCGACATTACATATGTTACAAATAACGAGCTTGGTTTCGATTACCTGCGTGACAACATGGTAATCTACAAGGAACAGCTCGTACAGCGTGATCTGCATTATGCGATCGTCGATGAGGTCGATTCCGTATTGATTGATGAGGCACGTACCCCATTGATTATTTCCGGTCAGAGTGGAAAGTCTACCGATCTGTACAAGATGTGCGATTATCTCGCACGCCGTATGAAGCGTGGTACTGCTTCGATGGAAATCAGTAAGCTCGATGCCATCATGGGTACAGAGATCGAGGAAGATGGAGATTACTTAGTTGATGAGAAGGACAAGCAGGTTGTACTGACTGCACAGGGTGTCAAGGAAGTTGAGCAGTTCTTCCATATCGACAACTTCTCAGATGCAGATAATATTGATATCCAGCACAACATGATCATGGCATTGCGTGCACATGCGCTCATGTTCCGTGATAAAGATTACGTTGTTAAGGATGACGAGGTTTTGATCGTCGATGAGTTTACCGGACGTATCATGCCGGGACGTCGCTTCTCAGACGGTCTGCATCAGGCGATTGAGGCAAAGGAAAACGTAAAGGTAAAACGAGAGAGTCGTACACTGGCAACGATTACTTTCCAGAACTTCTTCAACAAATATAAGAAGAAGGCAGGTATGACAGGTACTGCTTTGACAGAGGAAGAAGAGTTCCGTGAGATCTACGGCATGGACGTTGTCGTTGTTCCGACAAACCTGCCGGTACAGCGTATTGATCATCACGATTCTATTTTTAAGACAAAGAAAGAAAAACTGAATGCAATCGTACAGGCGGGTGTGGGGGGGCCAGCCGGTACTGGTTGGTACAATCACGATTGATGCATCCGAGGAACTGAGTCGTATGCTCACAAAGCGCGGCATCCAGCACAAGGTATTGAATGCGAAGTTCCATGAGTTAGAGGCTGAGATCGTTGCCGATGCCGGACAGCGTGGTGCAGTTACGATCGCAACCAACATGGCTGGTCGTGGTACCGATATCAAGCTTGGCGAGGGCGTGGCAGAACTCGGTGGTCTGAAGATCATTGGTACAGAGCGTCATGAGTCCCGTCGAATTGATAACCAGCTGCGTGGTCGTGCCGGACGTCAGGGCGATCCGGGTGAATCCAAGTTCTATCTGTCTCTGGACGACGATCTGATGCGTCTGTTCGGTTCCGAGAAGGTAAAGGCAGTTTACGATGCATTGAAGATTCCAGAGGGCGAGGAGATCCAGCATAAGACAATCTCCAAGTTCGTAGAGAAAGCGCAGATGAAGATTGAGAGTAACAACTTTGCAATCCGTAAGAATCTGATGGAATACGATCAGGTCAACAATGACCAGCGTGAAGTTATCTACGCAGAGCGTCGCCGTGTACTGGATGGCGAGAATATGCGTGATGTTATCTTCAAGTTTATTCAGGATACGGTTGAGAGTTATATTGATAAGACGTGTTCCGCTGATCTTGCTCCAAGTGAGTGGCAGATTGGCGAGCTGAACCAGCTTTTGATTCCGATCATTCCGATGGAGCCAATCGAGCTGACAGAGGAAGAAAAGAAGTCCGGCAAGCTGGATAAGTTTAAGCAGAGAATCAAGGAAGAAGCGGCTAAGGTATACGAAGCGAAGGAAGCGGAGTTCCCAGAGCCAGAGCATTTCCGTGAGATCGAGCGTGTCGTACTGCTGAAGGTCATCGATAAGAAATGGATGGCGCATTTGGACGACATGACACAGCTTCGTCAGGGTATTACCCTGCAGGCATACGGCAGCAAGGACCCGGTTGTTGAGTACAAGTTTGCTGGTTTCGATATGTTCAATGAGATGACAGCATCCATCCGTGAGGATACGGTTCGTATGCTGCTCCATGTGAAGATCGAGCAGAAGGTAGAACGTGAAGAGGTTGCGAAGGTAACCGGAACGAACAAGGATGATTCTGTAAAGAAAGGACCAGTCCGCCGCGAGAGCGCAAAGATTGGCCGTAACGATCCATGTCCTTGCGGCAGCGGCAAGAAATACAAGATGTGCTGCGGCAGAAACTTATAATTTGATTAATTTTGAGAGGTGGTGACGGAAGTGATAGAGTTAGATCAGTTTCGCTTTACTCTGAATGAATATAAAACTCCACTTGCGGAAGTGAGGGATTCACTTTGACATCGCTGGCAAACAGTTACGCATTAGGCAGTTAGAGCCGATGCTGGAACAGCCGGGGTTCTGGGATGATGTAGAACATAGTCAGCAGGTAATGAAGGAATTAAAGAATCTGAAAGATACGATCGAGGAATTTGAAACGCTTTCGAACCAGTATGAAGATATTGGGACTTTGATTGAGATGGCAGAAGAAGAAAATGATGCGAGCCTTGTCGAAGAGATTGGAAATGAGCTTGCGTCGTTTGAAGAGAAATTCGAAGAGTTCCGTATTGATACGTTACTTTCAGAGGAATATGATGCGAATAACGCGATCGTGACGATTCACGCGGGTGTTGGTGGCACGGAAGCGTGCGATTGGGCACAGATGTTATATCGTATGTATACGCGGTTTGCGGAGAAGAAAGGTTTCTCGGTAGAAGTTCTCGACTATCTGGATGGTGAGGAAGCGGGTATCAAATCCGTAACATTTCAGGTAAATGGGTTGCATGCGTATGGATATCTGAAATCCGAGAAAGGTGTGCACCGTCTGGTTCGTATTTCGCCATTTAATGCGGCAGGCAAGCGGCAGACCAGCTTTGCGGCGGTCGATGTGATGCCGGAACTGGATGATAGCATCCATGTAGAGATCAATCCAGAAGATCTGCGAATCGATACGTATCGTTCAAGCGGTGCCGGTGGACAGCATATCAACAAGACAAGTTCTGCAATCCGTATCACGCATATCCCGACTGGAATTGTGGTACAATGTCAGAATGAGCGATCCCAGCACAGCAACAAGGATACCGCGATGAAGATGCTGACAGCGAAGCTCTTTATGATGAAAGAAGAAGAAAACAAAGCCAAGCTCGCGGGCATTCGTGGAGAAGTGACTGACAATGGCTGGGGAAGTCAGATTCGGAATTATGTTCTGCAGCCGTACACGATGGTGAAGGATGCGCGAACCGGCTTTGAGTGTAGCAACGCACAGGCGGTATTAGATGGCGGCATTGATGGATTTATCAGTGCGTATTTGAAATGGATTAACACGAAGGAAGAGACGGAATAATCCGTCCTACGAAATAAGGAGGAATGTGCATGGCAGTGACGAAGTACATTGTGTTTCACTTAAATGATCAGAAATACAGCATGAAGCTGACGAAGATCAATGGCATAGAGTATGTGTATCATGTGGTACCCGTGCCGATGGGACCTGCATGCATCAAGGGAATTATTCATCTGAGGAATGAAGTGATTCCGGTGTTCAGTCTGAAACGACTGTTTGGAATGCCGGAGGAGGCAGCAGAGACGCAGCTTTTGATCACAGAGACACACGGTATGAAGCTTGCGATTGAGGTGGACACCGTGCTCGGAATTGTAAATGTAGAGGAAGAGGACATTAAACAGATTCCGATGGTTGTACATACAGAGGAGACCGGATATTTAGAGGATGTTGTAAAACTGACGCTGCCGGAATCCGATCAGGAGGAAATCGTGATCAGTATCGCGGTTGACACATTGATGTCCGATCATGAATTTGGACAGATTGAAAACGCATTAGAAAAGGAGATGAGCGGAAAATGATTAACATTGCAGTGCTTGGCTACGGTACAGTAGGTTCCGGAGTTGTAGAGGTAATCAACAAAAATCACGCAAGTATCAATAAGCGTGCCGGACAGGAGGTAAATATCAAGTATGTACTTGATTTGAGAGATTTCCCTGGCGATCCGGTCGAGAAGGTGCTTGTACATGATTACAATGTGATCGTGAATGATCCGGAAGTAAAGATTATCGTAGAGGTAATGGGAGGCATTAAGCCGGCGTATGATTTCACGAAGCAGGCATTAGAGGCAGGTAAGAGTGTTTGTACCTCCAACAAAGAGTTGGTTGCAGCACACGGTGCAGAGCTTCTGGCAATCGCAAAGGCGAACAAAGTAAACTTCCTGTTTGAGGCAAGCGTTGGCGGTGGTATTCCAATCATTCGTCCGTTGAACCAGTCTCTGACTGCAGATGAGATCACAGAGATCACTGGTATTTTAAATGGTACAACAAACTATATTCTGTCGAAGATGACAGACGAGGGCAAGTCTTTCGAGGAAGTGCTGAAGCGTGCACAGGAGAAGGGCTATGCAGAGCGTAATCCGGAAGCTGACGTGGAAGGCTATGACGCCTGCCGTAAGATTGCAATTCTGACATCCCTTGCATTAGGCAAGCAGGTAGACTATCAGGATATCTATACAGAAGGAATTACGAAGATCACAAAGACTGATATCGAATATGCGAAGGTTTTGCATGCAAGCATCAAGCTGCTTGGTACAAGCAAGTGGGAAGATGATGGCAAGATCTATTCGATGGTAGCGCCGTTCATGATCGACAGCGATCATCCGCTCGGGCATGTCAATGGCGTATTCAACGGTATTTTCGTGAACGGAAATATGCTTGGCGATACAATGTTCTATGGCAAGGGCGCCGGTAAGCTTCCAACTGCAAGTGCAGTTGTAGCCGATGTCGTTGATGCCGTGAAGCATCAGGGTACAAATATCATGACAATCTGGGAGCAGGATAAGGTGGAACTTGGCGACAGAGCAAACTTCGCATGCCGGTTCTTCGTCCGCGTGGCAGACACAACATCCAAGGAGACGATCGAGAAGGTCTTCGGTGAGGTTGAGTATGTGACACTTGCAGATGTGAGCGGGGAATATGCATTCCTGACAGAGAAGCTGACCGAGGGTGCATTTGAGGAGAAGAGCAAGCAGGTCGATATGATCATGCGCATCCGCACTGCATTATAATAAAGTGACAAACAAAAATAAATGTGTTAGAATACAGTTGCATTGCCATGCGGTGATGCAGCTGTTTTCTTATGTGCTCGTAAAGTGAGGTGCGGTTTATGAAACGTAGTGATTATATTACATGGGATCAGTATTTTATGGGGATTGCGATTATGTCTGCGAACCGCAGCAAAGATCCGAATACACAGGTAGGCGCGTGTATCGTGGATCAGGATAATCGAATCTTAACCGTAGGCTATAATGGTATGCCGTCCGGTTGCAACGACGATGAGATGCCGTGGGACCGGGAAGGCGAAGGAATGGCGAGCAAATATTTCTTTGTCTGCCATGCGGAGTTAAATGCGATTTTGAATTACCGTGGTGGCGGTACGTTGCGCGGTTCCCGCTGCTATGTAACCTTGTTCCCGTGCAATGAATGCGCGAAGGCAATCATCCAGTCGGGAATCAAAGAAGTGATCTATATGTCCGATAAATATGCAGATTCGGACAGCACGATGGCATCGAAGAAGATGTTTGAGATGGCGGGTGTCAAATACACCGAGTACGAGAATAAGCACAAGAAGATTGAATTTGAATTATAAAGATCTGACCGGAGGAAATTATGACAGAAGCAAAGACAAAAAGTGTAAATATGACATTTCCGGCATTGTTCAGTTATGTAATGAATACAAACTATCGAAGTATGAGTGGAATTTTAGGATTGGTGCTGAGCTTTGGCGCGATTGTGATGCTTGTGATCGGCTGGAACACGACATCGGGCAGACAGAAAGCGATTTTCATTATCGTGGCGTTGATGTTTACCGTGATCAATCCACTCTCACTTGCATTCAAGACATTTAAGCAGTTGAAGACAAGCCCTTCGTATAAGCAACCGCTTGTCTATACATTTGGCGATGATGGAATCGGTGTGTCGCAGGGCGAAGAACATATGGATCTGGAATGGAAAGGCGTGTACCGCCTGCTTATGACGAAATATATGCTTGCGGTTTATACAAACCGGATGCATGCATTTGTGATTCCGCTCGATCAGTTGGGCGACGATAAGGGTAAGATTCTGGCATCAGTTGTGAATTTCACAGCAGGATACAAGCCAAGAGTCAGCAGAAGTTTGAAGAGGTATCAAAGTGGAAAAGGTATATAAAAGAGAAAGTTTCAGCGCAGAAGAAACCTTTGCAATCGGCAAAGAGCTTGCGGCACAGGCAAAGCCGGGCGAGGTGTATTGTCTGTATGGTGATCTTGGATGCGGCAAGACTGTATTCTCACAGGGCTTTGGTGCAGGACTTGGCGTGAAGGAGCCAATCAGCAGCCCGACATTTACGATATTAAAGGAATATGACGAAGGGCGTATGCCGTTTTATCATTTCGATGTCTACCGGATTGGCAGTGACGATGAGATGGATGAGATCGGCTATTATGAAGCAATTGACGGTGATGGTGTCTGCCTGATCGAGTGGGCGGAACTGATTTACGATATATTGCCGCCGCAATATAAGAAAGTGACGATAAAAAAAGACGTCGAAAAAGGGTTCGACTATCGAACAGTTTTAGTTGAGGAGATAACAAGATGAGAATCTTAGGTGTTGACAGCTCCGGCATGGTGGCAAGTGTGGCACTTGTCGAGGATGACCTGCTGGTAGCGGAATATTCAGTAAATTATAAAAAGACACATTCGCAGACATTGCTTCCGATGTTGGATGAGATCGTGAAGATGACAGAGTTAGATTTGAATACGATTGATGCGATTGCAGTTGCAGCGGGACCGGGTTCTTTCACAGGACTCCGGATCGGTGCGGCGACGGTGAAGGGACTAGGGCTTGCACTTGAGAAGCCGGTTATCTCGGTACCAACCTGTCACGGGCTTGCGTATAATCTGTGGGGCAGCGATAAGCTGATCTGCCCGATCATGGATGCGAGAAGAAGTCAGGTTTATACAGGCATTTATGAATTTGCGAAGGATGGTATGCAGGTGTTTCTGGATCAATCCGCAATGGATATCCGGGCGCTTGCGGAGAAGTTAAATGCGATGGGACGCGAAGTGATCTTCCTTGGAGATGGCTGTCCGGTTTACGCGTCTGTACTTGCAGAATGCATGCAGGTACCATATGCATTCGCACCGGCACACCTGAACCGCCAGCGTGCGTCAGCGGTTGCAAGTCTTGGCGCAGAGTATTTCAAGCAGGGAAAACAGGAACCTGCAGATGATCTGATTCCGATTTATCTGCGCAAATCGCAGGCAGAGAGGGAACGCGAGGAAAAGCTTGCGGCAGAAGGACAGGCGTAGAAGTTGAAGATTGTTTATTATAACTGTGAAATTACAGAACAAGCAGTCGGTGAGAATCAGAACTCGTGTGTGCTGGCGGCGGAAACGTCGAATGCATATGCACAGCGTGTAGCGCAGATGGAACAAGACTCATTTGACGATGCATGGACAGAAGCGATGGTGGCAGATTCCCTTGCGCAAAGCCACAATCATTTATGGATTGCAGAGGATGACGCAGGTACACCTTGTGGGTATCTGCTTGCAAATGTACTTGGTGACGAGACGGAATTGCTGCGTATTGCGGTCAACCCGGAATGCCGGAAAGATGGGATTGGACAGCTACTGATGGATGCTTATCTTGCATTTGCACGGATAGATGCTGTGCATGGTTTGCTGGAAGTACGGCATGGAAACGGTGCGGCAAAGCATTTGTATGAGAAAAATGGATATCATCTGCTTGCCTGCCGGAAGAATTATTATAAGCATCCAGACGAGGATGCAGATATCTATGAGATAGCATTTATAGAAAACGGAGAATAGAATGTTAGAGTTATGTTTGCTTGGAACGGGCGGTATGCTGCCGCTTCCGTACAGAGCGTTGACCTCGCTGATGGTGCGGTACAACGGAAGCAGTATCCTGATCGATTGCGGTGAGGGTACACAAAATCAAATACGTTTGCAAGGCTGGAGTTTTAAGCCAATCGATGTGATCTGCATCACACATTTCCATGCGGATCATATCAGTGGACTTCCGGGCATGCTTCTGACGATGGGAAATGCCGAGCGGACAGAGCCTTTGACAATGATCGGACCGAAGGGACTGGAGCACGTGGTCAATTCACTTCGGATCATTGCACCGGAGCTTCCGTTTGAAATCAAATTCATTGAGCTGGAGCAGCCGGAGGAAGTCATTGAGATCTGCGGTTTGCGGATTCGGGCATTCCGTGTGAATCATCGTGTGACCTGTTATGGGTATAATATTGAGCTTGATCGCGCCGGCAAATTCGATGCTGCACGTGCTAGGGCGTTAGGACTTCCGGTACAGTATTGGAGTCTGCTGCAAAAAGGCGAGACAGTTGATTATGAAGGAAATGTCTATACAAGTGATATGGTTATGGGAAGCCCACGGAAGGGTTTGAAAGTCACGTATTGTACTGATACCCGCCCGGTAGATGCAATCGCGGAGTGCGCGAAAGATGCGGACTTATTTATCTGTGAGGGCATGTATGGCGAGGAGGAGAAGCTTTCAAAGGCAAAGGAGCATAAGCACATGATGATGCGGGAGGCTGCGGAGCTTGCGAAGGAAGCACAGGTACATGAAATGTGGCTGACACATTATAGTCCGGCGACGAATCGTCCGAAGGAATTCGAGGCGATGGTACAGTCGATATTTCCACAGGGATATATCGCGAAGGATCGCACAGAAAAGGTTTTGAATTTTGAAGAGGATTGATGCTGTATGGCAAAAAATAAGAAAAAAGAAGTGACAATCAAAGGCATTATCATAGCGGTGTTACTTGTCGTGCTGGTGCTGTGGTACTTCAATCATCTGAGCAACCGTTCTTCGATTCAGCGAAGCACGTCGCAAAAGACCGAAGTGGAAGCATTGATGGAGTATGATATGGCGGCGGAATATCCGAAGACACCGCGGGATGTGGCGAAGCTGCATAACCGCTATTTTAAGGCGTTTTATGGACAGAAACTGGCAGACGATGAACTGGATGCCATGAATAAAAAGGTGCGGCAGTTATATTGTATGGATCTGCTCGTGGCGAATCCGGAGAGTGACAGTCTGGCGAATCTGCAGAAGGACATCGAGGCAGTAAAGGAACAGGGATATACATACAAGATGTGTGAACTTCCAGAAGCAAGTCAGGTGCAGTATTTCACAAAAGATGGAAAAGATATGGCGTCGCTGGAAGTGTGTATTACGATCAACACCGGCGACAATCTAGGTTATTTTTACCGTCAGTATGCGATGGTAAAGGAAAATGACCAGTGGAAGATCTATGGCTGGACAGAATCCCAGTTACCGAGCGGTTCTGCGACGACGCAGGCGGCAGAGTAAGAAACGAAAGTGGTATGCGTGAGATAACTGCATAACCAGATAGAATAAGAAAGGTTGCATGAAAGCGATGCAACAAGAAAAAGAGGAAACATTATGAGTACAACGATACTTTCAATTGAATCATCCTGCGATGAGACGGCAGCAGCGATTGTTGTCGATGGAAGAGAAGTAAAATCAAATATTATCTATTCACAGATTGAACTTCACAAGCTGTATGGTGGCGTAGTGCCGGAGATTGCATCGCGGAAGCATGTGGAGAAAGTCAATCAGGTGATTCGTGCGGCAATTGAGGAAGCACATGTGACATGGGACGATATCGATGCCGTGGCAGTGACGTATGGACCAGGACTGGTAGGTGCACTTCTGGTTGGTGTGAGTGCGGCAAAGGCGGTTGCTTATGCAAAGAAGAAACCGCTGGTTGGTGTGCATCATATCGAGGGACACATTGCGGCGAATTATATTGAGCATCCGGATCTGGAACCTCCATTTATGTGCATGGTAGCTTCCGGTGGACATTCCCATCTGGTCTATGTGAAGGACTATACGACGTTTGAGATTGTAGGACGGACAAGAGATGATGCAGCGGGCGAGGCATTTGACAAGGTCGCACGTGCAATCGGACTTGGATATCCGGGCGGACCGAAGATTGACAAGCTTGCCAAAGAGGGCAATAAAGAGGCAATTCATTTCCCGCGTGCATTTATGGAAGATGCACCGTATGATTTTTCTTTCAGTGGCTTGAAATCCGCAGTGCTGAATTACCTGAACGGCTGTGAGATGAAACATCAGGAGATCAACCGGGCAGATGTGGCTGCTTCGTTTCAACAAGCGGTTGTGGGTGTGCTGCCCGACCATT
>ERZ780012.564-NODE-564-length-13426-cov-5.67826_pt1 | contig 13426 bp, 13 predicted proteins | sample MGYA00511869_ERZ780012 | MGnify/ENA primary metagenome ERZ780012 (study PRJEB29588, sample SAMEA2161608) | human gut metagenome | biome: human gut; feature: human-associated habitat; material: faeces | place: Denmark | collected 2008/2010 ... | reverse complement strand
TGCTGAACCTGGGTCTGGACGAGGTGGCAAAAAAGGCCCTGTCCGACGCTGATATCAGCATTGACAGCATCTTTGAGGAAGAGCCGGATGCAGGTCTGGGCAACGGCGGTCTGGGCCGTCTGGCTGCCTGCTATCTGGACGGTATGGCCACCACCGGCATCTGCGGCACCGGCTACTCCATCCTGTATGAGTACGGCATCTTCAAGCAGAAGATCGTGGACGGCTGGCAGCAGGAGCGCGCCGACAACTGGCTGCCTGGTGGCCAGGTCTGGCTCAAGAGCCACCCGGATCAGGCCGTGGAGGTCCGTTTTGACGGCGAGATCCGCGAGAACTGGGACAACGGCTTCCATTATATCCAGCACACCAACTACAACAGCGTCATGGCTGTTCCCTCGGATATGTATGTGCAGGGCTACGACGGCAAGGGCGTTGCCAAGCTGCGCCTGTGGCAGGCAAAGGCACCGGACTTTGATATGTCCAGTTTCTCTCTGGGCAACTACAACACCGCTATGAGCAAGAACGCCAACGCCGAGCTGATCTCCAAGGTGCTGTACCCCAATGATAACCACGTTGAGGGCAAGATCCTGCGCCTGCGCCAACAGTACTTCCTGTCTGCCGCTTCCATCGGCGATATCGTGCAGAACCACCTGTCCAGCTATGCAACACTGGAGAACCTGCCCGATAAGGTCGCCATCCAGCTGAACGATACCCACCCCACCCTGGCCATCCCCGAGATGATGCGCATCCTGCTGGACGAGTGCGGCTTTGACTGGGACAAGGCTTTCAGCATCTGCCAGAAGGTGTTCTCCTACACCAACCACACCGTCATGGCCGAGGCACTGGAGAAGTGGAACGTGGACATCTTCAAGATGACCTTGCCCCGCATCTACCAGATCGTGGTGGAGATGGACCGCCGCGCCCGTGCTGAGCTGGAGAAGGTTTTCCCCGGCGACAAGGGCAAGATCGACTATATGGCACTGATCGGCGACAATCAGGTGCGCATGGCAAACATCTGTGCCTACACCGCCAACAGCATCAACGGTGTGTCCAAGCTGCACAGCGAGATCATCAAGGACAGCGTCTTCCACGATTACTACCTGTTCAAGCCGCAGGCCTTCAAGAACGTGACCAACGGCATCGCTTACCGCCGCTGGCTGCTGGCTTCGAACCCCGGCCTCTGCAAGCTGCTGGATGAGACCATCGGTGACGGCTACAAGCACGACGCTTCCGATCTGACCAAGCTCAACAAGTTTGAGAACGACAAGACCGTTCTGAAGAAGCTGAACGAGATCAAGCTGGCCAACAAGAAGGACTTCGCCAACTATCTGGCAAAGAGCACCGGTCAGGTCATCGACCCGAACTCCATCTTCGACTGCCAGGTCAAGCGCATGCACGAGTACAAGCGCCAGCACCTGAACGCGCTGAACATTGCTGCCCAGTACCTGTACCTGAAGGAGAACCCCAACGCCGACTTCATCCCCAAGACCTATATCTTCGGCGCAAAGGCTGCTCCCGGCTACTATATGGCCAAGCAGATGATCCGCATGATCTGCAAGCTGGGCGACCTGATCAACAACGATCCCGCCGTGCGCGACAAGCTGCGCGTGGTCTATCTGGAGGAGTACTGTGTCTCCCTCAGCGAGCACCTGATGCCCGCCGCTGAAGTGTCTGAGCAGATCTCTCTGGCAGGCACCGAGGCTTCCGGTACCGGCAACATGAAGTTCATGCTGAACGGTGCCATCACCCTTGGCACCCTGGACGGTGCCAACGTGGAGATCGCCGATGCCGCCGGCAAGGAGAACGAGCTGATCTTCGGGATGCTGACCCCCGAGGTGAACAACCTGAAGCAGGTGGGCTACCATCCCAACGCCTTTATCACGGGCGACGACGTGGCCAACTACACCCTGAACTTCCTGGAGCGTGGCTGGAACGGTGAGAACTTCCACGAGGTCACCGAGAACCTGCGCACCAGCGACCCGTACATGGTCATGGCCGACTTCAAGGATTACCGCCGTGCACAGGCCGACCTGCAGAAGCTGTATGCCGACCGCGAGAAGTGGGCCAAGATGAGCCTGAAGAACACCGCCAACAGCGGCATCTTCAGCGCCGACCGCTCTGTGCTGGACTACGCCCGCGACATCTGGTACGCATCTCCCGTGCCCATGGGCAAGTAAGAACCCCAAAATCAAAATAACATCTGCCCCGGCGGCGTTCTGGCCCGCCGGGGCTTTTTCGAGAAAGGACGATCCTTTTTGCCTTGTCTGTTCAATAGCTACGATCCCTATTTCAAGCAGCCCTTTGGTGCTGTGCGGGCCGGACAGTCCGTGCGGCTGACTCTGTGCATCCCGGAGGAACTGGGCTATGTTGACCCGCACCTTGTGCTCCAGAAAGAGGGCCCCTACGATGTGCCGGTGCACTACCGCATGAAGTTCGACGGCCAGACCCCCAAGCAGAACCACTTTTCGGTGGACGTGACCTTGAACGACGTGGGCCTGTACTTCTACTACTTCGACCTCTACACCGACTTCCGCCGCATCGTGCGCGGGCCGGACAACTGCGGCGTGGTGAGCTGGCAGGAGGGCGAAAGCTGGCAGATCACGGTCTACGAGCCGGATTTCCAGACGCCGGAATGTATCAAGGGCAAGGTGTTCTACCAGATCTTCCCGGACCGGTTCTGTGAGGGCATCGAGAACAAGCCCATGCCCTTTCCGGACCGGCTGTATCAGGCCGATAAGCACGCCGAGCCCTTTTGGCAGCCCAACGAGACCGGCGGCCATCTGAACGAGGACTACTTCGGCGGCGATTTAGAGGGTATCCGCATAAAGCTGCCCTACCTGCAGGAGATGGGCGTAGACTACATCTACCTCAACCCCATCTTCGAGGCCCACTCCAACCACCGCTACAACACTGCCGACTACCTCAACGTGGACCCGCTGCTTGGCACCAACGAGGAGTTTGAGGTGCTCTGCCGGGAAGCGAAGAAGTACGGCATCGGCATCGTGCTGGACGGCGTGTTCAGCCACACCGGCTCCGACAGCCGCTACTTCAACCGCGAGGGCCGCTACGGCGAGGGCGGCGCTTACCGTGACCCCAGCTCCCCCTACCGCAGCTGGTACGACTTCGACCCCAAGTATAAGGGCGGCTACCGCAGCTGGTGGGGTTTCGAGACCCTGCCCGAGGTGAACGAGGAGAACCCCTCCTATGTGGAGTTCATCACCGGCGAAGGCGGCGTCATCGACACCTGGCTGCGCCGCGGTGCGGCGGGGTTTCGGGCGGGGTTGCGCCGCGGGGCTTCCGGCTTCCGGCTGGATGTGGCCGACGAGCTGCCGGATGACTTCATTGAAAAAATTCGTGCTGCTGTCAAGCGGGTCAGCCCGGAAAAGTTTTTGCTGGGCGAAGTGTGGGAGGACGCCACCACCAAATTTGGCTACGGCCAGCGCCGCACCTACCTGCGGGGCAAGGGGCTGGACAGCGTGATGAACTACCCCTTCAAGAACGCCGTGCTGGATTTCGTCAAGGGCAAGCCCGCCGAACAGGCCATGAACGAGATTTTGTCCATCTGCGAGCACTACCCCGCCCCGGCCATGGACACGGCGCTGAACTTCCTCTCCACCCACGACACCGAGCGCGCCCTGACCGTCATTGCCGACGAGCCTGCCAACGGCCGTGGCCGCGAGTGGCAGAGCGGCCGCTGCGTCACCGGCGACGCCTATGAGGAAGGTATGCTGCGCCTGCGCATGGCCTACGCCATCATCTACACCCTGCCCGGTGTGCCGTGCCTGTACTACGGCGACAAAATTGGAATGCAGGGCTACCGCGACCCCTTCAACCGCGCCTTCTTCCACTGGGACAGCCACGAGGAACGTCTGCGCCCGGTGCTTGCCCAGCTGGCACAGCTGCGCCATACCTGCGAAGCTTTCCGCACCGGCGCACTGCGGGTGCTGCGGGCCCAGGACGGCGTGCTGCACTACCAGCGCGTGGGCGAACTTGAAACGGCCGAGATCATCGTGAACCGCTCGGAGCACATCATCGTGGAGCCGCTGGCTTCCGGCAAGCACACCGAGGTGAACCCCATGGGCTTCACCATCGTGGTGGAGGAGAACGGACACAACCCGAACCACAGCTATTACGATATCAAATAATTGAAGTTTAAGCCTTCCCCCTCGGGGGAAGGCTTTTTTATACGCTTTTTATCCTTATTTCGTTTTCTGCGCAACGTTCCAGTAAAAAACGCTTGACCTTCCCCCAAGGGGATGCCGTATAATAGCATCATAAGGAGGGAACGAACCATGCAGATCTCCTCGATTTTCTGGCTGGCAGCAGTCATAGGCTTTCTGGTGCTGGAGGGCACTACCTTTAATATGACCTCCATCTGGTTTGCCATCGGCTCCGCCGCCGCATTGCTGTGCTGCGTGTTCACCGGGTCGTTCCGGGTGCAGGCTGTGGTCTTTCTGGCGGTCAGCATCCTGTGTCTGGTGGCATTCCGCCCGCTGGCCGCAAAACTGCGAAAGGCCCCCACCCCCACCAACGCTGACCGCAACCTGGGTCGGGAAGCCACCGTGCTCACCCCGGTCACCGCCGAAGTGCCCGGCCGCGTACGGCTGGACGGCGTGGACTGGAACGCCCGCTGCGTGACCCCCGGCGACCGTCTGGAGCCCGGTGAGCGCTGCCGCATCACCGAGATCCACAGCACCCTGCTCCTGGTGGAGCCCGTCCTCACCGAAAGCCGCAAGGCGTGATCTGCGCTTTGCGCTGAAACGTTACACGCATTAAAAAGGAGAACCATCATGATCATGTTTTTTGTGATCCTCGCGCTGGTCTTTATCGTGCTGCTGGTGGTCATCACCAACATCGTCATCGTGCCCCAGTCCAAGGTGTACGTCATCGAACGGCTGGGCAGCTACTCCGACACCTGGACGGCGGGCCTGCACATCAAGATCCCCTTCATTGAGCGCATCGCCAAAAAGGTGAGCCTGAAGGAGCAGGTCGCGGACTTCCCCCCGCAGCCGGTCATCACCCGCGATAACGTCACTATGCAGATCGACACCGTGGTGTTCTTTCAGGTCATGGACGCCAAGCTCTACACCTACGGCGTCAACCAGCCCATCGCGGCCATCGAGAGCCTGTCTGCCACCACCCTGCGCAACATCATCGGTGAGATGGAGCTGGACCACACCCTGACCAGCCGCGATGTCATCAACGGCAAGATCACCGCCATTCTGGACGAAGCCACTGACAAGTGGGGCATCAAGGTGAACCGCGTGGAGGTGAAAAACATCATCCCGCCGCGTGAAATTCAGGAAGCCATGGAAAAGCAGATGAAGGCCGAGCGCGAGAAGCGTGCCGTCATCCTGAAGGCCGATGGCGAAAAGCAGGCTGCCATCACCGCTGCCGAGGGCGAGAAGGAAGCCGCCATCCTGCGGGCTGACGCCGTGAAGCAGCAGCGCATTCTGGAGGCCGAGGGCGAGGCACAGGCCATCCTGGCAGTGCAGCAGGCCAACGCTGACGCCATCCGCCTGCTGAACGAGGCCATGCCCAGCGACAAGGTGCTGGCGATCCGCAGCCTGGAAGCCCTGGCCAAGGTGGCCAACGGCAAGGCCACCAAGATCATCATCCCGTCCGAGCTGCAGAACCTGGGCGGCGTGGTGCCCAGCATCAAAGAGCTGCTCACCGACCCGAAGGATGCCGAGTAAGTTTTGGTTTAAAATGCGCGCCGCGTTCGCTCTGCGCATATTCAGCGGAAATTTTATTTTTACTTGAGCAAATCAGGGCAGACTGTGGTCTGCCCTGATTTGCATTTTCACAAGAAAGGCCGCAATCAGGCACCGCATTTTTCGATTTCAGCCCTATTCGTGAAAAAGCAACTCGGAAAAATCCGCAGATTTTTCCGAGTTGCAAATTTTAAAATAATTTTCCGCTATCGATGCGCAGAGCGAACGCGGCGCGCATTCCAATGGTTGCATCTTATCCCCGGCTATGATACCATACAAGTATTGGAATGTTTATTGAATGGAGGACTTTCCCATGATCTACGATACCCTGAACAACCTGCCCAACTATCTGGGCGTCAGCGACAATCTGGACACGGTCATTGAGTACATCATGGCCCGGGACATCACCACCCTGCCCACCGGGCGCACCCGCATCGACGGCGAAAAGGCGGTCGTTACCGTAAGCACCGTCACGCCCCAGACCTCCGATAAAGCCCTGTTCCAGCGCCATGATGCCCACATCGTGCTGGAGACCGACCTCGACGGCAGCGAGCTGTTTGAGGTGAGCCTTGCAGAGCTCACCCCCACCAAGCCCACCGATGAAGCCGCCGACACCACCGTAGGCACCGCCGGCACCAGCATTGCCGGGATGCTGTGCGAGGGCCGCTTTGCGCTGTATCTGGCCGGGGAGCCGTATAAGTCCGGCCTGAAGGCCCAGGGCTGCGGCAAGCTGAAAAAGGCTGTGTTCAGCATTGAGCTGGACCCGGACGAGCCGGACGACCAGACCGAAAACTGACAGGAGGACATCCGCATGGGATTTCTAGCCGTACTCGCCGCATGTCTCTTTGCCGTGTTCATCTTCACCGTGTTCGGCGGCTACTCGCTGCTGCTCTGGTGCCAGCAGTCTCTTTGGATGGTCGTCCCTCCCGCGCTGGTGCTTGCCGTGCTGATCTGGACCTTCCTCAAAATGGACGATAAGATCACCGCCCTGCAAAAGCGGGTGGATGAGCTGGAAGCCGCGCAGAAGGCAGCGGCCCGGAAATCCGACGAAAATTCATAAAATACAGCAGCGCCCCCGCCGAGAATTTCCCGGCAGGGGCGCTGTGTTTGTATTCCGTTACTTTTTATCGTCCGGCTTGTCGTTGTCCAGCCCTTTGAACATCACCATGCCCAGACTGGCAAAGCTGGCACCCAGCACAAAACCGACCGTGCCCAGCGACACGCTGAACAAAACGCCCATAGCCACGCCGAACAGGATGCCTGCAACCTGGCTTTTCTTCAGTTTCATCTCACTGCTCCGCCTTTCCGTACCATGCCACCGACAGCCGCCACGAGGCGGCATACAGCGCCAGCGCCGCTGCCAGCACGACCACCAGCAACAATAGCGAGCCATGGGCAGGCAGAATGCTGTTCAGCAGGATTTCATCGGAGGACACCGCAATGCCCATCAAGCTGGCCAGCACGCCGATGCAAAGATAATACACATACCTTGCCTTCTCGTAGCCAAAGCGGTAGGTCAGAGGCAGCAGGATGATGTTTCCCAGCAGGGTCAGCATGGCCACCTGCAGCAGGGTCGCCACGGTGATCTGCACGGTCACCGTGCCCCAGAGCAGCTGTGCTGCTGCCAGCGCTGCCATGCTCAGCAGCTCCGACAGTGCCATAGCCCCCAAGCCGATCAGGTATTTGCTGCCCACCAGCTGCTCTTTTGTCACCGGCAGGGCGGCACTGTAAGCACTGAACCGGCTGTTCTGGTCGTAGGCCAGCAATGTCATGGGGAATATCCCCAGCAAAAAACCACCGTACATCATAAAGAAATTAGAGCCTTCCTTCATGCCAAACACTCCCACCAGCATCATGACCACCGCTGCCAGAATGAGCATTCTGGTATAGTACCACATCTGATAGACATCCTTTAACAGCAGACCCTTCATTGCACATTCTCCCCTTTCACCATCAGCACAAACAATTCCTCAATGCTCACCGGGGCAAGCTCTGCTCCGGCGGGCATTGCGTCCCGGCGCACAAGCGCCTCTGCTCCGTAGGGGGTGACCCGCTTGCCGTACACTGGTGTATCCAGTGCCGCCAGCTGCGCCGCCGTGCCATGCCACAAGGCGTATTCCTCCCGCAGGGCGTCCTTTTCCTCACAGAGCAGCAGCCTGCCCTTGTGTAGGAAGGCGATGGTATCGCACAGTTTTTCCAAGTCGCTGACGATGTGGGAGGAAATGAGGATGGAGTGCTCCTCGTCCCGGGCAAAGTCCAGCAGCAGGTCGGTCACCTCGTCCCGCACCACCGGGTCCAGCCCGTTGGTGGCTTCGTCCAACAGCAGCAGCTTTGCGTGGTGGGAAAGCGCCACCGCAATGCACAGCTTCCTCTGCATTCCAGCGGAGTAATCCTTATACTTTTTGTCCGGCGGCAGGTCAAATTTCCGGCAAAACGCCGTGTAGTCACCAGCGTCCCAGTTGCGGTAGATGCCCGCCATCACCTTGCCCACCTCCACAGCGTTCAGGCACAGCGGAATGCCATCGCTGCCCAGCACCACGCCGATCTCCTCTTTGGAGCGGACGGAAACAGTGCGGCTGTCCCTGCCAAGAATGGTCACGGTGCCGCCGTCCCGCTGCACCATGTCCAGAATCAGCCGGATGGTGGTGCTTTTGCCCGCTCCGTTTTCGCCGATCAGGCCGCAGATGGTGCCGCCGGGCAGGGTCAGATTCAGCGGCCCAAGGGTAAAGTCCTTATAGTGCTTTGTAAGCCCCTGCAGTTCCAGTGCGTTCATATTCAGCCCTCCCACAGCAGTTCCAGCATCTCGCGCAGGTCGCTCTTGCCCAGCCCGCAGGATGCGGACAGGCGGACAGCCTCGGTAAGATGCGCTTCAATTTTTTTCAGGTTTTCTTCCCGCAGCAGTTCGGTGTTTTTCGGGGCCACAAAAAAGCCCTTGGCCGGTACCGCGTAGAGGAAGCCCTCTTTTTCCAGTTCATCGTAGGCGCGTTTCGTGGTGATGACGCTGATGCGCAGGTCCCGCGCCAGACCCCGGATGGAAGGCATGGCCTCGTCCGGCTGCAGCGCCCCCTGTATGATCTGATCTTTGATCTGGCTGTAGATCTGGTCATAGATAGGCGCGCCGCTCTTGTTATCAATAAACAGCTCCATCGGCAGCCTCCTTTTGTTCATCTGTACATGTACAGTATATACAGCAAACACAGCTTTGTCAAGAGGTTTTCGTGAAAAAACGACCCGGCAAGGTCCGCAGACTTTGCCGGGTCGTCGTTCACAGTATAAAAGTTCTGTTTACAGTGCCTTGATGGCCGCCTTGATGCGCTCGGCTGCCACCTTGGTCTTTTCGGCGTCGCCGAAGGCGGTCAGGCGGAAGTAGCCTTCGCCGCACTCACCGAAGCCCACGCCCGGGGTGCCGACCACGCCGCAGTTCTCCAGCAGCCAGTCGAAGAACTCCCAGCTTTTCATGTTGCCGGGGCAGCGCAGCCAGATGTAGGGGCTGTTCTTGCCGCCGCAGTACCATACGCCGCACTCATCCAGCGCGTCGGCAATGACCTTGGCGTTCTTGCGGTAGTAGTCCAGGTTGGCCTGAATTTCCGCCATGCCGCTCTCGGTGAACACAGCGGCCGCAGCGCGCTGCACAACGTAAGGCACGCCGTTGAACTTGGTGGTCTGGCGGCGCAGCCACAGCTTATTGATGTTCATGCCGTCGCGCTTCAGCTCCTTGGGCACCACAGTGTAGCCGCAGCGGGTGCCGGTAAAGCCTGCGATCTTGGAGAAGGAGCAGATCTCAATGGCGCACTCGCGGGCACCCTCGATCTCGAAGATGCTGCGGGCAAGCTCGCCGTCCGAGATAAAGCACTCGTAAGCGGCATCGTACAGGATGATGGCATCATTCTTGCGGGCATACTCGACCCACTGCTTCAGCTGGTCGCGAGTGTAGGCAGCACCGGTGGGGTTGTTGGGACTGCAGATATAGATGATGTCTGCCTTCACGCTGTCGTCCGGCATGCCCAGGAAGCCGTTCTCCTGGCCGGTGCGGCTGTAGATGATCTTGCGGCCGTCGGTCACGTTGTCATCCACATAGGTGGGGTACACGGGGTCCGGCACCAGCACGGTGTTGTCCACATCGAACAGGCCCAGCACGTTAGCCAGATCGCTCTTGGCACCGTCGGAGATGAAAATTTCATCCTCGGCAAGCTTTGTGCCGCGGCTGGCGTAGTAGCCCTGAATGGCCTGCTTGAGGAAGGGGTAGCCCTGCTCCGGGCCATAGCCGTGGAAGCCTTCCTTGGTGCCCATCTCGTCGGCGGCGTCGTGCATGGCCTTCACCACGCACTTTGCCAGCGGCTGGGTCACATCGCCGATGCCCAGACGGATGATCTCCTTCTCGGGGTGTGCTTCCTGATAAGCGGCCACCTTGTGGGCAATGTCCACGAACAGGTAGCTTGCCTTCAGCTCGTTGTAGTGTTTGTTCATCTTCATGATACTTTCCCTCGCTTTACTTTATAGATTGCTCGCCCTCTCCGTCATTGCTTGCGCAATGCCACCTCTCCCAAAGGGAGAGGCAAGAAGCACTCCCGTCAGGTCCTTGGATCTCCCTTTGGGAGAGCTGCTGAACGAAGTGAAGCTGAGAGGGCGAAGCCGTTTAAACCTCTGTGGTTCCTTCACACACGGTCTCGGCCGCGCCGGTCATCAGCAGCTGTTTGCCGGGCAGCACCCGGATGGTCAGCACACCGCCGCGCAGCTGCACATGGATGTCCTCGCCTGCCGGGCACAGCCCCAGCTCGGTCAGGGCTGCCACGGTGGCGCAGGTGCCGGTACCGCAGGCCCAGGTCTCGCCGCTGCCGCGCTCCCACACCCGCATTTTCAGATGGGTCTTATCCACCACCTGCACGAACTCGGTGTTGATGCGCTCCGGGAAGTTTGCGTGGTGCTCAAAGCCCGGGCCGATCTGCTCCAGCTTCAGGCTGTCCACATCCTCCACCACAGTCACGCAGTGCGGGTTGCCCACGCTGATGCAGGTCACCTGCCACACCTTGCCGTCCACGGTCAGGGGCTTGTTCACCAGTGCATCCTCACCCATATTCACGGCGGGCAGGTCGGCGGGCATGGCGCTGTAAGCGCCCATCTCCACCTGCCACAAGCCCGCGCCCTGATGGGTGACGGTCTTCAGGCCGCTGAGGGTGTCGATGGCCAGCGTCTCCTTCGCGATGCCGTGGGTGTAGAGCCACTCGGCCACACAGCGAATGCCGTTGCCGCACATCTTTCCCTCGCTGCCGTCGGCGTTGAAGATGCGCATCATGCCGTCGGCACCCGCCGTCTGCGCGGCGCAGATGCAGATGATGCCGTCGGCACCGATGGAAAAATGCCGCCGGGACAGCTTTTCTGAAAGAGCTGCGATGTTCTCCGGCACACCGCTTGCGCGGCAGTCCAGATAGATGTAGTCGTTGGCGCAGCCCTGCATTTTGGTAAATGAAAGCTTCATGCTCATTGCTCCTATTCAAGGGGGCAGTCAGTCCCCATAAACTCGCTACTCTATAATGATAAGAGCCCCGGGGCTTTCTGTCAAGCAAAAAAGCACCTTTCCGGCAATTTTTCGCAAAGGAACCGGCCAGAATGGAAAACAGGGCTTGACAATACGCATGGCATGGGATATAAAAAAAGAGAGCGTTCTGTACAGCTCGGTGGAGCCGCGCAGCATCCGCAGGCGCACCGTCACAGCGCCCGCACCCACGGTCCCAGGGTACAGACCGGCAAAACAACTGCAAAAAGGAGACCACAGGAATGGATACTTTTGAAAAAATCCGTGCATTGCTGGCGGAGCAGCTGGACGTTGATCCGGCAAAGATCACGATGGACAGTGACATCATGAGCGATTTCGAGGCCGACAGCCTGGACATCGTGGACATGGTGATGACGCTGGAAGATGAGTTTGGCATTGAGGTGCCGGACGACGCCATCGAATCCCTGCGCACCGTGGGCGATGTGGTAAAGTTTGTGGACAGCCACGCGCAGAACTAAAACTTGGTAAAAAGCCCCGCCTTTTCTGCACAGCACCCGGCTGTGCTCGTGGGTGGGGCTTTTAATATGGTTCGTGCGGAACGCGAGACGTTTGGCGCACGGCCTTAGGAGGAAAAAACAAAAATGGCAAAAGATTCAAAGAAGCTCGTACAGGCGATCACCAGCCAGGAAGAAAACTTCGCCCAGTGGTACACCGACATCTGCGTCAAGGCAGAGCTGGTGGAGTATTCCAGCGTGAAGGGTTTCATCATCCTGCGCCCCTATGGCCAGGCCATCTGGGAACTGATCCAGAAGGACATGGATGCCCGCTTCAAGGCCACCGGCCATGAGAACGTGGCCATGCCCGTGCTGATCCCGGAAAGCCTGCTGCAGAAGGAAGGCGAGCTGGTCAATGGCTTCGCGCCGGAGGTGGCGTGGGTCACGATGGGCGGCTCCGACAAGCTGGAAGAACGTCTGGCTGTGCGTCCCACCAGCGAGACTATGTTCTGCGACCATTGGTCCCGCGTGCTGCACAGCTACCGCGAGCTTCCCATGAAGTACAACCAGTGGTGCAGCGTGGTGCGCTGGGAGAAGACCACCCGTCCCTTCCTGCGCAGCCGCGAGTTCTGGTGGCAGGAGGGCCACACCATCCACGAGACCGCCGCTGAGGCTGAGGCTGAGACCCAGCAGCAGCTGAACTGCTACGCAGATGTCTGCGAGCAGGATCTGGCCATCCCCGTGGTGAAGGGCCGCAAGACCGATAAAGAGAAGTTCGCCGGTGCGGAGGCCACCTACACCATCGAGGCCATGATGAAGGACGGCAAGGCCCTGCAGAGCGGCACCAGCCACTACTTCGGCGACAAGTTCAGCAAGGCTTACGACGTGACCTTCACCGGCCGCGATAACCAGCTGCATCATCCGTTCCAGACCAGTTGGGGCGTTTCCACCCGTCTGGTGGGTGCCATCATCATGACTCATGGCGACGACGACGGCCTGATCCTGCCCCCGGCCGTGGCTCCCATCCAGGTGGTCGTGGTGCCCATCGCTGCCCACAAGCCCGGCGTTTCCGAGAAGGCTGCCGAGCTGGCCGAGAAGATCTCCAAGTACGCCCGCGTGAAGCTGGACGACAGCGACAACGCCCCGGGCTGGAAGTTCTCCCAGTGGGAGATGAAGGGCGTGCCCCTGCGTCTGGAGATTGGCCCCAAGGATCTGGAGAAGAACCAGTGCGTGCTGGTGCGCCGCGACACCCGCGAGAAGGTGTTCGTGAGCCTGGACGAGCTGGAGACCGCCATTCCCGCCCAGCTGGAGGCCCTGCGCAAGGACCTGTACGAGCGTGCCCTCGCCAATCGCGAGAAGCGCACCTGGGCTGCCACCACCATGGATGAGGTGAAGGAGCTGGCCAAGGCCAACACCGGCTACATCAAGACCATGTGGTGCGGCGATCTTGCCTGCGAGATGAAGATGAAGGAAGAAGCTGGCTTGTCCAGCCGCTGCATGCCCTTCGAGCAGGAGCATCTGAGCGATGTGTGCCCCTGCTGCGGCAAGCCCGCCAAGGCCATGGTCTACTGGGGCGTTGCCTACTAAGCAACCGCTTTTCTGAGCCTTTGCACGGAACGATTTGAAATGGCCGCCGCGTGCGCTTTGGCCATCTTCAGCGGAAAGAATATTTTATAGTTCGGGACAGCGGAACGCCTGCGGGCGTTCCGATGTCCCCTTTTCACAGG